>Ga0179591_1199683_pt1 | contig 15297 bp, 27 predicted proteins | sample CZOMad2_1_08_16f_FD_182891 | JGI IMG/M metagenome (GOLD analysis project Ga0179591, IMG submission 182891) | Vadose zone soil fungal communities from Angelo Coast Range Reserve, California, USA - CZOMad2_1_08_16fungal (PacBio error correction) | ecosystem: Environmental > Terrestrial > Soil >...
CGCATCACGCTGAAATGGAAAACGGCCGTCAAAGCGCATGCGTCTAGAGATTTGTGTCAGAAGGGGGCCAAAAGGGAGGGGTAGGACGTCAAAAACAAAAAAAAATTAACACATAAAAGGGGTTTTTGTTTGCGAAAAAACAGAAGACTTTGGAGCGTTGGTACGGTGTCCACCCGAATAGAGGTAAAAAGACAAAGAGAAGTAATCAAGGAGCTAATACTCACAAAAAAAAAAAACAAGAGGAAGGAAAAAAAAGGAGTACGTCCTAACGCAGGGTCAAAAAGAAAGGAGGAGGGACCACGGAAAATACGTCACCGACCAAAGAAACAAAGGGTCGGGTTGGAGAAACACACCTAGTGTCACAGGGGAAGGGAAGAACCAAGGAAGGAACGGGGAAGAAACACTGTCTACACGGAAGGCGCCCTGACTAAGGAAAAACCGACTCACAGCCCGCGTGAATGAAACATAAGGCAAAAACAAAGTCCACGGGCAAATGGGGAACACACGGAAAAAAAAAAGACTCAAAAATCGAAACAATAAAGAAGAGGCAAGCAGAAGAACGATTCGAGAGATGCTCAAACAAAAAAAAATAATGAGGAAAAAAAGATAGGGGAGAAAATAGTTCTCTCCTTAAAGCAAAGGTCTTTCAAAAAAAAAAAAAAGAGGCCGACACCCGCCCTCGTGTTGCCTCCCCCTTTGAAAACAGCTAAGAAGTCGCCGCTAATTTCCATCACAACAATCCGGCAAAAAGGGGCAAGAAAAAAATTTGGTGCCGCCGGGCCAAGTAACTAAAAAGGATGCCCTGCTTCTAAAATAAAAAGGAGGAAGTGGAAGCAAAGGCGTCCGCCGTCCTTAAGGAAGCGATTAACATCAGTTACTGGGCATGTAAAAACCTACTACAGAAAAACGGGCGCAAAACGTGCAGGAAAAAAAAGGAGACGGGCAGGAAGGTTAAACAGGTTATCGCAGGAACAACGGGAACGGTCAACTACACAAAATAACTGAACTACTCTGAATGAGGGGGGTCGTAAGCTACACTAAGGGAACCAGTTTGTTAAACCTGAAGGGGAAGAAAATATGGCCTTACAAGAAAAAGCAAAGGGAAGAAAGGGGAAGGAGGGCGCCAAAACAAAAAAAAACCTAAAAGCACCAATCAAAACAACTCCAAAAAAAAAAACCCCCAGAAGTGCATACGGCCTGGAAGGAGAGACACGATTGAAAAAAAGAGAACACTACCTGTGGGGTCGAATGGGGACGGAAACCTGGGGTACAGGGAAAGCTCATGGGTAGAGGAGTTGTCACAAAAAAAAAAGGGGAAAAAAAAGCAAGACGATGGAAGAATAAAGAACCGGAAAAAACAAAAAGAAGTTCCTACAGTCCAACCGCAGACTGGCCTCCAATAGCCAAAAAAAGGACCGTTCCTCACCCGGGACGACCAGATGAATAGGAACACGAAATCAGGAAGACAAAAAAAAAAAAAAACAAGACGCCCCCCATCGCAGGGATTTACCGGGAACTCCAAAGCACGGGAAGACGGAAGTCATCGGGTGTGCTCCTTGGGGGTCGAGCACACAGAGGCTACATTCGGGGGTGCACATGGTGGGGGCGTTGACGAGTGGGCGCAAAAAATCAGGGGCCCCATCGAGGATGAAAAAGAGGCCCCCGTCACTGTGTTTCCTCCGCGCCCGGGGGGGGGCAAAGAGCCAGGATTTACGACTTTCCATGGACGGCGAGAGCGCAGAGAGCTAAAAAAAAAAGGACCCAAGGAAAAGAGGGAAAAAGGGGGAATCGTTCGGAAGGAACCGAGGCGCTGACCAGCAAAAAGCGGCCCCACAAGACAGTCGCCAGATCGGGAAGGAACATTGTTACATAGTGACCGAAAAGAGCAAGGAGTTAACCCCTTACTAAATATGAAAAGGGAATAAACCGGCAGTCAAACAGGAGAACGCATGGGGGGAATCATAAGTACATCCAAAAGAAGGGCAAAACACGGAAAGGCAGGGGAAGAACCGGGTGGCCACATAACAAAGGAAGAAACGATGTCCGAATAGGGCCCGCGAGTCAAGGACGAATCAGGGGGTAGTCATCTAGGAACACGGAAAAAGGGGAAAATCTCTTATGTGACCTGAATCTGACGGGGCAGCCTCGATGGGAAGGACGGGGTGGAAAAAAAAAAAAAAAAAAAGAGAGCCAAGTTCACATTATGAGGGGAACGTTTGTTTCAACAAAAGAGGGAAGAAGAAGCAAAACCGATCGCCGTTCCAAAAAACGCAGAAGTCAAAAAACGAGTGCGCGCAAAGACAAACGGGAGGCCCGCCCAGGATAGAAAGACCGGGGACCAAATCGGGGAGGAAGGGCGGGGGGGGGAGGAGTAAAAAAAATCAACCATTCTTGATTGGGGGTCCTAGAGAAAAACGACCGCCCGACAAGAAAAAGGACTCAACAAAGTATCCGTGCATCTTAAAAAAAAAGGAAGTGACAGTGTCGGATGAGGGAGGTGTACACTTCGGCGCGACGTCCGGAAGGGGGGGGGGGGGGGGGAAACCAGAACGGGGTTTCGGAAACTAAGGCGAATTTAGGAGACAAACTTAAGTGGTTCCACCCTCCGGTCAAACGTCACCAATGGGAAGGGCAAAGAAAAGAGCCATGCAGGAGTAGGATCTCTGGACCATTAGAAAAAGGTGAAAGGACTGTGATTTCCGGCTGCGGGGGTCCGGTCATGAAAGACGTAAACCGGGAAGGGATAGGGGAGAAGGGGACTTTTCTGCTAAAACGGCCAGCTAGCGAAGAACAGAAAAACGGAAAGGTTGCCGATCATTGCGGGCCAACCTGAACCTACGGGACGCCTTTCCGGGGGCGAGACAGGAAAAGCAGAAAGACCGAATTACCCAAAAGAGGTAGAAAAGTTTGGTTCAGGATGCCAAAGAGAGCGCAATACAACCGAGGGCACAGGAACGGGCATCCAAGGCACGGGAGGGAGTAAAACTATCTGGGGGAGGATCTTTGGCCGCACAAGAGACTCCACGCCTGGCGAAACTTTGAACAACAAAGACTGTACTAGGAATACTGCCGTGGGGAGAAAAGAGGAGAACACCGCGTACCGACCTAGAGCTGCGGGTCGGCTAGTTCAACATGAACCTAACTAATTCGCAAAAAAGAGGTCGGTGAGGCATACCAAGACAATCGCATCACACGTGCCCTAAAACGAAAAAAAAAAGCGAGTAACTGGAAAAAAAAATCCGACCAAAGGAGCCCCTCCATAAAGAACAGGTGACGCCGAGAGACGCTCGAACCAGAGTTCCATACTCACACAAGGGATTAAGAGAGACGGTGCAAGCGATTTCGAAACAGAAGCAGGAAAAAAGGGTTGGGACCACGGGCGGTTACAAAACTGCCGGAAAAAAAAAAGGCTGCCTTCTAAACTGCGTCGGGTTGCGGCAAAAAAGAACTGAACAGCCACTCAAGGGGACAACTCAAAGGACAAAAAAACGTCAAAAGCTCCCCTCATCGAAAACTGGAGCCCAAAACACAACCCACCAGTCCATAGATCACAATAGGGGGTGTTTGCAAAGACAGGGGGCCAGAAAGGGCGGTAAAAAAAAAATGCAGGGATTTAGGGGGAACGAAAAAGGGAGTCCAGGCGGTGAAAAGAGACAAAAGAAGAAGTGGGGAAAGATCAAAAGGGAAAAGAAATTATGGAAAAAAACCGAAAAACGGCAACGGGGGGAAAGGGGAAGCGAAAAAATGATCCCGAGTAAAGAGAAAAACGAAAGGACAATCGCTACGACAACGGAGGAAAAGGCAGGGGCATCAATGGGGGGACCCCGCGTGCTTCGCTGGATCGAGGGGGGGTACCCGTCCTGATTCAAAGGGACAAGGGGTCCCGATACACACCGCGAAAAATTTCATGTTGGATGGGATAAATAACAAAGGAAAATCTATTTAATTACATGAGGCCGAAAAACACCATCACTAGTGAGGAGGAAGGGAAAGGCTCATCTGGAACCGGGCGCAATCCCAAAGGATTGTTACCGGGACGTGGAAAACCTTGTCGACAGGGAAAATTCCGATGAGTAGAGCACCGCCAAGCCAGGAAGGCCATTAAAAAGGAACAGAGAACGACAAGAAAAACAACAAACGAGGGGGAAAAGATAGATTCCTCCTTTGGGCGAAGGAGAGCTGCGACGGGGATTCGACAAAAAGTGGGTTGTCAGAAGAAGGCCCAACGAAAAACAAAAGGAAAGTGGGATCCGGGGACAAGCCCTGCTCGATTCAACAGATAGCCGCGTTCCACGGCTGGGTAATCAGGGGAAGGGGGCACCCACCTGGGAAAGGAGGAGTAGAAAAAAAAAAAAAGTAATCCGGACGTAACAGCTCGACCTCTAAAGAGGGGAAAGGCAGTACTCCTACTTTCGCACGTTGCACACGAAAAGATGGGTCAGGGAACGGGATCAGAAAGTATTAAAAGTTAAGCCTATAAACTAAAAGGGGCTACAACCGGGTACTCAAAGGAAGAAGAAAATTCGGCCGGGCTATACGACCAGGGGAAAGTCCGGGGGCGCAAAGACGGCAGCGAACCGGCGTCAATGAAAACAGGTTCAAGTTGGTGGGGGTGGGGGGGGGGGAAGGATGCGATCCTTGGAAAGTTAGGGGGGCGGGTTTCCGTGGGCGATTCTGGTCTCATCAAAGGCACCCCCTGTGTCGGAAAAGGGGGAAGAGGGAAAAAGAAAAAAGCTGCAACCGTGACAGGTTTGGAAAAAGAAAAAAAAGAAACAACGTAGGGAGTCGTGAGACAGTCGAAGGGAAAAAAAAAATCTATAAAGCCATTTCAAGGAAAAAAACGAAGAAGGGGGGTTGGTGGGGCACTGGTTGACATGAAAGTCGGATCTTTGGGCACGGGGACCAGGACCCAGCACCCCGGCCAGGGTCTGAGAGGAAGCAAAGCCGTGGTTAGGGGAAGGGACTGAAAAAAAAAAAAAGAAGGAAGACGGGGGCCGGATCTAAGGAGTTGTTGGGACGCCCCAAGAAAGAAAGAAGGGGATGGGGTAGTCCGTATCGGAAGGAGAAAAAAAAGTGAAAAAGGAAAGAAAACCGACATTGCGATGGGGGAAAAAGTCAAAAAACTGGATAAAGTAAACGAATACGCCGCGGGGTACGTGAAAAAAGGGACGTTCGTCACGAGAAAAAAATTCAAGCGATTAAGAAGCCACGGCTAAAAAACACCACCAACGGGGAGGTGAAAGTGTAGAACCTCGCGGGGGAATTAGGGTCGGGGCTCATAGGGGAAGCCGCCAAAAGGAAAGGGAAAACAGATCCATTAGGGGGATGTCAAAGTTGCAAGGCCCAAAGATCAAAAAATGGGGCCCTGTTGCTTGTCTGCAAGTCTGGCCTGCTCAGGACAACGGGTCACTGCAGTTAAAAAGTCAAGGGGAAGAAAAGGAGCGATGATCCCGGAAATTTGGGGACTCCAAAAAAATCAAAGGGAAAAAAGGGAAAAAAACGGGATCGAATAAAGTCCTGACAGGGCAGGGACGGGGGCTTTTGAACGGATTGAAAAAAAAAACAGGGAACATGACTGCAAATTCGAAAAAGGCCAACCCAGCGGCAAGATTCCTAAAAAAAGAGGGATTACCTACCAGACAAAAAAAAAAAAAACACGCAGGGAAGAAAAAAAAAAAATGGAAAAGCTGTCAGCTTCTAACGGAACGAGCTTTCGGCGGAACGCTAAAGGAAGACAACAAATCAACTATGTAAGGAAGAGAACATGAAAATGGCCGGGAAAACGGGCTGGAGCAGCGGCAGAATGGGGACCCGGAGACGCGAAATAGGGGGAATCGAGTCAGAAAAAAAAAAAAGATATGGTGGCTGGGGGAAAAAAAGGCAGCCGAAACTCTACCGAAATCAGGAAGGGGGGGCCTCGAAAAGACAAGAAAGGGAAAAAAAAATAGATGCCGATCGAAGCAAAGGAAATACGGATCGGTTGCGTTTTCATGGGGTGAAGAGGAGGACGACCCGGATAGGGGGTAAGGGGGGGGAGAATTCGTCAGCGGAATAGTAGGGGGGAAAAAATGTCAAACACTGAATAAGACCAATCCGGGTGAAAACGAGTGAGAAGAAAGGGGTATGCCGAGGAGAGTGCAGCTGAACACCGAGAATGAAGGCACCCGTGGAAGGATCCTGAAATAAAAGGGAAGGGGGGAGTTCCAGGGGGGAAAACGCTTTTTACCTGGAGAGGAAAATGGGAGAAGAAAAGAAAAAAGAACGATGCTTGCCGGACGGGGACAGGTCAGAAGAAGAGGAGACCTCACTTGCGGGTGGCCGATGAGAGGCTAGAAACAGGATTTACAGCAAAAAAAAAAAGGGTCTAGGGGAAACCAAAAGGGGACAGAGGGGTGCCGGTAACGAGGGGACACAATCGGGAGCTCGCAAACAGGGCACAGTGGGAAAGGGGAGACTCGAAATAACACAGTCAAACTGGAATGAAGCAAACGGACAGACAATGACCTTGCAACAGCCGGGACAGGAAAGGCAGATTTTGGGGGGACCGGTCAAAATAATTTTTTTGGGGGGAAAAGGAAAGCCCTGAAACGAATCAAAAAAAACACGGAGATGTCGATGTGGGCACTCAGTTAGAAGACACACGTCAAAAAAAAAAACGACGAGGAAGGAGGCGTTCTAATAAAGAAGGGGGATATCGACTGGTGCGACACTCCTCCTCCAACTATCGAGAAACACGAAGGGAAAGGGAAAGGGTTCTCCACATCCAGGGGGGTGGGAAGGAAAAGATCAAATCCGAGTAGCCGGAGACAGCCGTAATTGAGGGTAACAAGTGTTTGGGAGGGGTTAGTTGGGTTTTGTGGGGAGAAGGGGAAAAAAACAGTTTTGAAGGAGGGACAAGCAAATTCTCCAGGACGGGTAGTTTTGGGCCGTAAAATCCTCCGGACCCTGAAAAAGAAAGGGAGGGAATGGGTCGAGAAAGAACGGAACTAGGAAAAAAAAAAGAGGGACTGCTGAGTGGACGGGAAAAAAAAGAAGATAACTGAAGGAAGCTCGAGGCGAGGGGGGGGGGGGTGTCGCTCCGTTTGGTCAGGAAAAGTTGTCGAATCGGTTTGGGAACATTGCAACCGGACACAGATGGGCTGACCTCGATCCCGGAAGAGGAAGGGGAAATTGAGATGGGTGTTCGACACGCGGACTGGCAGAGAGGTGATTACGCGGGGCAAAAAAATCTTGCGGCAGCTCTCAAAGAGGTTGGCTTGGACAGTACCGACTCGAAGGGGGCACGCAGGGGGAAAGGAAGGAGACCCCCACGAAGCGGTGTAAGTAAGAAAATTTGGAAACAAAGCAAGAACCTTGGCGTAAAGGGAGATCGAATATGTTCCACAAAAAGAAGAAAATGCACAAAAAATTGAAGAGCAAGCAACCAAGGGGGGAGGGGAAGCAAAAGGGTGTTTCGCCGGGGGTCGGTCACTGGGGGATAAGGAAGAAAGACTGCCCACGTGTCAGTCGATATAATTTCGCAAAAGAAAAAGCCCGGGATGTGATCAGGCCGTTATTTAAAGTAAGAGAGAGGGGGGACTGGAAAAAAATGCCACTTTTTCTGGGTTAGGGTCAACAAGGGGGGAAAAGAGGGGGGTTGAAAAAAAAAAGCACATGGACGTTCTTTTTGGAGATGTAAACCGGGTGGAAAAGAAGGAAATAAATCGTGTTGGACACTTCCACTAGAAGAATACAAAAAAAGATCAAAAAAAACGTAGGATTAGGAAAATAAGAGAGAGCAAAACACCAGGGAAGGAAGGCCAGCAGGTCAAACTCACAAAGGGAGGGGGGGACACTTAAACCTGAAAAAAGAAAGAAAGGTGGAAGGGGGCAGCAAACAAAACCTATGTGGTCCACCGTGGACGGTCCCTATAACCGAACCCTTTAAAAGCTGAACAGTACAAAAAAGCGAGAAGAAAAAAAAAACCAGTACTTAGGCAGGGAAGAAAATCCTCCCCCTTTTAAACTAAAGGGACGAATCACAAAGAAGGTCAAATGTTTGAAAAAAAAAAAGAGAAATCCAAAGACATAACAGTAAAGCAGTCAAAATGCAGGGGAAAATCAAATGACACTACGTTCCTTAATAGGGAGCACTTTTGAAGACATATAGGTCAAATACTGAAATCCAAAAGGTTTCTTTGACGTAGGACAAGGCTGAAGGACCCCAAAGACCCGCTCGGGGTCGAACCAAAAAAAACCCAAAAAAAATTTTTCCCTCAAAGAAGGAGTTCCGCAGAGAATGGAAAGCAAACCTAAAAGCGGGGCAGGCAATTTTTTCCAGCAACCGTCAACAATAAAAGGAGGGGGGGGAACGTCGAACCATCAGGGAGAAAAAAAAGAAAACCAAGGCGCCTTGAACGCTTTGCAGCAAATATTTACGGGTTCACGGGCAATGTAAAAAAAAAAAAGGGGAGGGAAAAAAAAAAAGGGGCCCAAGAAAACCGCTGCCTAAACAAAAATGAGAGCAAGACAAAAAATCATACGGAGAAAAGAAAAAGGGGGTTAAAAAAAGACTCAGGGAAAGGCCGCAGGTCATTGACAGACAAAGATGAGGGTAAAAGGGATACATCTCCGCCCAGGTGGAAGGACAGGACCAACTGAACACTAAAACAAAGAAGTCACGGTTTCAGTTGAGAAAAACAAAACAAAACACAACCCTAAAAAAAAAAAAAACAGCAACGCCAAACATAAAGACGAAGACAGGACAAAAAAATCTGATTCGGGGGGGGCCCATGCTAAACCAAAAAGGTGCAAAAAAAGGGAAAAAGAACCAACCGTCTCGAATGTGGGGGAAGGGCGACCGCTTATCAAATCACCGTGATCGCACGGTTTCGAGTCCCCGCCTCGACGGGCACTTGAAGCAACCGGGAAAAAAATTAAAAAATCTTCGTCACAAGAGCCTAGAGCAAGACCACAACCACAACAATGGAAGGGGACAAAAAAGCTAAAGGGAACCGAAAAAACAAAGGGGAAAACCGGATTTTCAAGAGGTTTGTGAACAGAGTAAAAAAGGATGAATGGGAAGGGTGGGGGAATACACGAGTGGGCAAAAAAGGGAAAGAAAAAAAAAATATGGAATCGATGATTTCAAAAGAAAATCGGTGAAAATGGCACGGTCCCCCCCAAGCCAGGGGGGGGGGGGGGGGGCAGGAAAAAGAAAAAGTACTAAGTAAGTGTCAGGAGAAAAGAACAAACTAACAATACCAAGTCACAATACCACTTGAAATCCTAAATCGGAGGAAAAAAAGGGGGGGGAACCGAAATTCCCCTCTTCCTAATAATCGTCAAAAAAACGATCAGAGTACGGACGAGAGAGAGGTTGGTGTCGGCGGCTAAAATAGGGCTTCCCCGAGAAAAGAAAGATATTAAACAGGGGAAAAAAAGGGAGAAAAAGCACATTGGCATCCCTCGGTTCGAGGGGGGCTCAACGATAAAATCGATGGGGAAGAGGCTAACGGTTCGAAAAAAAAAAACAGCACGGGTAGGTGATCCACAAATAATTATAAAGAAACAGGGGAAGTCCCCTCTGAAAGCGGCTAAGCCCAAGGCTCAGGGAAGGGAGAGGGGTCTAGAGTGAAAAAAAGGACAACAAATTCCCACCGAATGTTAAGGGTCCAAAACTGCTGTGAACCCAGGAAAAAAAGGGTGTACGGGTCTTGGAAATGGAAAAAAAAACCAACAAAGGCCATTATTTCTTCAGAGGGGGTGGGGGGAAGAACAGGAGCAGGCAACCATAGAGGAAAACAGGCCCGCAACGATGAAGAAAAAACTAAGGACTCGGGCAAGAAAAAACTGCAGTGCTGCCGACCGCACATCACAAGCCGAACCCAATTCGGACATAAATTCATGAGCTTCAAGTCAACATAGTTGAAAAATGTGGGAATCGACGCAGGGGAAAAAAAAAACGCATCCGCGGACGACAGAGACGCAAAAAAAAACTTCATGAGTTAGCTGGAGGGGGGGAAGATTTGGATTCACAAAACAACCTTGAAGCCACGAAGCCTCGGCTGCGAAACGCAGAACGCATTGGAGAGCGTTTTGAGGAAAAAAACGAAGGAAAAAAAGGTCATGATCCGCAGCAAGCAAAAGGAAAGGGAGGAGGGAGAAAAAAAGGGGGCCCGTACAGAAAGGGGGTGAACCGCCGGGGGCCCTTTCAGGCGACAATTGGGGGTGTCAAAGCGAAAGAAGGAGAGGAGAAAAACGGTTTGTTCGCGCAACCGAAAAAAAAAACAAAAGAAGGGCAACTCAAAAAGCCAAAAGCGATGAATGGGGGAGGGCAAACCTTCAAAGCCGGGAAGGGGGGAAAATGACTCAGACGGGCGAATGCGATGAGCGAGAACACGAAAAAAATTGAACAAGGTCACCAAAATCTGGAAATTAGAACGGTGTTTTGGTAGGGGGAAAAAAAGACAGTCTCTGCCCGCCTGTCAAAGAAAGGGGGGCGTCGGAAATCGGCGAAGCGGCGTGGGTCCGAGTTTCAGAAATCTGACCAAGCGGTTGGGGGAAAAAAAGAAAAAATAAGACTTCAGGAGCGGACTCGGCCGGTAAACGAGGGGACCAAGACCAAAGGACATAGAAAATCGCTGCGGGCGGTAAGAGTTCGACAAAAAAAAAAAGTACGGCACGTCGGCAAGGGGTCGAAGCAACCCTCGGACAGCCCACAAGCTTGCCACGCGAAGCACAAAACGTAACCAGTTCTTAGTCCCAGAAAGAAAAAAAAGCCCCCCCCTCCAATAAAATACAAATGGAATCACAAAAGAACTACCCAAAAAAAACGGAAATACATCCTTATACCGTGTAGGGAAGAAAGACGGTCATCGAGGGGCGGAACGACTCGTTTTTTTGGGTCACGGGGGGCGTTACCGAGAAAACCGAAGGAAGATAGGTCTGACAAGGGATAGAAACAGTGGCCGACTTGATGCAGCGGCCAAGCAATGTGGGACATGCACAAAAAAAAAAAACAAAAACGGGACAGCTCCGCAAGGGGCAAGGCAAAAACCCAAAAAAAAAAAAGAAAAAAAAAAAAAAAAAAAAGGAACACACCGGTCCAACAAAGGCACAGACGTTTGCAAAAGGAAGGAACGGCGTAACTGCCGCTGGTGACACGTCAACCCGAAGGGGGAAAAGAAAACGGGGGGTAAGAAGCCCGCCGCAGTACTGAAGGGAAGGAGAACTGTGAAACCAGACAAAAAGGTAGTGGATCGGGAAAATGAAAAAAGAAAATAGATCAAGGCCTAACCAGAGACAGAGCGACCTGCACCTCAGGACGGGAAAGGCAAGCATACTGCTAGAAATCCGTCCGCTCGGTCTTCTCCACCCGGAGGGCATGTCCGCTGTGGGGTAACAGAGAAGAAAGATGCCACGTTGGAGCTCCTGCAATCATAGTGGGGGGAAGGAATGATTGACACAAATCAGAGGTTGGGTGGGGAAAAAAAAAGAAAAAAACTTCGACGAAACCACCCAAAGCGGCGAACCTGACCAAAAAAAATGGGCGTGTCGTGAAACAAGTGTAAGGGGAATATAAAAAAAAATGAAGGGGAAAAACGGTCCTAATACGTCAAAAGGAGAACAGAACAAGAGAAAACGACCAGGGCGCGAAACTCCTGCAGCCAACAAAACAAAAACGTAGTAATAAATTGAAAATAGAAAAGAGTTCGAAAAAAGAAAGCTTAGAGGGAAAAAAGCTCGATTATGGAGAAAACAGTGCAACATGACAATTCCGACAAGCAATTCCCATTGGGGGGGAAGGGGTCTTCTGAAGAGAAAGATGAACTGCAAAAAAGAATCAATAAACAAGAAAGAAAAAGCGTGTCAAACTAAACAAATTGAAGAAGAAAATATGAAGGGAGAGAAAAATAAGCTATATTAGTAACGAAAGAAGAACGGAACGACCCCTCGAACGCGCGCATATTTGAGCATTCCCCCCTGGAAGCCGATAAACTGGGCAGAAAAGAAAAAGTTGGACATTCCGGTGGCTCCTAAAAGGGTGAATGTCAAAAAAAAACAAGAAGAGGGAATACTCGTGAAAACATCTTCAAGGAAAGATCAAGCGGATTCAATGTCTTCACGGGGGCGCGACAAAAAAAAAAACCAGAGGCAAAAGGATCCTCAATCCGGAGACGAAGAAACTATCAATGCAAAAAAAACGAATGCAGGGGGTGTGTGTAAAAAAGGGTGGCCAAGTCGTCTGGAAATAGGGAAAACGTTGAGGGGGGCGAAAAACAAAAAGGAGGGGCAGAAATTCGGCCCCGTTGTCAAGGGGGAACAAGTCCTAGCCCTGCGAACGGGTTATAAAACACACCTTACACAAGTCGGGGATAAGGGTTGGGAGCCTCACGACCTTACGCAAGGGGAAAGAGGGCAGGAGAATCAAAAACGATGCCGCGAGGTTTTTGCGTTATGGGTGGGGGGAGGAGCGGGCCCTTCACGCCGGGGAAAAAAGTACCCATCAAGAAAAAATTTGTGACTTGCGTCACTGGCTTTGGAAGCGGGAGGGCAGATGCCGGAAACCCGAGAGGGGAACCGATCGGAGGATTGGTTGAACAAACACCCAAGAAAAGGAAAAGAAAAAAAACCCAAAAAAAAAAATACGGCAGGAGGAGAATATGAAAGCAAGAAGCACGCAGAGCGAAAGAAGGGGTGCAAAGGGGGACCGCGGTGAAGGTGAAAAAACGGATAACGCCTGCAAAAAATAGTACGCCGCAAAAAAAAACGAAGGAAAGGAAGAATAGTAACCGGATCTGTCATCGACTCACAACAAACCGGCCTTAAAAGGGGGGGACCCGCAAGGAAGTTGGTCAGCTCATAGATCAAGGACCAGAAAAGGCAGTCGGTCAAAAGGGAGGAACACAGGGGGGGGGGGTAACAATAGTCTCACGGCAAATGGCTGGAACGATGCCTGGACCGGCGCGAACACCGCTGCCTTTAAAAGGCCGGGCATTAGGGGACGATTAGACGAAAGGGCGCCGAAGAAGGAGAAAAAAAGGTGTTTCCAACGTGACCGATATACGAAGGAACACTGAAAGAAAGCGAACTTGGGAAAACTGAAAGGTAATAAAAAAAGAAAATCAATGCAACGAGACCAAGAAGGGGGAGGGGGGGAAACAGATCGTACCTACCCTCCAATGGAAAAAACCAGCAAGAAGGAAAATGCTGAAAAACGGCGACGTTTTGCAACGCAAAGGGGGCGTGGGGGAAAGCGTGCGTCGGAAGAAGAAACCACCAGAAAAGAAACCGACGCACAGGAAAGGGTTATCCGCAGGTTGAAAGGGCTTAGCAGCAGGACGCAGGGGTCGTAGGACCGAATCTGGTAAAAGTCGGGGAGTTGTGAGGGGTAACACTTCCTAGATGACGGATGAAAAAAACGGCGCGCGAAAACCGAAACATAATTGGACTGTGGGGGGGAGGCAAAGGCAGAAAATGACGAAAGGGCTATGAGATAAGAAAAGGAAAAAAGTAAGAGGTTGGGCATTGGGGGCTCAAGGGGGTGATCAAAATGGACGAACCGAAACAAAAGGGGGGGGAAAAAATCGGGGCGCTTGTGTGGGGGCATAAAGAGAGGGGGGAAAAAAACGTTTGTCCCACATATTTGGAGAGGGGGAAAAACCGTAAAGACAAAAGATGCTGCGGGAAGAAAGGGGGGGGGGAGATGTGCCCCGGCACGGGAAGAATGAGTAAAAGGGGTATAGGTAAATCACTTCAGGTGTGACTAAAGATGGTCACAGAAAGAGAAGGGAGGAGTTAGTGAGCCTGCTTGAAAGGGAGAGTGGCCAGACTTGGGGTACAAGTGGTTCACTATTGGTTCAAAAAAAAAACCGCAGCAAGGGGGGCCGGGACCATATGAGGAGGGGGAGGAAACACGGTACTTACTCTGAAGAAAAGGACAGACCAGGGTCAACAAACTCTGGCCACCAGGGGCGAGAGTTCACGGAAGAGTGTTGCAAAAAGAACGGGGAAAACACAAAATTTTTGGAACCACGAGAAGAAACACAAAAGGAAACAGAATGTCCGGAAAAAGACGGAAGAGCAAAAAAAAGGAGCCGCACGGAAAGGATGAGACGGGAAAAAAGCAAATGGGCACATTTCAATAAAAGGTTGGTGGGGGGGGGGGGGGGACCCTTGAAAAAAAAAAAGGGCAAGGCCCCGAGATAGAAAGACGATTAGGAGACATGGGGGGAGGATGGGAAGCAAAAGCTCACTACGTCCAGGGAGAAAAAAAGGATAAAGGGGTAGGAATCGCGGGAAAATCCACCTCCTGACAAGAAGAAAAAAGGGTCAGTGTCCAGGGGTTTTCAAAATGACAAAGAAAAAGGGGGGAAAAACAGATCAATAATCAATAGCCAGAGAGAAACAAATGGATGAGGAGGGTGTTTGGCGTTGAAAAATGGTGGGGTTTGGGAGCACCAAGGGTTGTTGAGGGGGGCCTTGGGGGTAAAGAAAATTTCAACAAAAAAAGGTTTAGGGGGGAATCTTGAGACCTTGACCCGAAATAATGGGCGGACAGGGGCGGACACGACAGGCAGGATCGGCAAACGGCACGGGGCCTGCAAAAAAGGCGAGGGACGGGTAAAAAAGAGTCAAGTCTATGTAGGGGGACACGAGGGGAAAAAAAATGGTGCGAAAAGGGTTGTCCGCTGAGGGGTTGGGAACATGGGCCCGAAAAAAAAAACAGAAAAATAGAAGTCAAAGCGACAAGAAACACGGTCGTGAGAAAGGAAGTTTTAGACAGCCTTGTACGATGGAGGGGAGGTTGGTGTACGGACGGCACAAAAGAGGACAAATGGACCGAAAGAAAAGGGGCGGTGGGATTTTTCAAAATTCGACGAACAGGGGGAAAGGCAATCCGCCCCCCTAAAAAAAGGGGGGAGGGGGGTTGGTGGCCGCAGGGGAAAGAACTTTTGGAGGAAGTAAGTAGAATATGGCAAACACAATGGATAAAGAATGAAAAAGGAAAAAAGCCAATACTGCAATCGCTTGCCTGTCTTAGGGGGGTCGCGTTGGCGTACCGGGTGGTCGATCAACAGCGTGTAAACGAAAAACCTTGCTCTATCAGAATCCAAAAACGCAGGAGGGAAAAAGGTAAAAGGGGGGTATCAGGCGCTCGCTAGGGTGGAATGAACAGTGAAAAAGGGGGGTCGAAGGACAAAAAAAAGACACAGAAGTGGGTGGTTGTGGGTTGGCGCCAAAGCAAAGGAAGGAGTGAGGACGGGGGGTTCCTTGGAAACCGAAAATAAGGGTAGGAGAGAGAAAAAAGGGAAG
>Ga0179591_1171905_pt1 | contig 15296 bp, 16 predicted proteins | sample CZOMad2_1_08_16f_FD_182891 | JGI IMG/M metagenome (GOLD analysis project Ga0179591, IMG submission 182891) | Vadose zone soil fungal communities from Angelo Coast Range Reserve, California, USA - CZOMad2_1_08_16fungal (PacBio error correction) | ecosystem: Environmental > Terrestrial > Soil >...
AGGTGTCGGTCTGGGGTAGCTTCTAGGCGGCCGGGCTGAGGGGTCTGCGCCTCAAAAAAAACTTTATGAGCCTCCGGGAGGAAACGGGAAAAACTAGGGGAGGGAGCAGTGCAAAGGGGGGACCCTAGCGCAAAGAGGGATCGGATGTAAAGAAGGTCGGAGTAAAAACTAACGACCTTTTAAAAAAAGAATCCGCACAACAAAAATTCAAATTTGGGGAGAGTGGACCATTACTCTGGGGGGGAGATCAAACTTACGTCCCCCTGAAACCTGAGTGTGTATACGAGATACTGGCGAACTGGTTGGGACAAGGAAATTGGAAAAGGGGTATCGGTGAAAAACGGGTGAGGGTCAGGAAGTAGTGTCCGAGACCAACTCATTGAGGGGAGGACCTGGTGCAGGAGGGAAAAATGGATGGCAAGGGGGGGTTGAACTTGGGGGGGGCTCGGACTTTTTCTCAGGGAGAGGGATGTGGGGGGAAGGGGTGGGAACTTAAAAATTCATGGCCTCTCCTTTGACGTTTTTCAGAATCTTAGTAGGTCGACTAAAAGAAGTCGGCGCCGAAGGGGAGCCTGGGAAGACGCGGACAGAAGCCAAAGGGGCGTGGGCTGTACAACGCGAAACTTTATTTTAATCCTGGGACGGGAAAGGTTGGGGTGTCTCCGGCGGTTTCTCCGGAAAGGGGGAGAAACAGCAACTGTCACGGTCACGGGAGAGTTGAAGAAGGGGGGGGCCGGGCACAGTGTTTAGGTAGGGTCCGTACGAAAAGAACAGAGACAAAAGTAAACTGAAGTACATATACTTGCTGTTGTACAAGAATGAACAATGTTGGAAGAAAATCTTGGAAGGAGAAAAGGGAGGAGGAGGAACCAATTTCGGGGGTGGGATCAGAGTGACCTCCTCATGAGGGGAAGAAACTAGTTTTTACAAAGCAAAGCAAGGGTCCTGCAGAAGACGGTTTCATCTGAAAAAAAGAGAAAAAACGTCTTGAAAAAGGACTACGACGAAGTGCGAGAAAAGGCAACGACAAAAATGAGAGACGGCGAGGTTTCCTTAAGGCTTAAAAAAGTTTTTGGGGCAGATCGAACCTACAGACTCCTAATAATCAGGCAATTAGGGCTTTGGAGCGAGGCAAAGACGGTTCATTTCAACTCAGGGCAACGTGAGGGGAAAGGCAAAAAGGGGAGAGAAAAACGGTTGAACTGAGGGAGCAAGACCGACTTCGGGGCAACTGTGATAGGCAACAGGAGGGGACCCCAAGAATCGAGGGGAGCGGACTCAATCCGGTCGGTGCGGCGGTCAACATTAACTCAGAAGAAAGGAACATGTTCTGGTTAAAAAGGAAAGCGCATGGACAGAAGGAACGGAGGAAGAGACAGAAAGGAGGGGAGAAGGCGGAGCTCGGACAACCATTTAGAGGGCACTTTGCTTGAAAAAATGGTCTGAAATCGAAAGAATTAACTAAGGGGAGAAAAAAACGGTGGGGTTCGTACCAGTCAAGGAAGCTCTGACAGGGAGGGGGGAAGGGAAAACCCGGCTTGCGGAGGCGCGTCTAACCTGATAAAGAACTTACGGAGATTGCCACGAGCGCATCAAGGTGAAAGAGGAGAAGCGGGGGACCGGTAAGGAAGGGGGTTTCTCGTCCGCCCGCAGGGGTTGCCCGCTTGGGTGAGCGTTTAAGTCAGAAGGGACAACCTCGCGAAGGGGGCCAAGTCAACAAAGAGGAGGGCTAAATGAAATAGAACAAAGCATGGTAAGTGCAGAAAGTTTGCCATAAGATTGGTCTCTACTCGCTTTTAAAAGCGAACTTCAAGAGTACAAGACTTTCTAAGCCCTGCTGGAGGGGAAAAAAGAAACTACTTAATATTGAAAGAGCGCATTAGACACCGGGAGGGGAAGACGCTGGGAAAAAATGTAAGAAGGGAAACGGGGAGAAAGGGGTGCCACCCCTAGGGCTCTACACAACCAGCGAGTTTTGCTCTTTAAACTAAGACCCAAAGGAGGTTCTCTAGGTACAACCAACTACCGGAACGGCATAAAGCGTTACAAGAAGAACGGTGTGATACCGTAAAATCAATCATGTTTACGACGGCACTCTAGTTCAACAGAATAGGGTGGGTAGGTCATCAGGTAAAAGGGGGGGGGAGACGTAGAATTATGGTATTGGTGGGTTTTTTGTACTCCCGCGAGGGCGGGAAAAGGGAAATCGATACCAGACGGAAAAGGGTCGCAATGTTTACTGGGGGAAAGACAAAGGTAAAGTTCTGGACCCGGGCGACGGAGTCCAGAACGTCAAATTACTACCCTACCTATGAATCTGACGGAAGGGAATGAGAAAAAGGAGAAGAAAACCAGTTTTCATGCCTCAAAAGTAAGCCTAAGGTAGACGATTCAGTTCGTAATGGGTTTTAGGGCGGGGGAAGGGGGGTTTCAGATACTTTCGTATACGAAGACGCGCACGGCCGCGCGCCAATCACCTAAGAAAAAGAAGAGGAAAAAACAAGGAGAGAATGGCAGGCCGGATTTGAACCAACGTTGAAAGTCAACGACCCCGGGAAAGTGGGACTTGAAAGGGAGATCGTCAAAGAGTACCTTCCCGGGTTTGCCCTTTGCTGGGGGCGATTACCGGCGACGCCAGGAGGAATCGAAAAATGTTTCCTTCTAGGACACAGGAGCGGCACCATTACCTTAGAAAAAAAAAGGTTGGAGTTGTCCTGGCAAAAGTCGTTTCAAGGGGGGGAGCCCACAACGCTGGGGAAGACCATAGAGGAAAATACTAACCAGAAAAGAACAAAAAACCCATCCCCAGGCGACCAATACACCGTACCATCAAATCATGTCGGGTAAGAAGAAAAACCTTCTTAAGGGAACACAGCAAAAAGAAAACCCGAGGACCGGGAAGATAACGCGAAATACGACAGCGAGGGAGACGAAGTTCAAGTCCAAAGTACTAAATATCTTCTAAAAAAGACAGAAAACCGGTGATCCTACGTGCTCATAAATAGAAAAACTAAAAAACGAAAGGAGGGGCGCACGCCAAAAGTAAAGAAAGGAAGGGGGCAAGAAATTAACCACCATCCCTCCAATCTAAAAAACCTTCACTTTCTAAGTGAACTCAAGTACATACTTCAACAACAGTATAAAAGGGGGAACCTTCTTTATAACTATCAATAAGACCTGGGGTAGGCATGGTCCAAGGGAAAAGCGACCAGACCGGAGAAAAAAAAAAAGGGAAAAAGCTACCCTGAGGGTGTCTGACCAAACTGGAAAGTAAAAAAGTCATAAAAAAACCTCCACCTAATATGTGGGTGGAGCCCAAGGCAAAGAAAAAAGGGACACACGACGGGGAAAAGACGACAAAAGGACGGAAGGGTCCACAGGGGATCTAATCAGAGCTGCAACAGCAGTTCTCCCTAAGGGGACAGGCTGGGTGCAAGACAACTTACAAAAAGACTTCTTAAAACTACCTACTAAGGAACAATTTGAGGGAAAAAACCGCTCAAGGGAGGGAAGCCTTCAGCCAGGGGGAAACATGAGGGCAGAAAAGGGGATGTAAAAGGGTACAACGCACCGGCGTCCTTAAAACAAGACCCATCACCCTTCTTGGAAGAAAACACAAATCAGGAAGAGGAGAAAAGGCGAGCGCGAAAAAAAAACCAGATTGGAAAGGGGAAGAGACTATCAAAAAAAAAAAAGGGAGGAGGGAAAAAAAAATGTGAAAAGAGAGAGTGTGACTTTTCCCAACTTGGTCGGGGGGCTGGTACAGAAAGACATGGCGTCAGGAGGAAATTGCTGGTGGGGGGACAGTAGGGGGAGGGGTGGATATTGGGGAAGGAGAAGGAAGTCTTGGGGGTACGTAGGCAATTAGTAGGCATCCAGTGGACGGCGAAGAGGGGAGGGCCTCTTTTATATGGGTGCTAAGCTTGCACATTGGGGGATCTGTCTTGGGGAAAAGCCATGTCAGGGGGCAAGGGGGGGAGGGGGGGGAAAAGGGTGGTTCACTTCTCTCTGGTTGCGTGCAACAGTATGTTACTCTCTCTGTGGGGAGGTAGCAGACGAGCGAGTCGGGGAGGGCAATAGCGATGAGCTTAAGGAGCGGCCAGGGGAGGGGGGGGAACGGAGGTGTGGCAAAAAAAGTAGTGGAAAGGAGGGGAGAAAAGAGGAGGTGGGGGTGGGGTGGGGGGAAGAAAATTCCTCGGTGGTGGACGGGTACTTTTTTCGTCCGCCCGACCAGGTATGCGTTCGGTGTGGTGGGGTCGGAAGCCGGTTAGGGGGGGATGAACTCACTGAAAAACGGTGATACGGGGATAGGGAGGGGGGAAGAAGGGAAAAAGGAGGGGAAGTGGGTGGGGCAAAAAGAAGGATAGGACAGGGACGGGGGGGGGGTCCCCCAGAGAGAGGAGGCTGTGATCTTCGGGAGGGGGAACAGGCAGGGAGGGTACTGGGGGGGGGAGGTGAGGAGAGGGAGGTACCGGGGGTTAAAAAGTTCGTACAGCGTCGGGGTTAGTCTCGTCTTACCGGGCTAATATGGGGGGGAAGCCCGGAGAAGAGAGAGGGCGTAGGTCGGAGGAAGGGATGACCAGGGGGAAGAGGGGCTGTGGAGGAGGGGTGAACATGAAGAGTGTAAGGGAGTACTTCCAGGCGGCCGTATGAAAAAGGGGTACTTTTGAGGTGCTTCCTGGGCTGGGGTAGTTGGTAGAGGAGGGGAGTAGTTGGGGGGGGGGCGGGGTCGGAGAGGGTAGGACCAGAGGGCTGTGGCTGGAGCAGGTTAACTACTTTGACGACATAAGAAAATTATTGGGAGAAGGGGGAATGTGATGAGACTTGCCCTGAGGAAAATGTCAGAGGCGACGGGCAAGGACCCTTTGCATCTCCACGTAACCTTGGGAACCGGTGCAGTCACGACCCTGCGTGGGGAAAGGTACCGTAGGACAAGAAGGGGGTGCCGGTGAAGGAGAAAACGTTGGGGGGGGAACACCGGCCGGCCAAGTCCTCGTCCTTTTGGGTGAACGAGTTCCTGGGGCAAGTGATGGCTCGCAAATGCAGTGAGAGGATTCTGTTAGCACTAACTTCGCAACACAGGCCCTCCAGGACAAGCAACCCATGAAGAAAAATAAGAGAAGGAGGAGAAGGGGATCTTAACCACCCTTTGAGATCGGAAGGGGTATCCTTCCTGCCAGGGTATAAAGGGAGGGGGGAAGAGTAAGTCCTTCATCCAGGCCGCCTGAAGAAGGTACCAGGTGGAATTACAACGGTCACCCGAAGGGCCTGTTTCTTCAGGCTATCAGGTGCCAGCCGCACAAGGGGAAAACGGACAAAGAAAAGGACAAAGGGGGGAAATTAGACGCCAACTATTGCTGTACAAACTGAAGGGGACAGCGGCCAAGGGAGTGATCAACTTGAAAAAAAAATTATGTCTGGTAGATGGGGAGGAAAAGTTCGGCTTTTGGGGGACTCTTGGAAAAGAAAGGGTCAAAAGGGGGTCGGGTTAGGGGAAGCTACCAAAGGGGGATGGTGGGGGTAAGAACAGAAGAAGTGAGGGGAGAGACCAAAACGGGGTAACTTACTTACAATAAGTGTCTCAAACTGCTCGCAGAAAAGAGGGGGGAATCTCGGTAGGGGACGGGGTTACAAGCGGAAGGAGGAAAAAGTCCAGAGGGAAGAAGAGGGAAATTTCTCTTAGTCGGGGGCCAGCTTCGGGTCCACGTCCTTGAAGCCATTCTGTGGGGTTCTTATTTCATGGAGGAAGGAGGTATGGTGACTCGGCCCGTAAGGAGAGGGGGGGAAATAGACGAACTCGCAAAAAACCCCGCCAGGGGGTCCAAAACCAGGAAGGGAAAAGCAGGGAAAAACAAAGAAGGAAGGCCCCCCCGACTTAGCAAATTTCACCGCCGGGCGGAAAAGAACTGGTCATAGGTGTCTCGGATGAAAGTAGGGATAAACCGGGTTTATATGCAAGGGGGGAGTCCTCAGAGGGTCACATACACTCCCTGGGAAGCTCAGGAAGGGGGGGGAAAGAATCCCAAACAAAAATTTGGGGGAAGGGAAACCATTAAGGTCAGAAAGAAGACTGAAGGGAGGAAAGAAAACAGGTGAACGCACATCCTTCCTATGGGTGGTAAGCTCATCCGCCATTAGACGCGTAGGATTATGGATGTCTTAAGGTCAAATTGGGGCAACCACTCGAGTGGAAAAAAAGAACCGGCATTCTTAGAGGATGGGGCATGTGACAGGCAAACAGTCACTAGGTAGGTAATCAGAAGAACTTGCTGGGGGGGGTCAAAGGGGGGTGTTGTTGCAGAGCAAGTTATACCAAACAGTGGGTAGACAATGAAATAAATTGGAGGAGAAGGCAAACAGGGGGAAGAAAGCCGAAAAAGGAACCTAGAGGGAAAAGGAAACAGTCTTGGAAGCTCGAATTCCGGAACTACACGTCATTGAGGCGGATCTTTTTTGTGAAGGGTAGATGGGGGGGGAGAAACAACACGGTCTTAGACAAATTACGGGGTAACCGATCAAGGGGAAAAAAAAGGGGGGTCGGTGGGCAGAAGGATAACAGTCTTCCTGGGGACAGCACCTGACTTCTTCTATAAAGAGGTGCTGCTTCGAAAAGTCGTCAATGGCAAAGGAGTCACAGTCACAGGGCCCTTCACCGGTCTGTCTGATGACGGAATCTCAATGGGGTGTAGCCGCCGAGTGGAGAAGGAAGAGGGACTCCAAGCTTTCGAAAAGTAGGGTTTCCACACGCCATTTAAGGGGAATCAAACTGGGGGGAAAAAGAAGGGGTTCGAGGGGGAGGAACGTCTTACACGGAGGAAAGAGTAAAAACCGGGGAAAGGAAAAAAGGAGTCACAGACGTCCTGGTGAAAAGGAAATGCTGGCGGAAACTACTTCTACCACTAAGGGAACAAAATACCGGTGACGTTCGAGAATGACTTTGGAACACGAAATTTAGTAAACCGACTAGGAAAAAAGGGGGAGGGAGTCTCCAGGATAAGACGATTAACCTGAGGGGGGTCTAGGACATCCTTCGGCTAGCCAGAAGCGGAACTGTCACAAGGCAAATTATCCTGGGCCCGGACATCCCGAAAAAAACGAGACCACACAGAATAAAAGATCCCAAAGAAGAGAAGAAAAAAAAGTCAACTTGGGTCTTACTGACCATCGTGCAAAACGGCCAAAATGAAAACTCTAAAGTGAGGGTGTTGGGCTAGGAAAAATCTCTACAAAGGGGAAAAGGCTGTAAATCAGTGCCACATTGGGAAAAAAAGAAGCTCGGTTAAGGACAATAACACGCAGGGGGAAAAACGGGTTTTTTTTCTCCTGAAAAAGACGGTTAAGATGGTCAGAAAAAAGACCAGAAGAGGGCCTTTCGGGGGTTAATTATTCAACATGCCAGGATTATATAACGAAGACGAAGTACGTTCCTTCCCATTTGCCGACTGGAACAAGGAAGCTAAGACCGAAGGGGAGGGAAAAACGGGAAGAAGGAAAGAGGAAAGGTTCTCTGAGGGACATCTGGATCTTCCCATCTACTCGAAAAAAGAGGAGATACTCATAAAATATGAGAGAGAAAACAACAAAAAGGGGTGGAGGAAAGTAGGATATGGAGGAGAGAGACTGAAGAGGGAGAGCTGTGAGAGGATGGGCTATCCGATGCTCTCCTGAGATCACTTACCTGGGCTGAACCTTGGGAAGAAAAAGAGGGGAGGGAGGGCCCAGTTTCACAAGAGGGAAAATGTTAGACATGGAAGGGCCTGAGGTAATAAAAAAGGTGACGAATCCCTGAAACGTTCAACCATTCAACGTGAGTAGTCTACCATCTACATCTTGTGAAAAGGAAACTTAGTCCGCAAACTTAACCTGCTTTTTATTGGAGCATATCTGACTGGCTGAATTTTTGACAGGGGAAAAGATCGGGACACAGGTATGGTCAAGGCTTATTTTAAAAAAAAACAGACCTTGCGGAGGTCCTGGGGGACGTGGCAAATTCGGCAAGGGTTGATGGTATTTCAGAGGGAGGGGGGGCGACGCTCTCTTTTTATAAAAGGGGGGGGCGGGTGGAGGGGACAAAAGATTCCTGGTTGGGGGGGGCAAGGAGGCGGGAGGCAGGGAACGAACGCCGGAGTCGACAGAAGGGCAAAAATTTGAAGTCAGGTCTGGGGGATACGATCCAGCTTTTAAGGCGTAAACCACGACCTTGAGGGGGGTTATTCAGACTCCTGGAAGGGTTGGTGTTGGCGAAGGAGGGGTCGCCGGGGGACGGGGGCAACCGCAAACGTCACCACGGGGCCCGTCGTCTTGGAATCTGTGGCAGGGGCCGGTGGTGAATAAAGGGACGACGAAATCAGCTGGAAAAGAACAAATCTTCAAATATAAAAGGGGGGGATTGGGGACACAGGGGAGAGCACGTGGGGGAAAGAAAAGAGGGAAGGACGACAAGGTACGGCAGAACACAACAATGGCTATTTGGGTTCTGAAGAGGTCGCATAAGGGTTGAAGGCGCAGGTGGTGGGAAAAGAAAGTCTTCTACTACGGGGGGCGAGGACACATCAAGAATCTTCAAGACGGGAGGGGATAGGGGAAGAAGCACCGACGTGAGCAAGGGAGTCAACTAAAAAATGGCCTCTCAGGAGAAGTACTTCCTGTGCTTAACTCACGGGGTGTGGGGCTAAAGAGAACCTACACTCCTCTAAGAAAAGTTAGTTATGGGGCAGCTAGAAAAGAACGGGGGAAAGGTCCAGAGGGAGGGGGAAAAAGTGGTTAGAGGGTGAGAAAACTTTTTCTCTAAAGAGGAATTCTCGAGGGAAAGACCTGCGGGTTCGAAGGGATCTGCCAAAATAAAGTGGACAAAAAATAATGCGGCTCTATTCCTCATCAGGTGAGTTGAGCTTGGAGAACAGGAAATGACGAGAAGAAGTCCCCTTGTTATTTGTTGCAACAGGCCAGCGTCCTGGGGACAAAGTGAACTTCAGCATCCTCAAAAAGAACGGTAGAAGGCTGAAGGGACGGAGAAAAACAGTGAGCGAACGGGGGAGTGCAACTGGTTAAGGGGGGGTCGCCTCAGAAGGAAAATAGGACCTTGGAGGGGGGGACAATTTGGTTGGGGGAGGCTTCAATGCCGGGCGATGAAGGCTGTAAGGGACAGTTCTGCTGCTGCGGGAAATAACCATGTATAAAAGACTGTTACTCTTATGAGAACTACCGTCAGACGGAAGGTTAAAGGAGCGGGGTGCCGGTAATGAAGTTTTCCGGCAAAAACAGGGTTTTTCAAGGGGGCGCGGGAAAAGGGACTATTAACCAGCGAAGGGACCGTCAAACACAGAAGAGAGACCTGACCGACGACACAAAAGACCTGCAAGGCAGACGCAGTCCATCAAAGAGGTACTACTCTCAGGGGGGGACAGAGAAACTGAAAAAAAAAATCGGGAGAAAGCAGGAGAACGTCTGTGAAAGATACGACCGAGTCCCTCTAGCATTCGACCGGGCGAGAAGAGAAGGTCCTACGGGGACTTTTTGGCTTCTAAAGAGAAACCCTTCGAAGGACGACCCAAAAATAGGGGAGCGGAAGAAGACTCAAAAAGTGACTTTTTGGACAATAGGTTACCACCAACGAAATAAAGTAAACAATTGATAACTGAATAAGGGTCTACGCAAGAAAAAAAAAAAAGAAGGGGAAAGAAGGGGAAGCATCTCGAGGGCCAAAAGAGGGTGTAATGTCCCGGAATGTCACCTGGGTTGAAGCAGGTACGACATTACTAAAAAGAAGCGTGGGGGAAAAGGAAAGAGAGAAGGACGGGCCGGAGCTCGGGTACGTTTTCCTAAACCTGGACTGGGGGGGGGGAACTGTAATGAAGAACGGGCGTTTCGAATAAAGGGGGGGAAAAAAGACCGATATACTCTTCAGAAAGGGAAAAGGTCACAACAATAAAAGGGTCCCGGATAAAGCCGAAGAAGGATGCGGATTTGCTTCAGGGAAAACTGTGTGAGCTGTCAAGGGTTGAGTTTCTCTCTAAGTTTCGGGTAGAAAGAAACGCAAGAAGTCCGGGAGCGCCCAAAGCAACCGAAGCCACTGCATCAAAAAAACCCCCTAGAAACTGGGCAAAGAAGTTCTGGGCACAAATGAGGACGACAGGCAGCCAATGGAGTGGTAAGCGAGAAAGGTCAACAAGGTCGGTGAAAGGTCACATGCTCTTTTCTTGACCAGTTAATAAAAGGGGAAAAAAAACGAGCGAGGAAAATTTTCTGGCGAGTGACAAGCGCCAAAAGGAAAGGAGAACACGAAGGGATGATGTCCCGTCAAACTTCGGGGCAACAGAGAAAAAAACCGCGGGTCAAAAAAAAATCTCTAAGGCAAAAAAAAGAACAAGAATTAAAAAACGCCACAGAATAAGAGACTCACCTACCCCTACCCATCTCGGCAAGCATTGGCATTACTCCTACCATTAAGAAAAGAGACAAAACATCAACCCTCTGCTTTGAAGGAGAAAAGATAAATAAGATGCAGCGGGCTAACTGGGAAAAAAAGGGGAAAACAAGAAGAGAGGCGCCACGAAGAGTACGAAACTACTCTCGAAAGAAACTATAACCACTACACAACCCCATCTCGGAACCACAACACAAAAGGACCTCAAATCCCGGGAAAAGCAGAAAAGAACCAAAAAAAAAAGCACTGGGAGAGGAAAAGGAAAAATTTAGAAGAAGGAAAAAAAACCAAACGAAGGCCATAACTGAAAAAAATTTCAAGTCTAAGGACGTAACTATCCATAAGAACTGGAGTCCTGTCAGCCAATAGCCCAACTGGCCAGAACAAAAAACAGAACGCCGAAGAACAGGGAGTGTCTTCCGAACACGATGCAAACGCCCCCGCGGAAAATGTAAGCAAAAAAAAAGATACACAACCTAGTTTTGGGGTGAAAAAACACACAGTACCATAGAGTGGCCAAACACCTCAAGGTAAAAGACGAACGAAGGCCGGGGGACACCGTCAGAGAAGCTCTCGGACCCACAAGGCAGGTCTCCAGAGAACCTAGAATGGGTAACGGGAAAAAATGAAAAAACCTTAATTAAGGGTGAAAAGAACCTAAATCCTACAAACATGTGTTAGGGAAAAAAGCTCAGGGGGGAAAAGCCTGCCAGTAAACTTCTTGTCCTACTAATGGACGTATAAAAAAAAACACACGCTTGACTGGGAGGAAGAAAAAAAAAAAAAAAAAAAAAAAAAAAGGGGGGAAACACCGACCAGATGAACTACACACCCGCGGACCTAAAAAACTACATCGGGTAATCGGTCAGCACCGAACTGGAACCGTCAGCTCTCGAAAAAAAAAAAAATGATGTGGGGGAATAGAGAAGGAAGAAAACATAGGGTCGGGGGAGGGCAGAGATCAGGACGGTCGTCAGGTAGAGGGGTTGGGGGTCAGCCGGTCGGTGTGAAAACCAATGTGTAAAAAACGAAAAATTGGGGGAAGGGGAAGTCCAGAAGGATTCCAGCCTTGGAAGGGGAGAGAGGGGGGAGGAACCGAGAGTGTTTGGAACTACCAAGGTTGTGGGGGATCGTAGGGCGGGTTACGACCGGCCTGGGTCCAGTTGGCTTTGGGACATCCGGGGGGCACCGAGGGTAGGAAAAAGAAAAATGGTTTCGGAAGAAGAGAGTAGGAGGGGACAAGGGGGAACAGCCGAAGGGGGAGGATGGAATAGGGGGGGGGAAACCGGGTCTATTGGGGAGGGAAGGGCTATCCAAACCCTAGTGGGGTATTGTTTTGGGGGGGGCATCAAGGGGCCGGAAGGGGGAAAAGGGGGAGAGGTGGAGGGGAACGAAAGAGAGGGGAGGTAGGAGGGAGGTTTTTTTGACGAAGTAAGTGGTAATAATTTGTGCGGGACCAGGCAGGGGAAAAAGGGAGGGGGCTTGCGGCTAAGGTGAAACAGATGGATCATGGGGGAAGGAGTGAGACGGGGGCAGAGTAGAACGGGGACTTTTTTGTCACGCAGACGAGCGGACTGGTGGGGGGAGGATTTGCATTCAAAAAAAAAGTTTAGGTGAACGGGGGGTTTCGTGGAAGAAGAGTTTCTGCGGGGGATACGTTCGGAAACGTGCGCGGGGGAACGGTGTAGGAGGCTTCTGGGGGGGGCTGCCTCGAGAGGGAGGAAGTGGCCCGGGACGACTCTGCTCGCGAGGGGGTCGCGGCGCTACCGGGTGCAAGCTTTCTTTTAGTCGTGGGGTGGGGGGGAAGCCAGAATTAGGGGGGGATAAGGCAAAGCTGGGCAGTGCCGTAGCTGGTTTAGGTTGTAAGGGAAGAACGGAGTGTTCTGGTTGGGAAGGGAAAAGGGGGGTCTGGAGGGGGTCCTTCAGGGAGCTGTGAAGGGGACCATCGATGGGGGAGGGACGCGTTGACAAGAGTGGAAGAAATCAGCAACCGCTTTTCTGCGGGTGCATTGGGGGGGGATTCGTGAACTTAACTGCAGAAGAAACAAGGGGAAATTCCACGAAGGGGACGTAGCCGGTCAAGAAGGGAACGAAAGGGAAAAGGGTAGGGTACAAAGACCGGAGGGGAGAAGTCTAAGGGTGCTTACACGGAATTGTGGGGCAAATTCTGTCAGAAAGGGGGGTGGTTACCCAGAAGCCATGGAAAAGGACATGTAATGGGTGTGACGGAATATACTTTTTGCTGGAGAATTGGGATAGACCTTCCGTGACGCGTCTGAAGGGAGGACTACACTGAGAAAAAAAAAATCACACCATCTCAAAAAAAAGTCCTCACAAGAAAAGAAGAAGCAGTTAGGACCTTGATCTTGACTAAAACCACGTGAGGCTTCTTACCGGGGGACGCAGGGTACTGGGAAGGGGGGGAGAGGGTAAAAATGTTAACCATAGGCATGTGGGGACCTTCTAAGCAAGACAAGGTGTCCAGCAGGTCCCAGGTGTTAGGAAAAACATTAAACCGGAGAACTTTTCCGAAAATTCGTGAATGTGCCCGAAACTAGCGGGGAGGAAAGGGGATAAAGGGGGAAACAGGAAACACGTGAACTTGATTAACTGCACACCCTTGTCTTGGGTACAAGAGAGATGACCTTCGTCAAAAATAAGGAGTATACCTTTAAAACCCCTTGCTGAGACTGTGGGAGGAAGTGAGGGGGGGCGGGGTTTGGCACGGGCTGGGCACCCACCAAAATTGAATTGGTAGTCAGTCACCGACACCCAGGAGTTGTTTTTTCTAGGAAAGCAGGGAAAGGAGGGGGAGGATAAAACACTGGCCCGGCTTAACAAGTTTCATACGTCTTTCAGAAAACCCGCGAGTTATTTACATTAGGGGAGGTGACGGGGGGAAAAAGGGTGCAATGACTGCTTACGTGAAATAGTCCGTCGGAAAAATGTCTCACTCTTGCAAGAGGTAATAGGGGAAAAGGAAATGAAGGAATGTATGGGGTTTTTGAGTATTTCAGTAAGAACGAGGTGAAAGTTTTTGAAAAGTGAAACTGGGGAGGCGTTTGGAACAGAGAAGCCGAGAAAACATCACCTTCAACAAACTGGAAGGGAGAACTTACCCACATTACAGTGCATGAACCAACTTCTACGGGACCAGGAGGCTGGAAGGTCTTGTCCTCTCTCCCAGCTAACTGGAAGGATCAAAGGGGTATGACGACAGCATAAGAGACGGGGTAAAATAAAAGCCGGGTCATAGGGCATGGGGAAGGTCCTAAAACCCAAACTTTTTCAATAACAAGCTTTAGAGACTGAGAGGAGGACGAACCATTTCCCTAACTTCCTATAAACTTGGGTGTAGCTCATCCGGTAATGACTACCGATCGTGACTGCTGTGCTGAGAACATGGAAAGGTGAAAGGCGCTGGCAGGGGTTTTACAAACCTTTAAGGAGAGTGACTTTCGACGTATCATGTAAACTAGGAACAAAGAAGGAAGGCGAATAGGGACCGCGTCGGGTTGGGAAACCGAAGGGGGGTTTTGACTGATCTCACTTTATCAAGAAAGCAGGTGGGAGCCTGGAGAAGGCGCCGATTGAGAAAGGAAAAATTCGGGAACCCAAGGGTGCAAGTCGAGAAGGAACCCGGAGGCGAGAGCCACCAGAACTACAGGCCGTCATTCTAAAGTTATTCTTCATTGGGGAATATTTGGACGAACAACAAACGTAAGGGCTAAAAGAAAGGAAAAAAGAGGGGCAAACCGAGGAATGGGGGTTGACGTTTCCCCGGGGGAAATTATACGGGGGGGGAAAGTATTCTTATTCTGGAAAGAGGGAAAGGAGACATCTTTCTGGTCCGAGGGAAAAGTAGTAGAGAAAATGGATGAAACAAATAGAGGGACATTTCCCCTTCATGGCCAGGGAGAATGGGGAAAAAGACTGACAGCGCCATGGTTTCGAAGGCTACAGGTTTAGAAAGTAAAAAAGGGGGGGGTTGAACACACGTCGACGGAGGGGACAAAAAAGGAAGTAGCTGGGACGAGTGGGAGATGTCAGAGGATCGTAAGGTTCCCTTGATAGGGAAACCCCGGCACAGGAAACAATAGGCAACGCCTTAACAAGGGAAAGGGGAGGTAAGACAGGCTACCAAGGAAGGAGAAACAAACGTAAAATTCAGATAGTCGTCAAGTCTTCAGGGACAACCGAAACCGTAACCGTCGAGAACTTGCGAACGACTTATTAAAACGCTCTCCGGAGGGGGGGGGGCTCCTCAGCGGAACTTAAAAGGAACCTAACCCGAGGAAGGAAAACGGAAAAGTAAATGGTCACCACTTCCATCCCGACTCCCAACTAAAAAGCTATTCCAAATACAAACACAATAAGACAAGGAACAGGCAACCCTTTTAACTTTCGGGGAAAGGGAAAGGAAGAAAGGACGCTCAGAAAAAAGGAAGTGTGGGAGAGGGTGGGGAAACTAATACCGTTTTTACCATAAACAAATTTGTAAGATCACATCGGGTCAAATGGACTCCAGAGTAACGGATCAACTAAAAAACACGCTTGGGGTGTCAGGGGGGCAGGGGGGGGGGAAGGGGGTGAAGCAAAAGCTTTCAGCCTCAGGTAAGAGCAACGAAAGCGTGCAGGGTTTAGTTGAAGGGAGGAAAAAACTAACGTTGAATAGTGGAGGACTCCAAGGGGGAGATGTACAATCAAAAAGAGATCCAATTTGCCTCTCTGAAACTTACAGGGAGACTCCCCGTGTCCTCCAAACCGGGTGAAAACAGCCCCGGAGAGGAAATGGGGGACTATCGGGCCTGCGACTCGAAACAAGATAAAAGCTCAGGGAGAGAAGCAAGCTCTCTACGGAAAAGAAGAG
>Ga0179591_1330133_pt1 | contig 15296 bp, 12 predicted proteins | sample CZOMad2_1_08_16f_FD_182891 | JGI IMG/M metagenome (GOLD analysis project Ga0179591, IMG submission 182891) | Vadose zone soil fungal communities from Angelo Coast Range Reserve, California, USA - CZOMad2_1_08_16fungal (PacBio error correction) | ecosystem: Environmental > Terrestrial > Soil >...
CTGCGAAGGACGTCAAAGAAAGGCTGTGAAAGGGGGAAAGAAAGAAAAACGGTTTAAGATTCCGCAACGGACACTTGGATTTCTGATAAACGGGCGAAAGCTTCGTGTCTAGAGGGGGAGGTGAAGGGGAAGGGATGCCGCCACACTGCGAAGGGAGAAGGACTAGGAGAAGTGAAGTACTGTAACCGTGCTGAAAAACGCTTTGGTAAGATGAAGGAAACAAGGCGCGGTAAAAGCAAAAGGTGCAAACTCCGCCGGAATCGCTGAGGCGTCCTCAATAACCGTTGGCGCACGATCGGGAGCCTATGTGTTAAAATTTGAAAAAAGAGGACGTCTATCGAGGAACGAGGGTATACTCTCATCGGAAGGGTTCACCACCCATACCCTACTCTTCGTAGGACGCGGTCAGGAGGGCTCGAGGAACAACAAGGGGGAGGTCTAAAGGAAAAAAAAGGGAAGGGGGGTAATAGTCTCCTTCCTTAACATAGTAATGGAAGGCGTAATCCGCATGAAGTTGAGGAAAAGCAAGGAGAGAAGAAGAACGTTTACCGGTAGCCCGGAAGGTCGAAAAAGAAAGAAAGAGGTATCGATAAAGCGACTGGGCACTAAAAGTGGGGTCAAGACAAGACACGCAAGTCTAGCTGGTGGCCAAACCACACCCAGAAAGAAAACCGGGGGAATTGCACGTTAAGGCTGTGGGGCGGGGGAAAGAAATCCCTTGGAAGAAAAACTTGGGGTGTTTGGGTGTGGGTACCATTAGGGGGAAGGTAAAAAAAAAGTTAGACAAAAGCCGAGAGAATGATCATCGATTCCCAGATCCACTACTGTCTGGGTGAGGCAATGGGGCTGACAGGCAACCAGGAAAATTGGTTGTGACGAGAAAAACCCTTGGAAAGAAAACCCATTACTAAATTAGTCTCCTGAGTGCAGTTCTATCGTGTCCCAAACGAACGGGGAATACCACTACTCTCAGAGGCTGCACGGGGAAAAAGAGTATGGAGGAGGAAAAACAGTCTATGGGATCTAGAACCGAGTTGGTGAACCGGAAATGTTAGGAAAAAGGGGGGGGGGAACTGGGGCCTGCGCGACATTTAGGCTTTACAATCTAAAAGGACAAAGGGAAGAAGACTGAGTTATCCATGCAGCAAGTACCAGAAAGATCTGCGCCTGTCAGGATCCGAAAAGTGACCTGGCGGTTACGAACAAGCTCAACAGTTTGGGAGGGAGGAAGAAAAAGCGCACAATTTCCGGGATGCATGGGTGGGAGACGGTTCAAAGAAGGAGGGAACGAATCACTATAAACCTGCGCGCCGAATTTTCTATCGCCGGGGAGGGATAAAATAAAAAATTAAAAAGAAGACTCATCTCTCGATGCTCATAGAACAAGGGAACACCCATAAGAAAAAAGAGATGGGGACAAAGAATTTAAAGAAAAAAAAGATTCATCAGGAAAAAGGGCACTGAGGCACTCTATTAAATTAACGATTGGATTAGAACTTCGCAGGCGTATTATGAAGGTTGGGGAGACGATGCGCAGGAGACGCGTCCGGGGGGAAAAAAGGGGCGAGAAAAAAGAAACGCATTTTGAAAGAGGGAAAAATACGGAGGCATTCGCGGATGAAAAGGGGGTTGGTAATGCAACTGTACTTAGATCTCAGTTACAATCGTAGAGCTGTGAAGACTGGGAGATCACGGCAAAAAAAGGGAAAGATCATGTTTTTAATCTGGCAGGTCACCACAATGGGGGACAATAGGCCAGAGGGGACCTCTACATCTCGTAGGGATCTCGTACAGGGAGATCACTGGGAAGGTAAGAGAAAGAAACAATATTCATGTCCAACTGGATGACGCGGCGGTAATTCGGCGAAAATATTTGTGCAAAAAAAAAAAAAAAAAAAAAAAAAAAAAAAAAAAAAAAAAAAAAAAAAAAAAAAGAAAAAAAAAAAAAAAAAAAAAAAAAAAAAAAAAAAAAAAAAAAAAAAAAAAAAAAAAAAAAAAAGAAAAAAAAAAAAAAAAAAAAAAAAAAAAGGGGAAAAAAAAAAAAAAAAACACAAAACAAAAAAAAAAGAACCCTCAAAGGGAAGAGGTCAGAAAGCGCATCTTGCCGAAAATAATCGCACGACAATAACGTAACAGGGAACTATCACCACCAGCTGTGAGCTCCAGCCTCAGGCGATGTCCTCGTTGACTTGACGGTACATTTTCCAACAGGAGATAACATAAAGCCGTTGAACTTCTAATTGCGAGAACTGGCCAAACAAAACCGGTAAGGTTGAAACGGTTCATCGCCTGACTTTTAACTGGCATGCCGCGGAACCTCTAGATGCACCTTCAGGACAAATCACAAAGGGAAGTTGAAAACAAAAACCATCGGGCGCCTCTAATGAAGGGGGGAAGGAAAGGGAAAGGCCGAAGAACGAACGCATCTTTAAATGAAACAGAAAAACCAAAACCAGGTCCAAGAGGCAAGGGAAACAAAAAGCAGTGAACTTGGCCAGCAATAAGCGTAAAGAATCTAATTGCAGAACCTGTCCAGTGCGATGTGAAACCGGCACTCAAACAGAAACATTGGTGAAAAATGTGAAGGTGTAAATGAACAATGTTCCAAGGCACCCTGGAAAGGAGGGGATGAAAAAAAAATCAACTTGCGAGAATACCCTGAATGACATAGGGGGTACGAGAAAAGTTTACATGGGCCGGCAGCGTTGGGGAGGCTTGCTCCAAAGCGAGATGTCTTAGGTTGGGCCAAGCCGTCATCGGCCTAACAGCTGAATGGGGTGAGACGTCCCTTTACAGAAAACAGCACATACTGGGGAAAATTGAGCACGGAGGAGAAAGGGGCAGTAACCTTTCCTAACGCTAAAATACAAGTCGAGTCTCAGGATTGTGACTCAAAAAAAGATTTTGGGGTGTTCTAGAAATGCGGCATTGGAAGAAAAATAGAATTCCGTCGACGATAGTTGTGTCTACCGATGGGGTGAGCGCCCACTTTAAGCCGCACGGGGGAGGTGGGGGATCTTTGTGACACATGAGGGAGAGTACATGGAGAATCCCAGGTTTGACCTCGGAAAAAATGCGAGAGGGATCCAAAAACACCGGTCGGGGGAGGGGGGTCTTCTTCGCTTTCGTGGTCACTAACACACGCAAATCCGTCTTCACCTCGGCCGTCACCTGTGTTGGCAAGGAAAAGAATGCGCGGAGGCAAGAGAGCGCATTGGGGCAGACATCAAACTGAGGTTTCCTAAACGGCTAGACGCGGAGAAAAATCACTAAGGTAACGAGGAATAAAATACAAAAATGGAAGCAGTCGATAGGCCAGGTTTCCAGAACAGGGAGGCCACAGGGAAGGGTTCACAGAAAAGGGAGCACTATTTGAACAAATCTTATAAGACCCCCGCGATCGGATCTGCATCCATTGTTACACCTTGCGGGGGGGAAAGGGAGAGGGGACGAGTTTTCCAAATACATCGTGCAGGGGCGGACTAGGAGAGAGAGAAACACAACAACTGAGAAAGAAAGAGAGGGAACATCTAAATTACTAAGCCGATGTATGCCGCAACAAGACGCAGCATTTGGACAACTCCAGCATTTTAATGTATATTGCAGGAATCCTAGAACCAAGGAGTGAGATGAAGGGAAGGGGGAAAATAGGCAGCCATTTGAAAAAAGGCTTTCGCGTTGACTGAAAATGTCTTGATACAAGCTGACTTCGGATCACTCGAGAAAGCAAGGGCGTGGATATGAGGACCGAGTCAAAAAAAAAGGATTAGAAGAGGAAGGGGATTCATTGGAATTTACCAAGTCTATCTCAGGAGAAAGAGCGGCATGAAGTGACAAACAGGTGGGAAGTTGGGGGGGGAACAATCGCCAAAAAAGGAGGGAAAAAGAAACCAGCAGTAACCGGGGATAGTTCCCGGCGAATGTCATCAAGATGTTACAAACCGGGGGGAGAAAAAGAAATTATGGGAGTTGAAATGTTCTAAACCCTCCAGGTTGGGCACAAGCGACTTCCCTGGGGAATCAGAAAAAATAGAGGGGTCTCCACCAAATATTCGCGGCAAGGAGATTTTGAGAAGAGCTATGAATAACACCCCAAACTGCCCTAAAAGCTTACCGGCGAAATGGGAAATGCTAACTCGAACTGGGATTGACGGAGGGGCTCATTAACGCAATGGTAGTCAAATGGGCTTTGTTTTCAAAAAGGGAAAGGGAAACAACAGGAAAAAAATCTTTATTCCGAAAGGGGGGCAGGGTGCCCAAAACTACATGCGCAAATTGAAGGCCCGCGGAGCACGAATGTGAGAGAACAAGCACAATATTGTGCGAACCGTAAAACAGGGGAAAGTCCTCAGGATTTGAAGGTGGAGGTGGGGGGGGGGGAAAAACACATTAAATGAATCAGAAGCGGAAAATTGCCAGGAATCAGCAACATCTCAACCATTGGGGGGGTAATGAAAATCAAATTTTCTCACTGCTAGGGGTTGGCTGACAGGGGAGTCAGGACCGCGCCCTGGATACTGGTGGCTTTTCATGGGTGCGGTGGGGGAAGGCAATCCTTTTACTTGGGTGGGGGGTTGGGTGCCTGGTCATGCCAAGCGGCGGGGAAAAATATTCCTACAGTAATCTCCCCGGCTGTGCGAATTGGTCTGGAGAGAAGGATGTTTGTGTGGAGAAATTGAAGGGGAGGTCCGGGGGTCGGCTAAAAGGCGGTTTCCAGTAAGTTCTCTGATAAAAGCGTTAAAGAGCTCGTTCACCAGAGGTTGTGGGGAGCTTCACGGAGAGCAAGGCGCCAGCGGTTTGAGGGGGAATATAATACAGGAAATCCCAGGAAGCATCAAGGAGGAGCGATGCGAAAGCTTGGGGGTGATCTTGAAGGTTACGGGAAGGGGGGAGGGTGGGAGCCGGATCTCATCGGCGCCCATAGGTTGGGGGGAAAAAAGGCACTCAGGGGGAAAGAAGTTGCGATCAGCCGTTTCCATTTCTCCATGAACTGGACAACATAAAAGCCTGCTTACTTATCTGACATAAAGGACAAGAGAAGAGGGGGACGGGACGCGATCATCCGAGATGAGCAGTGGAAGAGCGGGGGGATGGGGGGCGCAAGATTTTGGGGGAATCCGGAAAAAAAGGATCCAAAAAACCGGGGAAGGGGGGGGGGAAGAGGGAAAAAGGCGATCCAGAGAAGTTAGTTTCAAATCAGCGTAGTCTAATTAACCAGGTCGGCCGACAGGCCCCCACAGTCGGCACCGAGAATGGCCTGATGTGAGTATTGGCCAGAGGAAAGGGAGGGGATGGATATGGTCGAGGGGGAGGGGAAAACAGACGCTTGAATTCTCATCGCTCAAACGGGGTTACAGCATCCCCAAAAAAAATGTGTAGTGTATACTCACAAGACGTTCATTCATAGCAGGAAGCACAGAACGAGGAGAAGGGGACGTGCAGGGTGGATAGACCTACAGAAGGAATTGTTTGCAACATAGGAGGAGGGGAAGGAAATCGAGAGCATTTTCAAACTGGGAGGAAGGGTAGAGCAGGGGATAAACTTTGACTGTAAGGATAAACCCGAAAGGTCGAAAATAGAACCCTGCCTGTCGCGATCGTTCAGTCAAGCAATGAAAGTGAAAAAACGGCCAGAAAGAACCCTCCATGGGCGATGCGGGAGGGAGGAAGCAAAACAAAGGATGTCTCGTGGACTCAATTAAGGTGGAGGAAAATTACTAAGGGAAGATAAACAAGGCTTGCTAAGGATGGAAGGGGATCATCATGCGGGGAGGAGGAAGACAAGGGGTCTAGAGAGATGTTAAAGACAAGAAAAGTCCCGGCGGCGGTGACACAAAAATAAAAAATGAGGGAAAAAAAAGCACGGTTTGTAAAACGATCCATCGAGAGTGCAGAAGCAGGAAAATGATATGACTCATCGACCGTGGCTTCCAGTGTACCTAGGTGGGAAAAAAATCGCCCCTCGGAGGCAGGGAGGCAAGGGCAAGAGAGCGTCATGTGGTTTCTGTGGCCCAGTCTCTTCAAACCGGCCTTAAAAAAAAATGCAGACAACCGAATCGGCGAGGGGAAGCCGGAAACGTCAGGACGATCAGGCATAGCGGCGGGGAGAGAACCCAGGTTTTTTCTTTACCGTAAAAGAGCAGCTCAGAGGCTGATCGACAAGCGGGAAAAGCCAAAAAGTGCAAAAAAAGGGCCACCAGAGTTGCGTAGGTGCGGAAAAAGTGGGGAAACTAGCGATATAGTGATCTGTGAGACACGTGAAGCCACGAGGGAAAAACGCACCGGGAGCGACGATGCCGGTGCTTGAAAAAAAGGCTCAAGCCCAGGCATAGACACCGAAAACCAAAATGGTCTTTGGAAAGCAGAAAGGCATGTAGCAACGCGCTGGAAGGGAGGAGCCATGAAGAGAGGGTCTTCCTTTAAATTTAACAGTCAGTTTGGCAAATATATAGTGGGGGGGCTCTGACGACCTAGGGGAAAGTCCTGGCAGTAGGGCTCTGGTGGGGAGGCAGTGCGGTAGGAAGGAAGAGGTGGGAAGAGAAAACTCTGCTCGGTACGCGATCGAACGAGATTCACTTAGAAACACTCGGCGGCGGGGAAAGGGCCGAATGTATGGGCAGCAGGGACAATCGCAAAACCGAACATTAATAGGGGGGAGTCGTGGAAGGCCCGCTGCCTTGGTAAAAAGATTGGGGCGACAAAAACGGAAGGGAGGGCAGTGATCACCGCAAAATATTCAAGGAAATGCGCCGCCAGGTGGGCGGCATCAAATCGTCATCCAGGGAAGGAAAACTGACAGTCTGAACGGTACATCGCAAACGCACGGGTAAACCTGCGGCACGAGTCAACCATGAGGGGCAGTCTCTTATAAACCAGAAAAACCAGAAGGGAAAGGTGGACATAGGAAAGTCCCCCACCCATCCATATAGGAAACAACAAATTAAAGAAAAGAAGAGAGGGAGGACCTAGATTACCATTAAAGTATTTGGACTTGGCTAATAGCAAAACATGGGGTTTGGAAATCCGTGAAGCACGGACCTTTATTTTAGGAGCATAATGATCGGGGGGCGCCGGAAGAGGGAGTTTAAGAGGAATTTTACTATTGGTCCGACCCACAGACGGAGCGATCTCTCCGATTGGAGAAGTGAAGAGCAGAGAAAGGGCTCAAGAAAGAGTACAGGTGTTTCTGGACATGCAGGCCAACAAGGACGCGGAAAGAACGCGCTCGAAGAAGGCACGAAAGGCGGACGCGGAAGTCCATAAAGTCCGGACCTTGAACCGAAAGGGAAGAAGGGGGGTCAGAAGGGTGAAACAGACGCGAGTTCGAGAAGAAGAGAGAGGGCAAGAGCCAGGGAATCACCGCACGGGGGAAAATCCATCACCGAGCCGACTGAAGGAAGGTCATCAAGAGATGAGGCTAGGCGGCACCACTTGGGCTATCAGACTGCCAAATATTAAACTGCATGAATAAGGACAATGGGGGGATATACTTCATGTAGGGGAGGGGGTGGAGCAAATGAAGGGGGTGTGGAAAGGGAAAAAAGGACATTCGAGGAAAACTACGTGTACGGTACACGGCAAGGGGGGGGTGTGGAATAAATAGGGACGTCAAATAAGTTCCTCGGGGCACAAGGTGGCGGTCAAGGAACGCAATGGGGAGATAGAATCTGTAAGAGCCAAAATGGTTGCCAGCAAAGCAGGGAAGCATGGGGGAGGGAGGTACCAGAGGAGTTATGTCACTACAAAAGTGAATCCAAGAAAGCGCTGGAGAGAAAGTGTTTGTAATATAAAAAAATTCTAGCAACACCCTACTGACAAGAGACGGCCCTACCAAGAGCTAATGGAGGGGGGGAAAATGGGAAAGGAAAACCCGGCCATGCGGGGTGTTATTGAACGAGCTGGGCCAAGACAACCACTCTATTTCTGTCTCGCCGACGGGCGAGACGATTATCGCCAAGGTGCTCACGAAGGGGAAAACTAAGAGACATCGCGGCATGGCTCAGCGGGATGAGGCGTCTCGCAAAATGTTGATAAAAACAGGAGATTTGGTTGGGAAAGAATTTGTCCAGCGGGGGGGGAGTACACCCAGGGGGGGCAAGAATGTCTGTTATGTACGATCTCTCTAGCCACAAGGTGCAAATAAAAAAAAAAGAGATTATACAGCAGCAAGAGCAAATCACGTGGGGATGTAGGGACACGAAGGTCCAGGAAGCTCGCCTTTCCCTGTCGTTCTCAAATGCATTGGTTTGAACAAACAGCAGCGGCAAAAAAGGGGAGAAGGTGGGGGCAGGCGTTGAACTAAAATGAGGGGGAGTGAAATCAAACAGAGGAAAGCGAGTTCTCATCGCCAGTTGCGGGGTATACTCTACATGAAATTAGAACGCTCTAGGCCCGAACAGTGACGAAAGGTACTAAAGTGGGTGCAAGGAATCCAGGGAGAAGAGGGAAAGTGTGGACAAAAGGTTCAATGCCGGAGGCAAACGAGAAAACGTCCTCTCAATCTCAGGGGATTGCGCTATGATTGAATATAAAGAATCGGAGGGGTGGATAGCGAGAGGGGGCAGCTTCTAGGCTTTTACCGAAAACAGATAAAAGGCAGAAAAGGGTTACGAGACAAATACATCAGGCAATAGCGGAGGACGAGGGGGTGGGGACTCCGCAGCCGAGAAACGATGAATGACATTAAGGTTCGAGAGTGAGAGAATTGATAAGCGGCAAAAAGGGGGGTCAAGAGGTGTGGTATTGTTCGGTAGGCCGGTTCACCACAAGTGGCGGGACGACCGCCACTCGGGGCTGCTAAAAGAAAAAAGGAGTCCTGGCGATCAAGACTTGGCGAGGAATAAAACGGCAGCCCGGAGAGGGAAAGGTGGTCAAGGAAGGAAAAAACGGGGGGGGGGAAGCCGAAAGGATACATTCTTAATGGGACAACCAAAACGCATGAATCCCACACACACCCCCCACCACCCACCGGACAACAAAAAACCCCACCCCACACGACCCAAAAAACCCCCCCAAACCCAAACCCCCCACAACAACCCAACAAAAACACCCACCCCCTCCCCGCAAAGAACCCAAGAGCCGACCACGCAACCCGACAAAAACACCCACAAAACCCCCCAAAAAGCCCTAAACCCCACAACTCCCGCACCCCACACCAAACCCCCTAACGACCTCACCCCGCCCCCCATCCGCCAAACTCACACCGCACGCCACCCCACACCCCCCCCCCCCCCGGGGTAACACACCAATCTGCAAAGGGGGAGAGTCGAACTGAGAAAACTCAATAAGACCTTTCACTAAATCAAAACCCTCTAGTCCTCACATTGCGTTGACTTTCTTTGAACGGAATGGAGATCCCTTATATACATAAAGAACTCGTTGGAGAAGGAGAAAAGTCTATCAGAAAAAGTAAGGGGGTGAACAAACTATTCATAGCCTGAATGAGATAAAGGTAACGAAAAATAGACACATGACAATAAAAAGGTAAAATTGTTCGCACAAAACAACTGATACGAGAAAAGAAGGCGGAATTTATTCATTTTCTAACTGTAGGGCCATATAGACGCACGAAGGGCCTCACAAAAAAAACCCATTACGCAGATCAGCAGCAAAAAAGGAACATGCCACCGTAATAACGGGCCGGGGGAAAGAAAGTAGAAAAGAATAGTTTCCATCCAAGCAGTGCGTAAGTTGATGGAAGGCCCTCACGGTGAAGGAGAACTTGCCGAAATTTTTCCAGCGGGGAAACGGCTGAAGGGGGGAGAAAATAAAAGAAAGAAAAAATTCCCATTGAAAGCGGGGGACCAAGATGGGCTTGGGAAGTGCCGACCTGGGAGCAGGGGAACCAGGCTGATAAATTTGCGGAGGAGGTGGGAAACGGGGCCGAAGGACATCCATCTGGGCCAGGGGGTCAGAAGAGAAACTGGAAAGGAAACAACTCCCGGGAACTGACCTCATGGAATTTACCCATCATCTTGGCCTACAGCAGAATTTCCCTGTGTCGCGGCTGGGGTTACTCCGGCGCCGGGCAGGGGTTGGAGGGGGGATTAGACGCGCATTTAATAGAAAAGAGAAACCGCCGCGACTAGGGAGTCCCAGCTTTGAAAAAAACACGTAGCCGCAGGAATGGTTGAAGTTTTCGCTTGTGAAAAATTGGGTCAGGGAAGAAAGAGGGCGGGGACGAGGGAGAACGGGGGGTGGAAATCTGGAGCCTGCGCTGTGACCAGAATTCAAACCCACGGTTCGCGGTGTTCGAGAGATTGTGCCTAAAGACAACGGAAAGACAGCTTCCCTCGGCTCGGAAAAACTTGATTGAAGCAACGACTGATAATCAAGCAGTGGAGAACATAAACGGAGGATGAATCATCTGGCGAGAGCTATCACTTTCAAAAGAACATAGGTGGTCGCGCGGATGAAATAAGAAAGTCGAGATAAGGAAACGGACAAGGCAACGCGAAGCACTGGTTGCAAGCGGGGAATTTGCCCGTAAACTTCTAAACAAAAACAAATCGGTGATAAGGAGCTGCCTGTTCCCAAAAAAATGGAGTATTGTCCGTGGGAAAACCCATGAATGACCTGAGGGGGGAAAGGGACGTATTGTGGCCGGCATAACATCGTTAAAAATGGATCCGTAGAGGACGCAGAGGAAACCACAAACAACGGGGGGAAGGGGGAAGGATGTCCGCTAAGGGGACCAAGGAAAAGTAAGCCGTCAACATCGTCACGCTCAGAAAGTACGGGAAAAAAACAGGCAAGGGAATGGGGAAGGGATAAGGAAAAGCTTTCGTTTCTATGAGGACCTGGGGGACAAATCTTGCATCACGTTACGGGCCGAATTAGGAAAAAAAAGGGAATCAAAAGGAGTACATACGTTCGTGATCCTCGCTACCTCATGGGGCGTGGGAAAAAGGAAAGCTTGATACTGCGCTCTTCTTTGCATACAAGATGATGTCCTTGAACAATGTCGGCGATATCAGGCTGCATCCCGGACTGCCTGAGGAAAGTCAGGAGTGGCTGGTGGGTTTTCAGGAACCAATCGCCCATCAGAAGACGGGAAAACGCGACATAGGTGTATCAAAAAAAATGGGGGCAAACACAGGGGATCCGCGCACATGAGATCGGGGGAAGTTGCAAAAACGAAAGGGGGTAAAAGCTACCACGGGCACACAAATCCAGTCAAAAACGGTCAGAAAACGCTCTGTTCTCAACCACCTAGACGTCCGTTGGTTCGAAGGGGGGGGGGTATGAAGAAGAATCACGATGGTCCAAGAGCCCGGCGGTCTAAGACGGGGGGGGAGGACGGGATGTGCTCCTTTCGAGGGTCGGCAAAAAGGATGAAATGGCTTAAATAAAAAAGTACCAGTGGGTCATCACTGCGGTTGTTGACAATTGAAAAAAAAAATGGCATCTGGGAGGACGATTACGGCTGGGGGTAAACTCAGGCACCAAAGCGGAACAGGGCAAGGGAGAATGTCCTTTGGAAAAACTTGCCGCCAAGAGGGAGAACGAAAGGGGTTAAAACGCAAAACCATAATTTGGCCTTGGGAGTCCCGATAAAAGTGGGTCAGCCGCAGGGGAAGGTGAGGTCTTGGCAGCACTACAGGACCGGAAGGAACTGGGCTTGATTCCCCAAGTTGAAAATAAGAAAAGCTCACCCATGGTGGGAGGGGGGAGAATTGGGGAAGCAAAAGTCCGAAGAGCAATGATGGCAGTACTGTAGTGAAAAGCGGGATTACCCCGGATACGTGTGGAGGAGCGGGGATCCTGGGGAAGGGTTTTCGGGGTGTTTGACTGCCTGGGCCAGGGGGAGGCGGCGGAAATATCGACAGAAGGAGACAGGAGAAGGATTTCTGGAGATCATGATTTGGGGTGTGCTGAAAAAGGGGTGTGGTTTGATCTGGGCAAGGGGGGAGGAGAGATGGTTAAAAGTATTTATCGCCAGCGAGAATAATGGGGTGCAAGTCGAGAAGATCTCTTCACTGGGGGTGTGACGGCAAAACGACAAGAGATGATGGAAGGAATTGGAAATAGAAAGTCCGTCCCATAAACAGGAAAAGACGCAAGGAAAAAATACTAGCTGTCTCTCATCGGTTAGCGTTCCCGGTAATTAGCTGTGGCGCAGAAATTCGTCGCGAAGTGAAATGAGGTTGGGGGAAAAATGCACTAAGGAAAAGGTGGTACCAAACGTTGTCAAGTAATGAAGGGAAATGAAGGAGACCTTTCTTAAGAGTATTCCAGATGACAAGACTTATCGAAAGACGAGTCAACAGCAGATGAGGGGAGCTTGCTGGGTGGGCGTCAAGGATTGTTTAATCCGACGCCCTAAAAAAAGACCAACAGACAGATGGGGGAAGGTATGAAAAGATGAGAAAGGATAGCAAAATAGACTGGTATTGGACAGAAACGTATCTAAGCATGTCTTCCCACAACCTATTCGCGCCGAGAAAGTCAGATTTGGGGAAGAGGGAAAAGGGAGGTCCGGGGAGCGGGTGTCGAGCGGGTAAAGACAGGTAGAAAAAAGAGGGGAAATCCAGAACCGTCTTATCAATTACTAAGAAGGAAGAAAAGATTTTGAGGAGATATAACAAGGAGTCAATTTCATAGCGCAAAAAAACGGATTAGCGGAAGAAGACGTTGCCGAAAAGAGCAAGGGGGGGTCCCCACTTTCGCATGAGACAGGGGGTGGTGCCGGATAAAAGTCTAGAGCTCCCTGGTTAGTAATATAAGTGCCCTGACTGTACCGGGAGGGAGAGCAATGGCGGAAAGAAAGGAGGGGGCCTTCGCTGGCAGGATCAAGTCAAAAGAAGGCGGGGGACGACATGCCATACCGCGGGCTGGGGATATCGCAACACTGGGAGCTGGAGACGCCAGTTTTAAAATTGGAGGGAAGATCCGGACAGAAGGAGGGAAGATAAAATGATTGCCTCCTGCGTGAACGAGAAGGAGATCATCCCTGTGGAGAGGGGGTCAACAATCAGACATTCGCCGGTAAAAACAGCGGAGGGACAGCACAGGCGGAAAAGAGGCAAAGACCCTTTTGGATACTATAACTCGAAAGGTGGTCAAGGTCGCGGCATCCCCCGATACTGCGCGGAAGTCGTGGGGAAGTTGAAAGGGGACGGGGGGAGAAATTGTGGCAGGACAAATAAGCTCCAACGGAGCGCGTCCAAGCAACGCGTCATGGTTGGGAGGTAACAGGGAGATTCAAAAAACCAGAATGGCCGGTCCATCCCTGACCCACCATTCGGCGCGGGCCCGCCGACGTGGGCCGATACAGGCTCGGCAAGGCGTGGAGAGACTTGGGGTTTAAAACGTGGACAAAGGAAGAAGAAGGGAAAGAAGCTTCTGGGGGAAGCGCCCCGGGCGTGGGCCGAAGCCTGCAGGCCAAAGAATTCAGGGGTTGGGGCTGCAACGTTTGGCTAGACGATCGCGAGGGAGGGGAGGCCACGTGACCAAAAAAGAAAGCGGGGAAAGGAGTCGCAAAGAGAGGCATAGGCTTTCTCTCACCGGCCATCTCACTACGGACTGGTCGGGAGGTAGGAAAGGTGCCATGGGGAATGGGAAAGAATCACAAGGGGAAGCACGTCGGAGGAATTGAGATTTTTGCAAAGTAAGTAAGAGACCCGTCAGTATGCCAATACGAAATTGCTATACAGAGAGGAGGAGAGAAGACACCTTGCAGAGGGGGAAGCGTTGATGGGGAAAAGGAAGGGGCTTAGGTCGGGGAAGAGGGCAGAGAAAACCACTCTTCGGTCCTAGATAGAACAATGAGGAAAGCCGCCAAACATCGGGCTCACGATAATGTCCGGAAAACTGGGGTGGGAGGCTACCCATCTCGAGGCTTCGGTCAGGAGGAAAGGGGGGGATTCGGAGGGGCCTTGTTGAACTTAAGAATTTTTCCCATAACAACACGGAGAAGTGAGGGAGAAAGGATCCGGAGCGGAGGAATGAAAATAAATAGTCGACGCTGCCGGTCGGGGAGAAACTGAACATGCGGTAAGGAAAACAAACTCGTAAGGGCAGCACCCCAGATCAGTCAGCAACGGAAAAAAAAAGGGGTGAATGGCGGCAAGGATTAAAGGAAGAAGGATCTTAATCAAACACAAAGGGTCCACTGTAAGGGTCTGTGTGGCAACTCAAAGTATCCTCAAAACGAAAAACAATGATTATTATAAAATGATAATATTCATGAAACAATGACCCGGCTGCGGTTGGACGGGTTAGAAAAAGTCCGTCGACTTGGATGGAAGCAGTGTCCAAAAACTTTGTGGGAAGAGATAAAACGGGGATATTCCTTCAGCAATTGAGAAAGAGGCGGTCGTTGCAACCGACTGGATCTGAGAGGACCGAAAAAAGATTTTCATTGAGGCTCTTGAAGCCCGTAGAGCCCAGGGAGCGTGGGGGGGGGGGAATGAAAAAGCAAAATTCCTCCCAAAGTCATCGGGAATCAAATAAGCTAGAACCCGCAAACGGGTCTTAGAGACTGCACGCCATACATCCGGACCGTTAAGGCCGATCGAGCGATGGTCGAAGGTGAAACAAGACTAGGAGCGAGGGAAAGAATCGTGGAAACTTAAATAAAATTGAAAGACCGCACTGCGACCACATACGCAATTGGGATGAAAAAGCTGCGGCAAGATATTTCAACACACAGCTCCTGGAGAACATGGGCAAAAGAACGGGTATCGGGCAAGGAATGAAAAAAGGGACCTTGATAATACTGCAGCGCGGTGAGCATGCCTGTGTGATGGCGGCAAAGTTAACGCTCGAGAAATAAGTTTGACTTCACCGCCTTGTTGGGGGCCCGTAAAAAGAAATCTGTCAGAGGGATCGGGGGGGAGACATCAGGGGGGAAGCGTTCCCCGGGGCGTTGTCACTTGTCACGTCAGCGTAAATCGAATAAAAAAGTGGGCTCAAAACAAAGGAAAAATATGGGTTTATTCTGGAACTGTCGGGCGTGAGAAAACTCCCTTGGAGAGAAGTGGCTGGAAGACTGAAGTGTCCTATAAAAAAAGCTCCGCCGGATCATGCGCAAAACCCGCGGGCAACGCCGCCTGGAGGGTGAGCAAATTTACTGGGGAACCGACCAAGGGCTGGGGGGGGGAAAATAAACTGGGAATCAAAGGAACGCGCTTGCGTCCGTCTAGACCATCGCGATCTAGGTAGTCAGAAATAACTGGAACTGGAATACAAAACTCTCAGAGGAGGCACTTAGAAAGGGGGCATAAGAGTCTCTACCCCTTCCTATGGATCATCACTGTGTTTGAAGGTTTCATCATACTAACTGAAGGCGCATG
>Ga0179591_1303170_pt1 | contig 15294 bp, 21 predicted proteins | sample CZOMad2_1_08_16f_FD_182891 | JGI IMG/M metagenome (GOLD analysis project Ga0179591, IMG submission 182891) | Vadose zone soil fungal communities from Angelo Coast Range Reserve, California, USA - CZOMad2_1_08_16fungal (PacBio error correction) | ecosystem: Environmental > Terrestrial > Soil >...
AACCAGTATGGGGGGAACCATTTAAGGGGGATACAGGGTAAATAGATGGGTGGCGAAACGGAAGAGGCAATAGCAAAGGTGGGAAGGTAACGAAAAAGAGGGTTTGAGCAAAAAAGGACTAAACCGAACATGCGAAGTGTCCATTCCTAAAATAAAATAACGTGCGGACAGGTATTTCAAAAATCAAGGGGGGATCTAAAGGGCAAGCCGGTTCCGCCTGCATGGGGAAAGGAGTCGGGGAAAGAGAACAAACAATCAAAAAAAACTTTCTGCAAAAAAGGGATAAGCATCAAGGTTCCAAGGCAGACAGAGGGTTGGTAAGCACGGTGAAAGGTTCACTTGAAAGCCGACGTTGAAAGATTGGGAGGGGGCTGGGGGTGTTTAAGGTGGGAAATCCCCGGAATACACCGAGTACGCAGTTAAGTCGATTTTCAAAAGTAATTGCCAGACAGAGATAAGGGGTCCCCTCCACATCAATGCGGATGACCACAAAAACAAAGGGGGAGGGCGACCCGGAATTTGTGGTGTGGGGAAATTGTGACACTCTTTTCTGGGGGGTAAAAGCCGGGGAGGGGTAGGACTTGTGAGAAAAGTATTGTACCGCAAGTACGTGTTCAGTTGAATCAAAGTTATTGATAGGGTAAGATTGCCTATTCACTACGACCGTCAAAACTATGAAGAAAAAAAACAACCGGAGAAGGCGTCTACTGGAGGAAGAAGGAGGGGAAAGGGGCGGCGAACATCTATGAAAAGGAAATCTTAAATAAAGTATGAGTCAAGAAAGGGGGAAGGGGGAATACAATGAACTGCAAGTACGAAACTCGGGTGGGCCACCCCTGTAAGGTGGTTATGGGGGGAAGGAGGGGGGTTTCCTGGTCGAAAAAAGGAAAAGGTTTCAACCCGACCTGCATGATTCAGTGGGCCTTTGGGAAAAAAAGTTATTAGAATGAAAGTTTTGCTACGAATCGGATCTGAGGCAACTCACTAGCGAAAAGGACCCATCATTAAAAATAGGGAGGGGTTGGGCCTGCCAATTGGCTGCCGACTTTGACCAAGGGGAGACATAAATACCAAAGAGAGAGAACGAAGGATGATACCGAAGGTAGAGAAGGGAAGGTATTCTATGTGCTGGAAAATACCGGGGGTCAACTCACGTCGCCAGAATGCCCCTTAGGGGGGGTTTTGGGGGAAAAACGAACCTTTAAAAAAGGGATAGGCCCAGCCTTGGAACGTCCAAAAAAAGAGGGGGCCAACCACAGTAAAATGAGACCCGTTCAAAAAAAGTAACCTGGACTCCATCAAAAGCAAACTCCGAACCCGTTGTCCTACCAAGGCACGCAACAGGCAGGCATCTTCTTTTCGGTAAGGGGGGAGGGGAGCAGGAAAGAGGGGGAGAAAAGAAATACCAGATGGGGTAAGATGAAAACAAAAAAATGACGAAAGCTGATTCTGGGTTCAAAAAAAGGGAAGGAAATAGGGGGGCTCGGGTCAAAGTGGGGGGAACTGGACATCACGGTGGTTTCTCAAAAGGGAAGACCACGTTCCAAAAAAGATTAAACGGACGGACCATGGATAAATGAAAAAAGGCAAATCAGGATTGAAAAGTTGAAATGGTATGCGACGGGATTGATTAAGATACTTGGGGTTGCGTTGCCACAGGAACAGTTGAATCTCTGCGCCAGAAGTGGCTGAAGGCTTCCGTCACGAGGGGGAGACTTTGAAGATCAGGACAGTACTTTCACCCAACCAGGTACGAGGAAAGAGGGGGGGGGATGAAACTGGAACCCTTTGCACGTTTAATAAAAATGACAAGGGTTTTGGTAAAACCATCATATAAGCGTTATCCACGCGGGAGTTACGCCCTTATCAGGCAAAAAAAGATAACCGGATTCTTAGCATCAAAAGCCGATCATAATACGCAGAATCAACCTGACACGTAGTTTTTTTCGTCATGACTCAACACGGGGATGTTTCCTTGAGACCAGTTACAAGCGTTTTTCGTTTGTCTCGGCAAGAATTAACCCCCACAAAAAACTTAAAACACTCACTTCAGAAGGGAAAATTTACTACCGGAGAAAAAAAACCGAAAGGGGGTCAGGCCGGCCATAATATGTTGGGGCCTGTGAAAGTGCAAGAAGTATAAGTCCCGGCGATGTGGGAAAAGGTAAGGTGTCTTTTACGAGTCAAAAAAAAATTAAGCTCCAATTTAATTCATGCAGAGAAAGGGACGGAGGTCCCTTCCGGGGACGAATGTTGCCGTGGGCTATGGGGATCAGTCCAGTTTTCGGTCAGACATCAAAATGAAGGTAGGGGGGGGAGGTGCATAGTGAAGACGGGAGCTGGACTGAAACGGGAAAAAGGGTATTGCTGTCAAAGGAAAGAAAGTGGTGGGGGCCAAGTCAAACAGGCGGAACCATTATCTAAGACACAACACAACGAGTAAAAAGGAAAGAGATTGGGGTCGACTGGGTTGAAAGAAAAAAGAAAAAAAGGATGGGAACAGAGTGATACCCAGACCGCCAATCAAGAAGAAGAGACACTAACTTTTGGAGGCCAGCGACCTTAAATTTTGGAATGAACCTAAGAAACGAAACGGACTTGATCACCAGCACGTAAAGGAGTTTGGCCTTGAAAAACGCGGAAAAGGTCTCAGGGAGATGCATTGGAAGAAAAAATGTGAGTCATATAAGGAAAAGAGAACTCCTATCCACAGTCAAGGGGTGGTCGGGAATTTCCTGAGGAAGGGGCGTGCCATGAAAGGGGGGGGGAAATGGATTAATTATGCATCGAAAGGGAAAAAACAATTAACGGGTGAGTGTGGATTGTGCAATTCAAGGGGGTGTTAAGGGTGCGGAGGTGTGGGTTGTGGGTGGGTTAATTTTTAAGAATAAAATTAAGGTAACGGATAAAGGCAAACAGAAAAGCATCCCTTGGGGAAGAAGATCCACGTTTCGTCAAGGAGAGGCGTGTGGATTAGATCGATTTGGAGAATCAAAATAAATACGGCGATAAGTGGGGGAGATAAAAAGTTGGAGAATCCTCGGGGAGAAGACATGTATAGGGTGGAAAATTATTTTCAGTATTGATACAAAAAAAGGGGGGGTCAGTTAAAAAAACAGCCTTCGCGTACAGGTTGGGGTGGAAGGCACTTGGACTGTGGGGACTTGTAAACGCGGATACGAAAACAGGGATGACGAATCAGGGGGAGAAGTGATCGGGACAAATTGAGGGGAAAGGGAGATTGCAGAAAACGAAAACATTAGCCTTGGGAGAAAGTGTCAGTCAAACAAGTAGAATCTCAATGGGAAGCGGAGGGTGGCAGAGGATTTGACTGGACGGTCCTACTCAGAGGTGTTTCGGGTAAAATGAGATATATTTTGGGAATTGCACTTCTGGGGGGGTGGAACACCGGGATGGGAGTTCCAAACGGTTAACCTTAACGAAAGGGAGGAAAGGACGGAAGTTTGGGAAAAATAATATTTGGGGTGGAGGATGGGACCGAAGGGGTTTGTCCACGCCCGGTATTGAAACTTTTAGCCCGAAGAGGTCCGGAAGAAAAATATGCCTTCTTGGCATGTTGTTACGAACAACTGGTGGGACGGTGGCGGAAGGGGGGGGGGGGTTGGGATTTAAATGAGGGGGATAGAAGGGAGGGAAAAGGATTGGTGGGGGGGAGGGGTAAAAGACCGGACAGAACCATATTTCATGATAACCAAAACCATCCTTTTGGCAGGGTCGAGTGAGTCCAAATCCTCTGTTCAGAACCTCTAAAGGAACCTTGAAAAGGGAAGATACGTTCTTTGCGAGACAATTAGTTAAGGAGGGGATGTCCGCAATTCCTGAGGATAAAGGAATAAACACCTCCAGGAATTAGCGGTTCGGGAGGGGGGTCAAAGCTTGCACGAAAATATGGGTTGAAAACGAGATGACAGACGGAGGCAAGAGCTTTTCCATTATAAGAAAGAAACGGGTGAAAAAGCCGTTACCAAATACGTGGGAAACGACAATCCAAACGTCCATATCCCCCTCTCCAAAGTGTTAAAAACGGTGAAAGCGTCGTTTAAGAAATTCGAAGTGAGGGGTCCGGTGTTGATTCAAGGCCTTTCCAGAACGGCGCTGTGGGGAAGAAGGTACCAGTTGACATATGAAGGGGGACATAAAGGACCCCCAGTTCCAGAATGGGTGAAACCAGGCAAGGGTGTGGGTTGGGTAGAATAAGATAAATATGAATACGCGTTGGTGTGGGGGAAACAACAATATAACAATACTTGAGGGACAAATTAACAAGGGTCACCTTGCCAAATATTCCAAAAATTTGAGAAAAGGAACTAGTCGAAAAACGACAAGATGTCGAGGTCCATTAAAACCAAAATTCCGGGGAAGACTTCAAGAAAGGGGGGCGTCTATGATGTTGAGGGGGGGTCCCCTAAAGTCGAATTAAAGGACAATACAACTTTCACTCAAAGGGCTTTCCTCAAAGGGGGTAGGAAGGGTTACAAAAACAAGACTAAACCCCACAAGCTGTGCAAAACGTCCCCCGATCGAACAGGGTCAAAACAGACTGTTGTACTGACCGGACCGATTCCAGAATTAAGAATAAGTTTGAAGAGGGGGGGGAAGTCGCAAGGAGTAAAAAAAAAAACGGGCAGAAACCTTGGCCTCAAGAGAAGAAAGCGAGAAAATGGCCGCAAGTGTAATGGAGGGTTTGCAAAAAAGGTCCGGGCGGGGTCACGTGACTCTTCTTAGAGGTGGCGGGGGGGGGGGAACCCAAAATGCACCAATAGTGGTGAGGGAACTGGTGAAACCTCCAGTCTAGAAGGTTGCTTCCCAGTGTCTTGGGGGCAAAAAACCGCCGGTCGAGGAATGATTTCTTTATAAAGGAAAAAAGGGACTTCCAAACCATAGTGTAATCGAGAGAAAACAAATGAGGAGGAAGAGAGAACACCAGGGGGATTGGGGGGAACTGGGGGGGAGGAGACGGAAGATATTGACTAGAAGAATGCTGTCCGGAAGAAAAGGTGTATACTAGAGGGGGAGCCAGACAGGAGAGTAGACGCTGTACGCAAAAAGAGGTGGGTTTGTGCAAAAACCGGGAAACGAAAAACTATAAGAGGGGGGTGGGGGGGGGAAAGGGGCACGGGGTAGGAATGTTTCACAAAAGAAGAAAAGAGAAAGGGAACAATGCTGTTATTAGGGCAAAAGGAAGCAGGCTGTGAAAGTAGGAGAGGCCGGGGAAAAACATGTATAGGAGTAGAATGAAAGAGGGGGGAAAGCAAGGTAAGGGGGGGTAACAACGGTAAGGGAAGGGGGAGTAAGAGAGAAGGGGGAATGAGGGGTAGAAGGTAAAAACCGGGGGGGGGGGGTGAGGATAAGCGGGAAAACTGAGAGGGAGGCGGTGGGGAGGAGCAGGGGGGGGGGGAGGAAGGAGGAAAAGGGGTGAAGGAGTGAAAAGGGCGTCCCTCGGGGAGTGGAACCCTCGCCTTTGTTCCTTTCATTACCCGATTTTTAATCTCTTGGGGCCTGGTTTCCTTTTTCTTCCATAGGGGTACCCTTTTACACAGCTTTGGGGAGGACTTGTGGGGGTGTAAAAGGGAATAACACCAGAAGGAAGCCATATTTGGGGGGGGTATTACTATTAATTCTCAGACTAGATGAAGACCTACAATCATCATGCTGACTCAACAAGGGAGGGGGGAGGACTCCGATTTTTTTTAGGAATCGTTAATTGGGAAGCCTTGTCGTTGGGAGCCGAACTGGGCGACCAAAGGATGGGGTGGAAAGGGGGGCGTATCAAGTTTTGGTTATATTTTCGTGAATTCTTGCAGAGTAACTCGAAAAAAAACCTATATACCCAAACAAAAAGGGGAGGAATACGGACGGTTTCGGAAATTAGGGGGTAACTGGATGCCGGTTACAAAACAAGGGGATCTTAACAACAGCGGATTGATGAAAAGGATGTTATGGAAAGAGCATTCGTTAAGGGGTCAACGAAGCGTTGGTGGACAAAACTGGGAGGGAGGGTATGAGTTAATTAGAAGGCACTTTGTTGTCACAAAAGGCTTGTAGGAGGGGGCTGGGGGGAGTTATTATGAAAGAAAGGAAAGCTATTAAGAGGGAAGATCGGTCCTGCTAGCACAGAAGACGACTATGTAATATCTGTAGGCGTGGGGGTAAGGGAATCAACCATTGGGATTTCATTAATAACCGAGGATGAATATAAAATAAAATCTCGAATCAAAGAATAATTATCTAGTGAATTTATGGTAGGAGATTCAATATAATGGTCTCCGAAGAGGTGCAAAAAGGGATTGTGGGGTAAAAAAGAAGCAAATGGGGGTAAACCGTTGGTTCCGGGACGGGGTACCCGCAACAACTATGCAAACGATTAAAGAAAATGGTTACAATGCATCTTTAAAAACGAAAGGACATTAAGAAAAAAAAGCGTCCCTCACATGTGGGTAAAAAAACGGAAAAATGCTGGACAATGCATCGCTGTTCTTAAGGGTGGTTTAACACGCGGATTCAAAAGAAAAAAAAGGGGCTTTGGTTATGAAAAAAAGAAAAAGAGACTAAGGTCAAGTCAAAAGTCAAAAAAAAATACCTACAGATTAGCTTAGGGGGAAACCTTGACCATAACTTTTTGGATCCCCACAGACTTGAGCAGTTAACATCTATTCGAAAGAGGGGAAAAATAACGGAAGAAAGGGGAAGTAAATGCCACATGCAAAGACAGGAAACATTGAATGGATTATTGAGACTTTAGTAACAACTGGAGTAAGGATAATTGGGTTCGTCGTCATTCCGGAATCTGAAAGAATGTGAAACCTGCGCCAGGGCTAAAGGGAGGAGTCTCGAGGGGGGGAGTCCAAAGACGGGAGAACTTCAAAAAAAAGAAAAGTACTATTGTTTGAAAAAATTGAACCCTTGGAAGGTGTAAAAGCCGAAAAAGAAGGTTTTGGGTAAAGGAATAGATCTTAGTCCACGAGGACGCCTTTGAGGGCAAACACTTGATCTGCCTAGGGAGGACTTATCATAAAATCCAGATATAATCAATCAAACGACTCCTCCTTGAAGAAAAAAAAAAGGAATGAGGGTCAAGCCCGCATGGCAAGACAGTGGTTATTCAAGAGGGACGGGATCAGTTACTAAAATCGTGTTTGGAGTAGTAAAGTCAAAACCAAAAAAAAAAAAAAATAAAAGGAAACACTTCATCACTGAAGAACTAAACTTACGGGGGACAATGACAACACGAAAACGGAAGATGGACACCCATAATATCTGGTCGAAAGGGATCATGGGGAAGGGGGACACTGAGAAATATCAATTCCCCGCTTTGGACACATTGACTGGTATAGGAAGTTCTTTTCCTTTATTCTTAATGTAGCATTCTAAAAAATGCATCGACCGGGAGGAAGAACAAAAAGAAGGGGGGGGAGGGGAGGGAAGTCAAAGTGGTCCTCAGCCAGCTATGGAGTAAAAAAAGAGGGGCGCTGGGAAGGCAAAAAAGGAGCTTGACGCTGGATGCGAAGCTTCTACGGGGAAAACTGTCGATCATCACTTTTGGACAGGGGACAAGGAACCAAGGAAAAGTGGACTCAGGTATCTCTACAAAAAAAAAAAAAAAGGGAGGAAAAAGAGAGATACTTGAGTTTCCGAAGGGGGGAGGGGAACTCTGATCGAGAAACCAGTGAAAGAAGCCCCAATAGCCGCAGAGAAAGGAGGAACGGTTGTGAGGAATCATCGGTAGGTTGGAAAAGAAAATGAAGTTACTGTACTTGGAAAAAGAGAACACGGACCCAGCATTTTGGACAAAAATGAAGGACGACAGTAGATGCAATTGAATAATGAATGTAGAAGGAAAAAACGAACTCCTATACCAGGAAGGGGGGCAAAAAGCGGGCCTTAATTGCATACTTCTGAGAAAGGACATTGCATTTTGGGGGTGAACTGGAGAAAGGTGCAGGGGGGAGAAAAGGAAAGGGGGGTGTAGGGGGGGGGAAATACAAAGGAAGTGGTAAAGGGTGGAGTGCTTGTGCTGAAGTGTTTAAGGGGTGGATTTTTTTTTGGGGGAAGGGGTAGAAGAAAAACGGAAATTAGTGTACGGATTAAGGAAAAACAGATATTGGGGGGAAGGGAAGCAAGACGGATCAAAGGGACTAGGGAAAAGGGGCGGAGGGCTTCCTGATGGATTATCATGGGATGGGGATTGAATTACTAAGATAGTGTGGGGTTGCGTGAAGATCATCTGGTGATAAAAGGGGAGGGGGATGGAACACCTTGAAAATCGGTGGGACAAAAGGGGGAAAAGTGTGTTATCACTCCCAAGAGGAGTTCGGGGGGGGGGAAAGGTTCGACCGTGTGTGAAGGAGGGGGGGAAAAAGACGAGACTAAGACCTGACTTGTTCCTGCAGATAAAAAGAGGGCATCAATTTAATGGGGGTGTTTTTGGGTCACAAAAAAGAGCACGTTGAAGCCAGGTTTGGAGGAACCATAGATACGGTTTCACTGGCATCGGAGGGGGGAAGGGTCATTACTTCAAACTGCGTGAACTGGAAAGAAAATATTGCAATAAATGGTTAGAAGGAAAAAATGAATGGGGGGGGGGGAGAAACCCCGGGGAAAACAGGGTAACAAAACCTGGAAAATCCTTCCAGGAGTGTACGTACATTGGGACACAAAAAGGAAATTGTTCGTTCGGGGGTAGAATGTTTTGGGGGTCTCAGCCGCGTGATGGATTGGATCAAAAGGTTGGTGAGGGCAACTCCTTAAAGAAAAAAGTTTCTGATTTGGAGGACGATGTGACTATACCAAAAACGGTTCGGAGGGAAAAGGAATGGAGGGGGGTCCATGTACTGGGTGGAAAAAGGGGATACTCGGTTAGAGGTAATTCGGGTGGAACGGAAGGTGGGGGGGTAGGGACAAATGCCCTTTCCCGCAACGTAGGGCATGCTTCCTGCGGGGGTACAAACCAACCTGGGGAAAGTCTAGTACGAGTGACTAACAGTCCTCGGGATCATCAAAGAAAAGAAACGCTCGGCGGCTCTTATGGAAAGGAAATCGGAAGATAAATCTTATGTCACCGAAGAAAATGACCCGGAAAAAACCACAGGGCTCAGGCAATAACGAAATCGAGTAAGAGTCGGTTAAGGGTGATGGGGAAAAACTGAGGACGTCGAGGGGAAAATGCCATCTTCACCATACTTTGGGTCTTATCTAATAAACGGTCACAAAGGTTCCTTTTTAAAAACTTGCCTTTTTCGACCACAGAAGGGGGGCACATCTACCCTCCCCTCTCAGGGTTTGGAACCGGTGGCCAAGAAAGGGATCAAGAATGATGCTTTAATTGAGACCGTTGTTATGGACAACTGGAAGTTACTTCATAACCGGGAGCTTGGTCAGGGAGTGCCAATTTTCATAGTATGGTTAGGGGTAAGAAGTTAACGAAAGGATCGAACAGCAAAAAGCAAAAAAGGAAACATGTTTTTTTGGGAATGCATTGAGGGACGGGGTTAGTCATCGAGCTATTGGGGTGACCCAAAATAGATGACAAAGTGAAAGGAGGGCCCTGGAGGGAAAACAAAGGGGGGATAAAGTTGGGGGACGAAAGCAAAGTTTCGACAAAAAAAACTATTCTCCCCTTAAAACGATCTCATTAAAACAAATTGCCGGGGAAGGAAATTTCAAAGGCATTGTTGCACAGGGAATGAGGAGGGTTGGAGGGCCAGAAGCGGCACGTACATAATGAGGCATACCATCGTACTTGGGCACGCGTCCGAGGTGTATAAAATGAGAAATACCAAAAACAGAAGACCATGGGCAAAAAGGAATCCATCAAACCTGATCCCGCTTTGTCCCCGTGCGAACAGCCACGTGTACTGGACCAGTAATCCGGAATAGTCCGAAGAGTACATGTTTTGAAAGAAGTGGGAACAACTGAGAAAGAATTTGAAAAAGGGCATGCGGAAAAAAAAAATTAAAAACACAAAGGGATGCCCTGTCGCAACGTGTAGGGTTCAGAAAAATTAAAAAAAAAGTCGGTGCCGGTCACGAGGCTTATAGGTCGGGGAAAGGTGTAACCCCTGCAACAAATAGTGTAAATGACTCCGACCTGCTAAGACTAGAGGGGCATTCGGGCCGGGGGGGAGAAAAAAGGAAGTGCGAAATATCGAAAAAAAAATTAACGGTGCCAGATTACCAACTTGTGATTGGAATCTCAGTACCACCTGATTAGGGGAAAAAGTTACAAAGAAAGGGATTGGTAAGACTGGGGGGTCTCCTGGAAGAAAGAGGGTGAGAGAGAATTGGGGGGGGAAAAGAAAGGAGCAAAAGCTAGGGAGCCAGAGTTTATTTACTCTGAAAAAAAAATTTTGCAGGGGGGGGGGGGGGGAAAGGCAAAAAACCGAGAAACAAAAAGAGGACAGCACCTACTTGGTGATGAAAAATCCAATACACAGTTGCGGAAAAGGGGCTGGGACATGGGATTAAGAAAAGGTGCGACGCCGTTGAAAGGTTAGGGGAAAGCACGCACACAATTGAAAAAAAAACATGGATAGAAGAGGAGGGACATTCGGTCAGGAAAAAGGAGGGGGAGGTGTAAGCACTGGGGGAAAGGGGTCCTTGGTAAGGCCGGGGACGAGTTTGGCATGTGGTTGTATTCTTGGGGTTTGCTCATAGACAAAACGAGGAACGCAAGTGGGGAAATGATTGTGGGGCCTAGTAATGGAACGGGGAAGAATATAACCCTAAAACATAAGAATTCGGCGCAACCCTGTTGAAATTTCTGACCAGGGAATGTGTGTAATTATATCGGGAAGTGGGGAACTCGCGTCGCCATTGGAGTGTGAGTTGAGAAAAGGAGATGGGGAAACGGGCAGTTAAGGAGTGTGGAAAGGGGGAATCAAGTATGTGTTGGGTCATAAAAAAACGCGAAAAGGATGAAACACACACCTCAAGGACTTTATAACCAACAAGCGAGGCGATCGGAAGATGAGTTCGGTAAACTTAAACGAAGAGGGGGGGAAAAAGGGAAAGAGGAAAAAGAAACAAGGGAAGAGGGTAAAGGATGGAATCCCCACCGACAACTTCAATCATTAGGGAAGTAACGACGGTTCAAAACGCTTGAAAACGAGGGGTAGGGGACGGTTGGATTGGGTCTTATGTGGGAAAAGTCATGCTTTTCCGTCTGGGGACTCGGGAAGGGGAGAAGGGAAAGGATGGGACAGCGCATAGGGGGACAAAGAAGACGTACCACAGCCGGACCGACTAGTTACTATCAGCTTTTGCCTGAGCCCGTGGGGGGGGGCTGGCAAGAGGAAAAGAAGATAAAATAATCTATCACGAATAGAATAAAGATGGTCGAAGGTATTTGTAAGAGGTGAGGCGAGACGTCAAGCGAGAGAAGTCAAAGAGGGGGTTGTTTGGGGTTGGTGGGGGGAGGAAAACTAATATCCTTACCTGTGGCATGTATTTACTGGGGTAACCCTCCAACACGGAACCGATTAACGATAAAAATGATGAACCTCATCTTTATCCAAAGGAAAAGGGGACCATCCATAGAAGCCAACCCGTTGGCAGCTCAAAGACAATATTCGGGGTTTCACACGTAGGAAAAACGCGGATCAAAAGATGCCGGGTCCTGAGGGAAAACCAGAAATAAGAGAAAAGGATTGTTTGGACAGGGGGGGACGGAATACGGTCGTTTCAAAAAAGTGAAAAAAAAGGGTGGACCGTGTTTCTTAAAAACATGAAGGGCCACCTGTATAGATCGCAAGGGGGAAAAACGCCGGGAGGAAAAGGGGAGAATCACATAAAACTCCGGGAAAAAGGGTAAGGTATTTGAGACGGTGAAACCAAAGTTAAAGTATACTGGTTTTGGGGAGTTTGGACCAGTGGAGATGAAAAAAACCGAAAGGGGGGCATCGCCAGGAGGAGGGAAAGAAGGTCGCTCGGGGGAAGAAGTCCTACAGAAACTTTCAAAAAACACGGAGCGAAGTTATTTAAATTTAAACAGTGGCACAGCAACAAAAAGGGGGGGGGTGGTACCAACGAGGCGGAGCAAGAGGACTTATAAAAAAATTAGCTTCAAAACACTTGGGACGTCCGTGATGGGGAATTGGCAAAGAGAATCCGGGGGGGGGAACAGCCAAGGCCAGGAAGAACGCGGATATGAAAAATGATTGGCATTCCAAACATAAAGGGGGGGGGGATCTGTTAGGCAGGGGAGGGGAAAGACCGAAGAGAGTCGGTATCCTCTCTAAAAGTAAAAAACATCACACGGAAACAACTGATCATAAAGAAAACATTTTGAGACAGATGTCACAACCGAAAAAGGAAGGGGGTTCCTTGCGGCAATATAAAGGGGGGAGAAAAAAAAAACTGGGTACTTTCCCTGAAAGAAAAAGAATGGCGTCAGAGTTGAAAAAGGGGAGTGTATAGGAGGCTCGTTTGGGGGGCAAAGGGGTATCTGTGTAGACCCACGCGTTCATTACATCTACTTGGAGCTTCTCAAGAGGTGAAAAGGAACGGGTGCAAAGAAATGATGGGACAGTCCATCGTCCAAGAGGGAGGGAGAAAGTCTTCAAAAAAACGATATCCCTTAGCTGCTGCTGGGCTTGCTCGAAGGGGTGAGCACTGGAGGGCTCATCACTTTGGCCATTTGGAAAAAGTCCAACCAATTAAAGAAAAAAGTTATTGGTCGAAAAAAGGAGGAGGAAAGAGGAAGGAGGAAGAAGTGGAAAAAAAAAATGTAAGGGGGCCGAGGGGGAAGGGGAAAAATGGGAAAAAGTGATGAAAGGACAGCAAAGACCATGTATCCCGGCAGAAAGCAGCCAGATCAAGGTAGGGTGCGGTACCATCGACCTGAGTTTGGGAAGAGGGGAGGGGGGGACGAAAAGTGAAGGGATCGCAAAACCCACGGGGAAAATACTTTCATTTGCACTACGGAATTTGCTCGCAGTAATCAAAAATTTTAGAGAAGTTAAGATTATAAGGAAAAGCCTATACATTAAGGGGGGTGGGGTTACAAAAGCTTCAGAGGGGAAGCTGAGGATTGAGGCCATCGGGGGGGGCAGGGGGGGGGGGAGAAGGAGATTATAAGCTACAAAAAATGAAGGGGTATGGTTTATTTACTAAGGTCTAGGAACTTGGTGGGGGGGGGAATAAGTGCTTAAAAAAGTGTTTTTGTTGGGGGTAGAGCAGATCGAAAAACTATGAGTAGTGTAAACAGAAACACTGGGAAAAAGGAAAGTACTGTAAGAATGAAGAGGTGAGGGCAAAGGGAGGGGCTGTTCAAAGGGGGGAGCTTGAAGTTTATGATAAGATATGCCATGCAAAAGTTTTGACGATACTTTCGTTAAGAGAATCGTGATAGAATGGTTATAGAGGATTGTACAAACCTGGAAGAAAAGGGGGGGAAAAAAAAGGGTTCCTTTCAAGAAAAAAAAAATTCGTTACGGGTGAAGTGAGATCCGTAGGGACTTTTAAACCAGAGGGGAAGCAACTGAAAAGGGGACGACGGGCAGAGTGATCAAGGAGAAAAAAGAGGGGGAATGAAAACGACCGGAAAAAATACTCCGTGGGGGTTCAAAGGAAAAATTCCAAAGGCACTAGGGGGGGGGGGGCTGCATTGAAGACCCACTGTCGGTGGCAAAGCTGTGTTGCGGGCATTTAAATATTTCTATAAGGGGGGGGGGGGTTAAGGTGGCTAAGGGAAAGAGGGTGGTGAGAAAAACGTGAGGAAAAGTTCCCAGTTTAAGAAAGGAGACGCAAAATGGGCAGTCGGGGGAAAAAAACAGAGAATGACCCCGATCTTTAAAGGGGGGCAGGGCAAACGCCCGTTATTTCTTTGATAAAAACGTTTCGCTGTCCACCCCGGAAAGAAAAAAGAAGGATGGGACAGGTTGCAACAGGGGGGGAGGGAACCACACGGGGGCTGAACTTTTCTGAGGGGATTTACATGTTACTAACGTGAGTTTAAAGATGACCATACGGGGAGATTAATCGTTGGAACGGGGGGGTGGGAGGGGTACCAAGAACGTGACCATCGCAACGGATGTCAAATTTGCGGAGGAACAACCCAAAACCATCCTGGGGGCAATTCTAGCGGGGAAAAAGCCACTTGAGAGAAAAACTCAAATCACAAACAAGTCTCTTGCGCATAAAGGGCAGGGGGAGGATTATGATTTCCGCCTGTAAAAAAGGAATGAAAGCCAAACGGTCTCAGCAAGAAAAATCCCGATAGTGAAATGAGGTTCTAGAGAAGGACTATGATGGAGGGAAAGAATGAACTGCACAGGGGAAAAGGTTCACATATCCATAAAACGGCAACTTGCATCCCCAGGCTTTAACAAAACTTGCTGGGGCCAAACAAAAAACGTCCATCTAAAACCGAACCTCTTTGGGAAAAGGGCAAACTAGTGGGTTAAAGAAGAACATTATTGATTCCGTTGTGATTCAACAAAAACATCCCGGGGGGAAGAGGGGAATGCATAGTTTGAAGATTTCCATTTCAAGTTAGGGAAAAACAGTACCCGAAGGGCGGGGGGGCACAGGAAAGAAAAGGGAAGGTGGTTTTGGAAGAGAATTTGAGGGTTCGTAGGAAATAGGCGGCGAATTGGTTGGGGAAGGACCTAAGAACAATACGGGATTCCAGAGGTCACCGCCGTCAAGAAAGGGGAAGTGGGACGGGAGGGCAGCGAAACGGCGACCAACCTACAACGGAGTGCATTAACCGGGGCTCATGAAAAAACAGTAAATGAAGACAGGTGGGGCGTCAGCCAATGAATGAAAAGAGAAGGAGGGATTAAAAGGGAAAAAACCTGGAACTGCAGGGGGAACAGGGTGTAATTCGGGATAAATACCAACAAAGCAACAAAAAAGGTTTGCCAACTCTTCCCGGAGAGTTCTCCCCAGGGACCTTGGGGAAAAAAAAAACACCGGTGAGGAAAAAAGTGGGGGAATTGGAAAAGGAACTGAAGAAGGGGGGCCATCCGACCGTAATCAAATGGGGGGCACAGAAAGTGTTTTCTATTCAACAAGGGAGACATACTGGACGTGCAGGGAACCGGCTTGCAATTCATATAGACCAGGCCAAGGGAAGAAAGGGGGGGGGAGAGGTTCAGGAAAGGGAAGGAGCCAGGGACGCTTCTATAGAGGGGTAATTTTTTTTTGCTCACAAATGCATTTTGCGAAAGCGATACTCACGGCGGGCCTCACTCTAGATGGTGCCCGGAGGAAGGAGGGCCAACAATGAGTAAAAGGGGATACTTGCAATTACAGCTGCCCAAAACGGGGAGT
>Ga0179591_1309841_pt1 | contig 15293 bp, 13 predicted proteins | sample CZOMad2_1_08_16f_FD_182891 | JGI IMG/M metagenome (GOLD analysis project Ga0179591, IMG submission 182891) | Vadose zone soil fungal communities from Angelo Coast Range Reserve, California, USA - CZOMad2_1_08_16fungal (PacBio error correction) | ecosystem: Environmental > Terrestrial > Soil >...
AACACTCAATTGAAGAAGAGGGTTTCTAGGGGGGGATTGGAGGAACATCGTGATCAGGCCATCTTAGCGAAGGGATTATCACGTTAACACTCGCAATTCAGCATCGGGGAAGTCTTGGGAAGATTCCCAGCATTAATCAGTCTAGCACTAAACTTCGGTAGATGTACGATAGAAAACATAAACGTAAAACCCCAAAAGTGGCGGATGATCGCCAAAGGGTTGACACGCTAGATAAATCAGAGGGAGGTTTCTTCGTACGTCGAAAAAGCAGCTAGGACACGCCAGACCAAAAAAGCCGAGGCTGGAAGAGGGCTTACTTAGAGGGATTCCAACAAGGGGGGACCAAAGTTGGGAAGGGACAAGGGCGCGCATCCAATCACGTCTATCTCAGGAAGCCGATACTAGAAGGGAAGGGAAGGAAAAGGGGGACTCAAGAGTGGTCCGGAAGGAGAAAAAACCATTTCAGGATAGCTGTCAACGCGTATAGGAGGGAAAAGGATCTCCTAAACCGCCTCTCGGCAGGGGGCGCAAAAAATTCAAAAAAAAGGGGAGGGAAAAGGAAAGAATATGATTTTCTTGGAGCACAAAGACGGAAGAAAACAACGCTTTGAAGCTAAGGGGGGCGCGGCGGCCGGCGAAAAAAATGAAGAGGAAAGGGGCGGTAGGAAAAATTTCGTAAATAAAAAGGACCGGATCGGGGAAAAGTCGGAGGGCCGGGAGAAAGAACACTTGAAACAAGGCGCCACAAAAAACAAACCTCGAGCCCGACTAAACAAGGGGGGTGAGGCAACGCGTTGACGCAACACGGAGCCTAGCCCGCCTCATGCGAAAATGCAAAAAGTGTTCACGAGGCTCGGGTGAGATTCGGGGAAAATGACAGGTTCATTTCCGGAAGTGGACAAAAGATAAGGGGTTCAAAACAAGGGCGATTACGGACAGTGTCATTTCCTTTTCTACAAGTACGGGGGGGCGAAGGGAGGGTCGGAACATCGCCACTTAATCGGCGTGGGTGAGACGAGGACGACCTAACTGGATCAAGATCTATGCACAGAGGATCTTGGAAAATGGGGACTGAAAAAGTTTCGATGCATCAAGGCTGGGATGATGAGAGGTTGGAAAAGAAATCAGGAACCAACGAGAAGAACTCGGCCGGGGCAGTGATATCGAGCAGCCGGGGAGCGAAATCGTCAAAGTAAAGACGTCGAGAAAACTAAAAAAAACCGGGAGGCGGGTCAATTAGGGGGGGTAGAAAAGAGGGCAAAAGCCATCTCGTGCACTTCGCGTGTTCTAAGGGGGTTCCTTTGCGTACGATCAGAAGATCGGCTTTTTCGAGCACAGAGTTGAGGGGAGGAGAAAATCTCCCCCTCTTCGGGAAAAAAACCTAAAAAAACCTTGGAAACGCCCGAGAGGGGTAGGGGGGAAGGATCGAAACACGGGATAAACATATGTGCAAGACTACTCGTCCAGTAAAAGAAAAACAAAAGAAACAAAAGAGATCATCGGGTTGGTAAAGAGTTGATACGAGTCGAGCCGGTGGCGGCGTGGGGTACAGAAGCCCTGGAGCAATCTCTAAAAATAGAGGAGGAGCGGGCTGTGGGGGGGGGGCGGCGATCAAAAAGGAGGTATCTCATCGCAACTGAAGCTTCTCGGGGTTCTCCGGGGGGGGTATCAGAGTTGCATCTTAACCATTTTTAAGCCAGTTCTCACAGACGCGGAAAGATCGAGTGGGTAACCGTCAGGGGCGTTTGGGCCATCCGGAATGGTGTAAGAGGGTCGCTCCACCTTCAAACTGAAGAAAAAGTCGTAAGGCTTACTTAAGCCGCGGGCTCTTGACACGAGGAACAAGGAGGGCTCGAAGCGGCAGGAAACGTCGCGGGGAAAAACGTGGCGCAAGGCTACAGGCGAGAAACGGCTACGGGCGAGGGTCAGGGTTCGAGCCGAGAAAAGATGACCAAAAAGGGCTCCTGGAGTCGCGAAAGGAAAGAAGCAGCGGTTCGGAAAAAAAACGTCTGGAAGGGTGGGTTCGAAGGAAATGCGAGACGAGAAAGGCCATGCCGAAGCCGGAGAATAATGTCCGGCTGGGGGAAAGGAAAGTCTATATGAAAGAAGAAGTTAAGAGCCCTGATTTATGGAGTGGAAAAAGGGGGAGCAAAGGATAAGTCGCACAACACGAGAGGAGTCGGTAGCTCAGGAGTTTGGTAAAGGACCGTCGGGCTTGGGTATGAATGGGAGGAGGGAGGCCGGCTTTGCAACATAACGGGGAAAATGGCTGGGATCAAAGCGAGCCAGTCTGGACCCAAGGACGGGAAATAAGACGACTCGGGAGGAGAAAAGATGGCGCCCACGAGGGGGAAGGACCAAAAGGAAACCCAAAGCCTTAGAGGAAGGAGGCGAGTCTACAAAAACAGAGAAATTGGTGGAAAGGTCGGGAGCGGAAAACCGATCTTCAAACAAAAAGGGGAGGAAAAATAGGAAAGATCGGGGGGAAAAGGAGCACACGCACGAAAAAAGAGGAGTATTGGCCATGACTCAACGACAAAAAAAACACTCTTCAGTAGATACAAAGACTCAGTATCAAACCGAAAAAAAAAAAAAAAAAAAAAAAAGAAAAAGAAAAAGACCAAGTCACTAACAATAAATCATAATCAGTAAAAGAAACTGAAATTTAAAAAAAGAACCACAAGAAGACACCAGAAAAAAATCAAACACTCACAGACAAAACAATATAGCACACACGGTCAAAAAAAAGAAAGGGGGGAGAAGGCCCCAGAGACAACAACTTGCAGACACTCAAAGGGCAAACGGACCAGCCGTCCCGCTCAGGTGCGACCGGGAAGCGCGTGGGGGGGCCGGGAGAAGAAATTATAAAACGACGGCAGCGAACATCACACCGCGGAGATAAGGGAGGATCGCGAGAAATAACGGAAAAGGTATGACTAAAAAAAGGAGCAATGAAGGCACTGCAGGCAGCTTCGTCGCAAGTCTAGGGGAAGCTACCGTCAAAAAAAACGACGAGGGGGGGTGGCGGGGACGAAAAATGAAAGTGTCAAGCGCGAAAAGGGGCAGGGCAGTCTGTTAACAGTCGCGGGCCGACACACCAAATGGAACTCGCGAAAAACTTCTAAATAATCAGCAAAGGAGAAAAGGTCCACTCGACTTTTGCAGCAAGGAAGGCTAGGACAACGGAGAGGAGACCGAGGACTTGTGGAAGATGAACGCCGCGACTGCTAGGACACTGAACGGCGTGAATGTAAGAAATTAAAAGATAAAGGGCTTAAACAAACGACTATCGGCTGAGTTGGGATTACCTTGGAGTATTGCTGAAAACAAGAAGAAATGTCTCACTAACACAACTGAAGGAAAAAAAAAAAAACCAGGGAAACTCATTATATTTCCTTGGAACAAGGGAGAGTGCAGCAAACCAGGGAGGGAGCCTCCAAATCTCGACAATAACGATTAAAACGTAGCCTATAATAAATTGTAGAGTACGGGGGCATATGGGGCAAGAAAAAACCCGCTCTGAGAGACACCTATTTTCGGTGGGCTTGGTCGAAAGGTAAAAGGTGTCATAGAGGGCCCAAGAGACGATCTCAAAAAAGTGTGACTCATACTTCCCAGACATAATCTAGTCGGGGGGTGGAAAATTGAGATAGACATTGGGAATCTTTACTAAACAGGGTTCACTCGATGGGGCACCTAAAGGAGAGAGACTGCCATCGACCTTCCTTACATTAGAAAAAGGGTTGGAGGGACTGCGAGAGCAAAAAAGAAACCTGCCAGTGGAATTGAGTGTAAAGAGAAGAGCCGCGCGGGGGCGGACCCGCACCCGCACACTCTAATACAAGGTTCTTCGACGCCGAGTTCAAAGGAAATGGCGTAACATCGATCCGCACAGGCAGGGCTAAAGACTGGGAGAACTTAAGAAGGAAAGTCAGTCATCTACCTTCGTGGAGAATGAATCAGGTATTCAATGAGCACACAGCGACCCTGGTATTTGCGCAAACAAAAGGAGGGCCCCCCGTAATCGATCACCGGCACTTTCACTTTCGAGCAAAAAGGGAAGACGATACTACTTCATAAATGGAAAAAGGCAACAAGCAAAACTGAAGAAGCATACTTGTCTCAAGCGAAAAAGGAAAAAAAAGAAAAGATGCTATACTTTCTAGAAAGGATCCCGGTGTCAAAAACAGTGATCACCAAAGGATGGGTAAGTCGGCGGCGTGGGGAGTCCGTACTGGGGGTAGTTAGAACTCAGACTCCGAGGTAACCTATCCAAAAAATATAAAGAGGGGGGGCCTTCCCTCCTCTACGTCGAAAGATGAGACAGCTCGACGATCAACCAGGGGCCACGCTGAGGAGAAGGAACCCCTAGCTCCTCTTCTTTTTTGAGCAAGGAAAAAAGGAAAGACACAAACTTATTGGGGTTGGTCCCTGGCTCAGCAACCTCCGCGTGGGGAAGCAGGGGCCGTTTAACCTGAACAGTAGGGAAAGATCTCTGCATCTCGGTATTACGTAGAGGCTTAGGGAAAGAATTTGAAAAAAGGCCTGCAGAGGAGAGGGGTAACCTTCGGAGGCCTGCAAAGGGAAAGCCGTCTTCGCCATCACGCATATCTCAATGAAAAAGGGGGGAAAAACGTACTCGAACCAAAGAAAAACCGCCCGACGCAACTGCAAAAGAACATTTATCTCTAAGATTGGGAAAAGACACACCGAGGCAGAAGAAGTCAGGAATAGTACCCATTTCTATGAATCGAACGAGGGGAGTCTCGGGCAGGGAACTAAAGCCCATTTAAGAGGGGGTTTAAGGATGCCTATGAAGACTAAAAAAGGAAAGGCGAGGCCTTAATTCGAATTAGTGCGGGCAAATATTTCTAAGAGACAGAGTAGCGAGGAGGCAGCTCCAGCTTCGACAACTGATAAAAGAAACGATTCGAATGTGCCCTGGGATATCGTTAGAGGGGCAAAAGAGGAGGGCAAATTACTCGACTCTTGCGATATCAAAAAGAAAAACAAACAGGGGGGAAGCCCGGCAGTCTTTGGGCTGGTCTTTCTAAGGCAAAAAGAAAGGGAAGCGCCCTCCACGGTCAACTCGTCCTCGTTCGGAAAAGGGAACCGGGGGAGAGGGGAGCAGAGGGAAGATCGTGTTCGCGTGACATGTGTCGGAGGTCGAGAAAAGATAACATCCAGGGTACAACGAACGTGGGGTGGGAGGGGGGGGGCATCTTCACAAAAACAACAACACCTGGGTAGAATCGAGTACTGAAGATGACATATTTAAAAACAACCAAAACCGACTCAAAGAAGGTGTAGGGTGTCAGCGCGGGCTGACCGGTGACGCGGCAATAAAAAGAGGGGAAAACAAAAAGTCTCATCTGTCGAAAGGGTCATAAGGCTTGGGACGGGAGAAACATCAGACCGACGAGGTTCGCGAAAATCAAGAAATCTTCATATAGACGAGGGTTTCTCCTTTTGTGGGTTGGGAAAGAGAAGGGTGGCGTCCTGGTGAACAATTTTGAATCGACTCCGGCCGAAAAAGGAGTAATCCGCTCAGGCTTGGGGGGGTGGAAGGGAAGGTTAAGTTAATATCCACTTCCCAGGGCGCAGGCCGTACCTTCAAAAAATAAAGAGGCGCTGTCGGCCGGATCTTGAGAAAACTGACCGCGGGATCGACCAAGCGGGTGTTCAGAGAAAGAGAGAACAGTGAAACCATGGCGAACAAAAACACACGCAAGGATCGAAAACTGGCTTCGACTGGCGAAGATTCAATTGTTAGGCAAGAGGAGGGAAAGCATACTCCTAGGGGAAGACTTAAAAACGTCTCGGCATTCGATGAGTAGACGTGAAAAAAAAACGAACAAATCGGCGTAGTTGTTTACAGCAAAAGAACGGAGAAAAAGACGGTGAGAGGCCGTCGTCGGCCGGGAAAACCGACAAAGGCGAAGTGTTTCTACCGTCTGATAAAGATCCTTTGGGAAACGGGGAAGCGGAGTGAGGGAAGAGCGCAGAGTGAAGGAGAGGTGACTCCTTTTAGAAAACTCAGGAGCTTTCTAGGAAAAAAGAGCAATGGAATTGGGCCGCGCTTGAAAAGAGGTATAATGTGGGAAGGTATTCCCGGAGAAGGTGAAAAAAACCCCATGTTCGAGGAGAAAATTCTCGTCCTGGGCGCTGGAACCAAGCATCATAGGAATCTGAGTCGAAAAATGGGCCAACTGCGAGCCCTGGGGAAAGCCGAACCTGGAGACATTCCCGTCAGAAAGTGGGTGCACCGCGACGAAGGATTTGTTTCGTTTAAAATGGACTTGGAACAGGCGAGAAAGAAGAGAAATCTAAAAGAAACTTAAAGGGGGGGAAAAAGATATCGGGGTTTTGGAATAAGAAACAACCCCCAAAATTCAGGTTCAGAAACCAAGGGGATCTCCGAATGAGCTCTTCAGGGGCAGGTCAATTTTCGAGTGAAAGCCATCGTCAAGAGGCTGCGATTAATGGAACAAAAATAACGAGATCTTTTATCATCGGGGAAAGAACTGGGTAGGGGTAAGGGAATCCAGGGCTCCACACAAACAAACTTTCCATCATCCTAAAGGCTTAAAAAAAGAAAATCCGTCAAAAAGCACTACTAAAAACGCTTAGGAAAACAGCATAGGGAAAATACCAACACCTACGAGAACTACAAGCAAGAAGGTCAATTCGGGGGGTCAGGGGGAGAAGCGAAGGAAACATAGCAAAATTACTTTATTAGCGGCTATAGGAGAAAGGAACATCAACAGGAGGATCGGGCCTAGGCTAAAGTGAGGAAAAAAACAAACTTCTCCTAGTGTCTCTGAAATCGGCGGGGGGCTAAGAGAGAACTCAGAACACTTAAAGCATGTAAAGGCGCGGGACGTTTGAACAAAATGCCCAGGGCTGATGACCATGAGGCATTAGAGGCATAAACGGCGGGCGCCATGGACGGAAATTCTCGACTGCGAATGACAGAAGAGCGAGAACGCGGACGGACCCATTGTAACGGCGACGGACTGCCTTAGATGGAAAGGGAGTCACATCTTACAAGCAAGAAACAGAGAGGACTGCTGGCAAAAAAACAAGAGGAAGATCTTTTTCGGCCAGAAGGGAAGATTGTGAAACCGCGATTCTGGAACAACAATATGAACCGTAAAACGGAGACATCAGGAGATCAAGGGGGAGGGCCAGGATCATGAAGAACGCGTCTCTATGTCGCAAAAAGGGAGCCGAACCGATATTACTGGGACGAAGGGGGAGCCAGGTGGCTAAGAATTTATGCGGGTCCACCGTCCTTCCCGAGTAGAAAAAACAAAAAAGCGGTTTCGAGTTTAGTTCTTCAAGAGAGTGAGCGATTTCCGCTAATACGGGGGGTACTCAAACCGGAATTCAAAAAGCCTCTCGGATGATGCCAATGGATAGGAAGGGGACTCCCTTTGGCGCTGAACCCGAAAACAGCCTAAACTGGGGGGAGTGCAGATGAGAAACACATAAGATAAAAGGTGAAGCTTCTAAAAATCAAACAGGTAACACTTACATAAGACTTACGTGGAGTAGTCTAAGGTGGGGGAGCGAACGGAAGAAATACCTAGGGCCGAGTTCTTATGTTGAAGCAGCCAAGCATAGGCGGCGCGTAAGGCAACAAGGGAGGAAATATTAGGTCTTCGGGGCAAGTGTGTCTATGCGGATTGAGGAAGACACAACAAGAGAGCAGCAGCGGATTCTCCGACTGACGTTGGTCACAGGGGGAAGCGAAAAAGAGAAAACGAACATGAGGCGAAAAAATCTCGGTTGAAGTCATTAAGAAAATGAATAAGGGAATTCCTGGTAAGGCAACAAGGCCTAGAGGCAACAAAGATACCGGAACTTCCGGCCGCAAACCGTAAACGGCTACTAATTCTCTTCGGAAAACATTCATGAGGAGCAGATGGGAAAAAAAAAAAAAAAAACGAACAGGGCCGGGACAGAGTGGCGAATCGGATATGGGGGGACGGACCCCTCGAAGGTCAAAATTGATACCGCTGAAGGCTCGAAACGGGCGGGAGGGCTGGGCGCCGGAAGCTTCTCCAACTTAAGTTGGAGAGAAGGGTAACAGAGAAGGGCAGAAAGGAAAGGGAGCTGACTCCCTCCTCTAAGGATACAGTCCGGAGACAAGCTGGAGAAACCCTTAAGGAAGTATCCTTGACCACTCAGGCGATGCACAAGGCGTACAAGAACACTCCACACAAAAAGTGGAAAGGAGGAAAATAGATATTTCTTTTCGAAGTGGAAAAACAAATCTTAGAGCGTCGGGGTTCACACGTCAAAAGCCCGCCGGGGGAAATCCGGTGGAAAACGCTCATGACAGAGATGAGGATGAAAAGATCTTCAAAGGGAGCGGCGCCAAAAAGCCACCCGCTTAAAAGCAGACACTGGGGGGCGGCAAGTAAGGGAAAACAACAGGGGTAGACGTCCGTCGCCAGAAAAGCGACCGTCGAAGAACAGCGGGTGAGCAACAGTTTCCGGCGAGGAACTCCGCAAGAACCCGAGCGCAGAAGGAACGACCATTTAGGCGAGAGGGCGGTGTCAACGCCACCTACGGGCGCGGATGTCGTAGAGTAGGGAAAAACTGTGCTATGCGGGGGAAAGGAAGCGGTTGGAACGGTGGGCTAGGAGGGGGGGGGGAGGGGAACAAGAGCGGAGGTCTTCTTGAAAGGCAAGGAAAAAACTGCCAAAGAGACGACGCGCAAAAAACTCAGAGGGGAAATTCGCGCGGTTTCAGGGTGAAAAGGCAAAAAAAAGCGCGCATAACGCGAGCGAGGGGTCCCTCCATCTTCGACCAAACGAATCGAAGACTTGTATCGGAGGGTATCCGCCGAGAGACTTGGCGACGCAGAGCTGCGATGCGATCGTAGAGAAAAGAAGCAAAGCTGCCACTGGGGGGGAAGGGTGCGGAAAAAAAGGGAAAACTCCACATCGTCCTGAGGGGGGTAGGTACCGGGAACCGGTTCAAAGGCAAAGGAAAAGAAGGGGTCGTGGTTCGCTTGACCAAGAAAAGTGGGAGGAGTCGACAAATATCGGGCTCAAAAACCGGGGGGCAACGCCTCAGGTGGTACGTAAGGGAGGAAAGTACACGTGATCCGGAACGGGCAATAGGACAGCGTAAAAGGGGGAGAAACTAAAGAGAAAACATCTGTGGGGAGGGTGGGATAGCGGCGAAACGGTGGAACCGGAATCCAAGCCAGACACTTGCTCATATAACACGAAAGTAAATTCGGTAGACAAGATGGGGGCTAAAGAAGGGAACGCCGCGGGGTTAGTTCAATCACTAATCAAACCCGCAGAGGGCAAGGTGTTGTCGGGAGCGGGGGAAAAGAAGAAATGTTTCAGCCCATTTGAATCCGCCAGGTCCGAAAACGTGAGAGATCTTCCTTTTGCTGGAAAAAAAAGCGTCAGTGAGAGAGGGAACAAGGCCCGCTGCGCATGGAACCGGAGTAGGCAAAGAAGCATGCTCGGCATAACCGATTGGAACTGACGTCGATGGGGGTCCGGGGGGGGTCCAACGAGAGCACAGTCCAAGGGAGGGGGCATCAAGCGATGCCGAAGGGGGCATAGGCAAGGGGGAGAGAAAGGACAACATTGCAGGCGTCAGCTCACCGACGAGGACAACCGAGGCTTCGCGGGTCAGAAAAGTTAAAACGGAAGACGTTCTCGAACAGCGTCGGATTGGTGCGGACAGCCAGGCTAATTCGGGGCGACCCGTGCAGGGCAGAGAATCGAAAAGGAGGAGAAAAAAACACCGACTGATAGTGGGAGACGTAGGGGTACAAACTGGACTCGGTCAGAAGGGCGAAAATCGGGGAATGCAGGGAAACGCCGGGGGGAGACAACGCGTCGTCGTCGGGTTAGCGCCTGAGGAATGGAGAGTTTTAGAAAAGACTTGAGGGGTATAAGGGGGTTTACGGAGGGACTTCGACCAGAACAGTGACCCTAGGGACTTCGAATCAGATACGGGGGCAATCAACCGAGGGAAGGTAATCGGTGAGGAAAAGATGACGGCAACTAGGAGGAAGGACCAGCCGAAAGAAAAAAAACGAGACGCTTAAGGATAAGGCCCAAACCCCCCACAACTCTACAGGGGGGAGGTAAAAGTAAAAAAGGTCCAGAAGCTCGGAAAAAAAACAACAGTAGAGAGAGATCTCGGGAAGGCTACGAACGAAAAAAACCCCTTCTTCTGTTCCCGATTACTAGATAAGCGGGAAAGGGGGAGTCGGCTGTCAGGACGCGGGGACGCCCACAGCAGGGGCCGATGAATTAAAAAAAAAAAAAAAAAAAGAAAAAAAAAAAAAAAAACAAAAAAAAAACAAAAGAGAAAACGGAAAACTGCAGAGAAAAGTGGGGCAACACAGCGGGAGGGGACAAGACGAGTGGTTTCTCTCGGCTGTGAAGGAGTTCACTCTGAAAGCGAGGGTGTCACCATTGAAGCATTTTATACATGGAAAACTTTAATAACATCCGGAAAAAAAATCGAACATAAAGAGAACCTACTAACGAAGAGGTGGAGGACGTTAAGGCCGGGAAAAAGAAAGGCGACCCTAAAGGAAGAAAGTATCGGTCGGGGGGGAAAGGCAGAAAATCCTCATGACCTTGCGATACCATTAGAAAAAGAAGGAACTTCATCACAAACGCTTCTAAGCCGAGTGAGGGCTAACCAACTTCCAGGAACAAGGAAGAACGCGCGTGTAGTAGAGCGAGAAAAGATCCATACTTAAGCGCGGATCTTGAAGCGGGAAAAAATGTTTACCTCAAAAAAAAAAAAAGAAAGGGAATGACATCCGCTAAATAGATGGGGCGCCATGTGAAAGGAAAGATAAGGGCTCACTAAAGAAACGCGAGGTCACCTCGGAACCATGAAAGAAATGACAAGTATTGACATACCTTGAAGGGGGAAGAGGAAGGGGGAAAGCGCATTCCCCGATAACTGGGAAATGACTGAAAGCAAAAGAACAGGGAAAAAGAAAAGAGAGGACGTGGGCTGGGCCCGATTTTATCTTAGCGAAGGACAGAAAAAAAGCACCGTTGTAATACAACCACGGAGAAATATGAGAGTCAGACAAAACGAGGGATTGAAACGAGAGAGGAAGTCACCAAAGCTCCCACGGGGAGGGAAAAAATGATTTAAATGGGAGGGCGAATCCACAGAAAAAAAAGCAGATAAAACTACGCGACAAAAAATCTAGGGTGGAGGGTCAAAAAGGAGGAGGTAGGCGAGGGCCCGGCTAAGGGAGGAAATAACAGGTGTGACAAATGACTGGAAAAGGGGGTGTCGTTCCTCATCCCAAAGCTAAGGCAAGTGACATAGAGAGTTTTATCCCGTGGGCTACCAGGGGAAATTGGAAAGAAAAACTCCCTAGAAGGGGTTTCGGGGTCGGAAAGAAAGAACCCGGGGAAAACGCCTACCACGCCATAGGGGAGCTGCTCTGTCCTCGAAGGACAAAAAACTGGGGAACGATGGGGATTTTCTCGACAGGAGCCGAAAATCAAGAGTCGAAAAGAGGAAGAGACAGACTCCTAAAAAAGAGAAACCGGGATTCGCGGTGTAAGATGCATACAACCTCGAACGCATCAGGGGAGTGGGGCTCAACTGACAAGGGGGGAAAAAGTGCATGAACAGAGGGAGAAGGAGCTCTTTAGAAAGTAACGGGAGAGCTTCCGTGTCTATGCAGACCCGTCGAAAAGACAAAAGAAAGAAAGAAAACACTGAAAGGTCGGGGACATCGAAAAGGGAAAGATCACGACTAACTCTTCCCGACAATTAGTAGGGGATAAATGTCAGACAAGGCAAAACGTGCAGTCGCTGGAAGGGGAAGGAGGACTTCTCGGGCGGCGGAAAAAGTTATCACCCCTCTTGAACTGGGGGAATGTACGAGGCAGAATGAGGGAGGGAGAGGAAGTCCTATCAATTCTGTAAAGCGGAACGCAACGAAGTGAAACCGTCGTTTAATAAAGGCGGGGTGGACCACTTCCCACCCGCGACAAGAAGGAAAAAACTGAAGGTCATCTCTATCAAAAAGAAGAGTTTTCTCCGGAGACGCGAAGGGGAGGGAGCCAGGGCTTACGGAACAAAAAAAAACAAGAGGGGAGTAAGCATAGAAGATTCGGGTTTCTTCTCCATCATGCCTGGAGTCAAGATGAGTGCTTGAAGAAGAAGTAGCAAGGAGGAGGACTCTGGAAAGTGTACACATGCAGACGAATAAACCCTGAACGGAGCCACGAAGAACGAAAGGACCTTCAAGACCCGATCCACTCTGACACACCTTAAAAAAGGGTGGGACAACCTACCTCAAAACGAGGCTAAGGACTCCTCCCAAAAAAAAAAAACAAAAAACAACAAAAATAACGGAGGAAGGGGCTAAACGCTGGGAGAGGGGAAGAGTAGAGACGGTGGTCAGGGGAAAAACGAAAGGGGCCGCAGGTTCGAAATTCTTAACCAATGGCTATGATCGCACTGGTGCAGAGCGGGAGGGGTGGGCATCGGAAGGGGAAAGAAAGATGTAGTCGTGGATCAGAAAGCACAGCCTGCGAAAAAGGGGACTAGTAATTCTGGGGGGGAAGGGAGGAAATAAAGTTCGGAGATGGTGTTGTACGGGACTAAAAAGAAAAAAAAAAGAAGACGGCGTTCGAAGCACAGATATCAGAGGGAAACCGCGGCGGGGAAAGAGACGAGGAGGATAGGAGAGAAAAGAAACACAGCGCCATCCGATCGTGAGTACCAGCGGGCACGCCCCAGGGCTCACAAAAAGGCGGGGAAGTTCCCCGGTAACGGGGGGATACAGGGAGTCGGACGTGTATTTTGAACCAGTCAAAAGGGGGGAAGAGTCGGACAAGACACTCGCGACCCCGAAAAGGACCTTGTGTCCAACGAGAGGATGGAAACCCAAAGTTTCAGGTCAGTAACAACGAGATAAGATGTGAGGACGGGGGAAAGAGGCGGACGGAGCCAGACGACCCACTTAGGATCTTTGAGGTGAGGCTCGAGGGCGGAAGGGGGGGGCGGGAATATAGACACCACTTGAAGAGAGGCGACAAGTCAGAGTAGATCCTCGCGGGAGACAGAAAAAGACGCTGAAGTCAATCAGTCGGACCTGGTCCATCCTCTACGGAGAAATTGGTTGTCCAGCGGCGAAAGTCCGGTTTTCAGAGGGGAGAAAGAAGAAAAACGAAATCGGGTCAGACGGGAGTTGGGCGGGAGACAGTTCAAATCAGTTGAATCGTTGAAGGGAAGATGGCCACAAAAAAAGAGAGTAATCAAGTAAGGCCACAGTACTGTTGTTCTCTGAGATCACTTTCACGGAAATCCGGAGGGGTGCGAAGCTCGGTGAAGGAAGGTAGCTCACCTTGAAAACCTGAGGACCGACTCGAGACGGTAGTTCTTAGTGCGGCGAACTATAAGGGGGGATAAAATTCTTCATCCCCCGAACACGGGAAGGACCAACAGTGCAAGCAAGTCTTCGGTTAAGGGGGGCTTGACAGACCGGACTGTTGGGAACAAGATTCGGAAGGTTTGGGACCGAGAATGTCGAATGGAGATGTGGCCAAAAGGACGAACTGCGCCGATTACTCAAGGCCTGAGGATATTGGTCGGCAGGGAGGAAAGAATGAACCAGACGGCCTGGTGGGTATAGGGTCTCGGGAGAATAGGAGGGGAGCCAAATCAGGCGTAGGAGCGAATTCAGGCAGGTACATTTTGACCGACGGTGAGGATGGGAACTTTTGATGACGAAGTAACCAATAACCGGGCAGGGGGAAGGTCCTCTGATCCGATAGAAACGAATAGGACCGTCGGGAAGGAGAAGGCGCGATGAGGGGAAAGAGCGATAAGACTTGCACCAAGACGCAAAAAAGGAAAAAAAAAAAGACCTGCGAGTCTCGTGCACAAAAGATGTGGCGGGTTGAGGGCAGCAGGGTAAAACGGATCTCTAAAACAAACGGAGAGTAAAGATAGAGGGGGGCCGGGAGAAGGAAAGGGACGCCACCGAGGGCAGGTGCCGCATGAAAGCAAGAAAGAGAAGGACTTCAAGGTCGAAGGGAAAGCCATCGTCGAGCAGACTCTTAAGGGGAACCGACGTGCAAGAGAGAAGAATCGAAGCATCGGCCATAACATGGGCACGGGGTTATTGGGAAGAAAGGGGAGAACTCCTACACCTTTCAAAATCAATTCGGGGACCATAAGGAACTTACTAGGGTAAAGATAACGAGGGGGGCTGCCCCCTAGGGAAGTCAACGGAGGAAACTAACAATCGGGAGCGAAAGGACGGTCCTTAAAGCCAAGACCAACTTAAGAACCAGAGACTCGGCAGGGAGTGGAAGGCTGAACGGACTGAGACTCAAGAATGCTGCGAAAACGGAAAGACTCAGGTGTAAACAGCGAGTCGAAAGAATCCAGAGAACACGTCTGCGAAGGAAATCGGGTGACGTCGCATGTGAACGATGAAAGAGCGGAAAGGGGGAGGAAGACACTTCAACGGAAGCCAAGGGGCGCACGGTGGATAAATGCAAGGACAAAGGCGATCCCCGAAGGCAAGAGGCCAGCATCCTGCCCGAGGCCGAAGGGAAAAGGGAAGCTACGCAGCGGGAAGGGGGGGTCAAGACATACCCCGATGAAAAAGGAACTGAACTGGACCCAAAAAGACGCGGAAGACGCGCGCGTGGGAAGACCGGTAAGAGAAAAATGCTTAACAAGGAATTAAACCCTGAAAAAAGGGGAGAAAAAAAACATAAGGAGAGGGGCATGAGAGCGAGATTGACAGACCGCAGAGGTCCGCCAAGGAATCAAGAAGTCGCAAATGCGCAGTTGCTGCGCGACGGAAAGGGTCACAAACAAAGAAAAAAAAGAAGACAACCTGGGGGGTGGGAAAAGGAGGAATGGATACTTAGGAGGATGGGCGCGACATCTGAGGATACACCGGGAGAGAAAAAAGTTTCTTTCCTCCGCCACATAGGGACTTGGAGGGGGCAGATTCGGGGGGGAGACCACAAAGACGAACAAACCGTCAAAGCAACACTAACTTATGGCGAGACTTCGGCATCGGCAAAAACAGGTCAAAAGGTGAACATAAAACCACGAGACGTTAGGGGACGCTCAAACTAGGGGACCAGACGATCACCGACCGACCGATGCCGAGTTTAGAAGGAAAAACGCGAAGCACGCGTCGCAAGGAACTCAGGGAGAAAGAGATCGAAAGATGCTTCGTCCGAGGTAAAAGGGGTCGAGGGAGGTACAACATGATAAAGAGCTCGTTTGCGCATACGAA
>Ga0179591_1358227_pt1 | contig 15290 bp, 15 predicted proteins | sample CZOMad2_1_08_16f_FD_182891 | JGI IMG/M metagenome (GOLD analysis project Ga0179591, IMG submission 182891) | Vadose zone soil fungal communities from Angelo Coast Range Reserve, California, USA - CZOMad2_1_08_16fungal (PacBio error correction) | ecosystem: Environmental > Terrestrial > Soil >...
ATACTGCAACCAATGACCCTAGGAGACACAGGATGCCCAGTTACACGAAAACCGCCGGGCGGCCGGAGGAGGTCAGGAGTTTGTGTTCCGAATTGTCAGCAGTAAAGAATCTGAATCAGGCCGGCAAACGGTTCCGGTACAGAAAGGCACAATACCCGCCAGGGTCTCACACCACGTTTTGTCCCGAGGACGGGGAAAGAAGGGAGGTCCAGGCGGGGGAGGTGCTGTGCAGTAGGGAAAGGACCCGTTGTTCCGAAATAAACCCATTCAATCATTATATCTTAATCTCATTTCTTAAGGGGAGTTGGATGTCACTGTAGGGAAAAATGGTCTGAGGCCCACGACGCGTGGGGGGGGGGGCTGGATGGGGGATGAAAATATACGCGTAATTTGATAGGTTTAATTCATTCACAAAGACTCATCACGACGGAAGCTGTCGGGTCTCACTCAGGGGAAGGAAACAGGTAAGGGCGGGAAAAGCCAACAAGGGTGAGACAAAAAGAGGAAAAGCGTGATCTGCTGTTAGGTTATAACAAACCTATTCTTCTTTCTGTCGCCAGATTTGATTTTCTTGGTGGGAAATTGGGGTGTTTGACATCGGTCTACCTTCCCTGCGATCTCTGGGGACACCAAAACTAATGCGCATGGCATGTAGAGGAACAGGGAAGAGGATAATCTGTGGCGACGATGCATTCAAGTTGTTAGACCAGGACGAAATCGATGTGGGTCTCCGGCCGGCAAGGACATAAGATCGGGGGGGGAAAAAAATCACTCAAAGGTCAGCGGAAGAAATTCCAACTTGAAACTTTAACCCTTCGACATCGCTTTAGCGAAGGACCACACGTGCCAGAAATGAACCATGCGGCAAAGCGCCTGGACCTAATTACGCAGAAAAAGGCTGTACTCTTTAGGCCGAAAGGGGGGGGACTGTCCAGGTGAAAAAACGGGTCTCTGGGCGGACCAATGAGCCTATGGCAGTCGAGCAGCAAAGGGTGAAAGGCGGAGCGAAGGTTTTATGTTGGCAGTAGCTCTCCATGACTTTTACGAGCCAACGAAGAGGAGTTCTAATTCTCCTTTGGAAAAGAGAAGCATTCCAAGGAAAGAATCGGACTGATCGCGGCGGAAAAAAAGGATCACATGCTGGCCAAACTTTATAGGAGGGGTTGACACCTAGTAGCCGGGTCAAGGGACGCGAGCACGGTTTCGCTCCCGCCTTGTCATTCGGGAGGCATAGGAATTTGCGGACGAGAATAGAGAGAGCGAGGGCGCGCGTTGAACGGAGGTCAGATGCGAAGCACAAACTAAAACCATTCGGCTTTAAGCCAAGCTGAGCTGGCCCGCGAAGGGGAGAAAGGGGGGGAAGGGGTTGAGGGGTTAAGGAGGGGGAGAGGGGAGGTAGTTAGAGGGTATGGTGAGAGGGTAGAAGCCCCCCTGCTTCTTCCCTAGGAAGGGCGGCGGGGATCTTCGACGATAGAAAAACAAGGAGGCGGCAACAGGAGAATGGAGGGGCCGCCAAGAATCTCAAAGTCATAAGAGGGCGTGATAGGAAAGGAAAGGGCAGCAATTAATCGGCAGCTGAAAGCCGAATGGGGTAGGGAAAAGAATCTCTTAACCCGGTAACCGCTAATGCTCTCGTCTATCGAGGGGGCCGAAGGCCAACAAGAGGGCTCCAGCTCCAGCCAGGAAAAGGAAAGGCAGCGACCCGTGCTCGAGGACCTTGGAGGGGGGACTCGGGAGCCTCTTGAAGCCAAAACCTACAAAAAACTTCCATCGGTGTAGATGGTCCCTCTATAATCTCCTATGCCTGAAAGAATGGAGGAGGTCTGGAAAGTGCGAATTTTCAAAGCCGAAAAGGTCGATTAACGTGTGGCGACGTCAACCGCTCTGGGCTTCTCCAAAAGAACAAGGTATAAACTCAGTCAAAACCATGGAATTGATAACCTTCCAGAACGGCGAAAACAGGGCCGAGAGGGTCAACCGGCCTCGCCTCTAGCATTGTCATCTTTTTCACCTGAGGAAAAAAGATAAAAGCCCAATCCGGGTACCAAAGACCCTGAAACTAGTCGCAGTGGTTCGGCTCAGACGAGGGGGAAGAAAATAAGACAGGGACCTTGTTTGTCATTCAAAATGACCAGCATTTCGCCGGTGCTTATCATCAGTGTGGACTTGAAGGCGCTCGCGCTTTGATTGGGGGTACCCGATCGGATGGGTCGTGAAAGGGAGCTAGCCAAGCAAGAACAGGACTCAAAACGAATAAGAAAAAAAATATTTGCCTGCCGAGGGGGAAAAAAACAAAGTATACCTTCAGTAAATTACTTGCTCTGACATGCCATTGTAAAAATTTTTTTTGGGAAAGACGGGACCATAGGTACTGAAAAAAGAATGACAACCGAAACCTCCGAAATCGGTGGGCAGCCTCCCCGAATCGGTTGCGGGCGCCAAGTAAGAACGTTTTGTTCTTGCGATGGGAGTTGGGGGAAAAGGACACATGCTAATGATTCCCAAAATACCGGGGCCCCCTATTGGCAAAAGGCCAAATGCTTCAGCTCTAGAGACGCTCTTGCGAATTTCCAAACAGGAATCAGTTACTATTCAAATGGAGCCAGCGGGGATGGCAATGGGTGGACCAGAAAGGTTCAGCCAGGAGGGTATCGATGGATATCTGAATTCGTAACCATACACGGATCCGGGAGGATTTTCCGGGAACTCAGAGCGGGGGAAGCGTTGGGATTGGACGGGGAGATCAGACCGGGATGCTGCGCTGGAATCGTATCGCAGCTAGCCCTTTTATCTCTTCGACTAGGGGATCATTAAATTAGGGGGATTGAAAATACCAATGGCCGTTTCCAGGCGGTTGCGAATCAGCCCCAAGCTTTTCATCCGCTATGCAATCCGAAGTTCGAGGGAATTCAGTTGAAGGGGCCATCCGCAGGACTCTTGTGGACAAACTTGGCGGCATCTTGACTTATTCCCCCCATCTGATATCAAGGTGATATTGAAAATGAAAGGGAGCACAAGGGGGGACGGAAAGGTGGATGGAAAAGTGGAAGCCGAGGTGCGTGGTGGGTAGACTAGTTAACGGTTCCCCCGTAGATTACCACACAAATCCGGAAAGAAAAAAGTTCGGTAGACCTGGGTCAGGAAGAACTAGGGGCAAAAGAGAAAAGAGTTTGTTCCGCTTGTTTCATGTTCCGCTGTCAGTGTGAGTGTTGTCTTAGCGAGGGGGAGATCAAAGTAATAATTGAGAGAAAGAAGGAGGGGGCAAAAACGATAGATGAAGCGGGTCCTGGCATGTCCTTGTTCTTGTGTGGTCACTCTAAAAGTTTAGATCGTTTTCGGGCAGCCTAGTGAGCAAAAAAGAAACGGCCAGGGAGAACACAGCGTTACAAAAGAAGGATCAGACCGAAAGAGCACTTGATCGCGCTGAGTCATCTTTGAGAGAATCTCGTGGAAGGTTCGTGGTTTATGGGAAGAATCAAGGGGAAAAATTTGGCTGAGGAAAAAGCAACCGGGACAGGCTTAGGGATGGTAGCATGGACTAACATCTAGGTAGACCTCCTTCAGTGGGATTTCTATTAAGTATTGAGGGGCATATAAATGTTGTCAGCGAGGACGATCGAACAGCATTACCCTCGTTGATCTAACTGAATCCCTTAACGAGGGGCTACCTCGTCTCTACTCATTAGGGGGGGGGGGGGGGGATTGATGTCAGCCCATCATGAAACAACGTGCAATCTCAGCACCCCCAGTTAGGGGGTATCTGGCAGAGAAAAAAAGAGGACGACAATGGGTGGGTGCGCTGTAAACGCCTCGCCACCCACATCACAGCTCGTTTGCTGCAGCTCACAAGGGGGGGGCAACTGGGGAAAAAAGAAGAGAGGAATAAGAAGCCTCCTGAAAGGGCGGGAGCGCGGTTCGGTCAAATTGGTGGTTCCAGACGGATGGGGCCAGTGCCATCTCCAGAGATTAAAAAGCAGTTAATGTTCTATTGAAAAAGGTTCTCTGCGGTCTCTAGGGATGCATATGCGAGGTGCGCAGCGGAGCTCCCTTAATCAACTCGGGGGGGGTCCATTAGGTTAGCTTTGTGATGGGTAATGGGTAGGCCTTTTTCGGGAAGATTTATTGAGCCGGAGCTCGCCCTTAGAAGATCATCATTCCAGGCCAAGCTGTCAAAAGGGGGGGTAGACGAGGTGGAGTGTTTTCGAGCCTAGAGCGGGGTTAGTTGGATCGATAGCCAAGAAAGGACCCAGTGCGTCGAGAGAGGAAGAGGGGTACATTGTGGACAGGGCGGGTACGTTGGACCTCAATTTCCAAATGAAGTTGCAGCAATTTTTTGGTCAAAAGTCTGGGGGGAAAAACGGAGGAGGAGGGTTAATCACCCTCATGGGGGGCCCATATTAACCGGTACCCATATCTCATTAAAGCCTGAGAACTTCACACCCAAAAACGGAGAAAGCTTTGTCTGGATTATTCTTAAAACCGGAACCAATTCACACCCATTTCGTACAATAGGAAATCGGAACAGCCTCAATCCATCATGTTATTTGGAACGGCCATTTTACGCTTTCTCTAATCGTGGGGGGAGGCCAAAGACAAGCCCGTCATCGAGCGAGCGGTAATTCACTTTCGAGTTTCCAGAAATCTTCGGTTAAGTGGATCTGTTAAGGAAGACGAAAGGTCGGGGGAAAAGGTGAACCGGTCAAGACAGGGGTGGAGAGGGGCCGGGGAAACCTCCCCATTCCTGTGACAACACGGGATCGATGAGAAAACCAACTCAGAGGACCCGGAGGGAACGGAAAGATTGTTTTGTGTAGGGACAGGAACAAACTACAGAATAGACTTGGAGAGTAATGCGGCCCACTGCAGCATTCCGTCACGTCTAATCGCCTCAAGAACGATTAATAGCTCTCGAGGAAGAATGAAGGATGGAAAAGGGCCGCCTGAAAAGTCGTCCCCCTCTCTTTCGCAGTCGGTTTTTCTTATGAAGAACCGGGGCACGTCATCAAGGAGGAGGGCTGCTGGGGAAGAGGGGGGCGGTATTGTTGTCGCCCCAGGAAGGGACGTGTCCAGATAGAGAGTAAGGGGACCTTTTCTAAAGGCCGTACCCTTTCCCGGGTCAGGCAAAATAGAGGACAGGAAGAAGCAAGGAAAACGGGGAAACGCGACAGTGACAAGGGCTCGGTCGATCAAGTTGGTTGGGCAGCATCCAAAAGATCGGCATACGAATGCGGAAAATAAAGGAAGAAGGGGGGCAAACCGGCTTGTGGCTTTTCCGAAGCTCTGCGGTGTGAATGGTTGACTTTTGGATACAAGGAAAGACACACTACCGAACATGGCGTCGGGGGTCTGGGGTGGGGAAGGGAAGTGTTCATGAGATGGGTCAGAAACGGTTAAGAAGGCCGCAACGATGAGGGCTATTGTCAAGACAAAAAAAAAACAAGAGTGAAAAGCGGGGCAAACACCTGTCTTTCAAGTATGCTGGGGAGGCCAGGGAGGGGGGGGGGGCAACACAAGGCACCGCATCGGCCACTACCTCTCCGCTCGAGCATGGGAATGGGATGGATCGATTTCCATCCAATTTTGCAAAAAAAGCGAAGAGCCACGCCATATTCCAGAAAAGGAGAAAAAAGGAAGCTTTCAGAGGAGGCATAGTCATAAGGGGCTGCAGGTCCGGGGAGGCTGACGAAACTCCTACAATTAGGGAAAAAATAGCATGGAAACCATCTAGTTGGCTTCTTGAAGGGACCCGAGAAGGGGATGGTCAACAGCAAAGGATGGAGAGGTCACCTAGGACCTCAGATATGACTTCGAATCCTTCCTATTGATTTCCTATTAAAGTGAGGCTCTGACTTAATTCCAAAGGGAGAACATCTGACCTAACCTCTAAATTCCGCCATGATGAGGGGAGGAGATAAGAGGGAAGGGGAATAAAAGGGCCGCACCGTTTTGTGTGGGGGGACTGCTGCTGTTTTGGGGGGGGGGGACCCCCATTCTCTTTGATTCTTTGCTTCCTACAAACAACGCGAAAACAGGCCTCCAAAGAGTGGGGGACTGTGAGTAAGCAGAGACGTTCTGATTGGAAGGGGGGGAAAGCGCTTGACGGTGCATATGGGGCGGGCTCAATCCCTATCTCTGAGATTTGTCTAGAAATGGGCTTTTTTACTCTCTCTTTCGTCAAGGTAGTAATTGAAGGGTGAGAGAAAAGGGGGGGGCAGAAGCGGGGAAAAAAATCCTCGATGAGATCCAAGAAAAAAAAGCTACAATAAAGAACTATCTCCTCCCGGTCAATAGAAATGTCGTAAGGGAAAAAATACCTAAAAGGGACAATGGGGAGGCGAGAAGAGGGGCCACGGCTGAGGCATCCCGCCATCTTCGACAAAAGGCATCTCAATGAGTCTCGCCGAGGAAAGCATTAGCTATAAAGGGAAGCTTCGGGGAGGAAAGTATAGGTAAGGGGGGGGGGACGGGAAAAAAGAGAACGGTGATAAGGGAACCGGGTTCCGTGGGCTTGAAAAGGTCTGTGCCAGCGTTAACTCGAGCTAAAGCGCATTGGAAAAGAACTGACATTCTAACAAGAAAGGGCAAAGGACCGAGGAGCCTCGAGTCTTTTGGCTGCTGGACCATAATTATAGGAGGTGGGGAAAAAAGCCGGGTAATAGGAACTCAAAATGCAGTAGGACCCAAAAAAAACAAAAAATGAAAAGAACGGGAGACAAAACGCGGAACCTCCTAAACTTCATTCGAAAGGTCAGATGGTCAGGAGTGGTGGGGTTTTCCGCGAGCAAAAGGTCGAGGAAAGGGGTGAAAAAGACGTTAAAAGAGGGGTCTACACCAAGCACTCGGGACATTTGAGCCAAAGCTTCCTCCGGGGAATCTTCTCGAATTGGGCAAACCGTTTGATACTCATAGCCGGGGCATAAGGTCCTACCGGGAAAGACGTGCCCAGGGGTCCTTGTAGGGGGAACGGATAATCCTGAGAAAAAGTCGACGAAATTGGACGATTGCTCGAGGCTTTGAATTTGGGCTGGTTGCTCAATTCCCACCGAATTGGAAAATCCAAGGGGGGGAAAGAAAAATAAGGGGGGGAAAAAAGGTCCTGCGGCAACACGCGGGCTAAGGTAAGGTTCTTGTGAGATCTCTTAATCAGGGAGGTATCCTTGTGAAAAGAAAAGTACGGGGAAAAACAAGAGAAGCTCTCCGTTAAAAAAAAATCCGGGGGGAGGTGTCGTGGTGCCGAGTTCGCTAATCTATAGCCTCCCTTGCATTCGGGGAAAAAAGCGTAAAGTATTAAAAAGGGATTGAGAAAAAGGGGGGAAAGTTGTGCCGAATTCGCGACGTCTAGACAAGAAATTCTGAAGAGACAAGATGGGAGGAACCGTGTGGTTAAATCATTTCGCATGAGGGGGGAAATGGGGACAAATTAAAAAAAGGAGGGAGACGACAACAGGCTCCTCGAAGTTTAAAATAAAAGACCAACGACTTCAGGGAGGTAAGGGACACGAAATTGAAGATTGAGGTCTTGGGTAAAGAGGACTGGCGGGAAGAAGACCTATGCGCTCTGAGGTACCAATAATTTCCAGTCATGTAAGACTCCCAAGAATGGGAGAGTGAGGAAACTTTTTTTTTACCTCCTAAATAGTGGTTCGGAAACCACGGAAAGAAAGGGGGGCTTAGGAGCGTGGCAGAAAAGAGAGACGGCAAGGAAAAAAAAGAAGTGTTAACCAATCCACAACTGCATCCTCAATACAACAGAGGCTCCTTCTAGATGACTTGAGGAATGAGCAACAATGAAAAAAGAATGAAAGGCCATTCGCGATACGCAAGATAGTCTGAAGACGATGCTTCATTCCAGGGGGGGAGGAGGAGGGGGGGGGCTGCTGGACATATATCGACGGCGCGAATATTAACTGGTTCCTTAGGGCCCTCTTACCATATTCAAAAATGGGATCATGGTCTGTCTATCAACTTTTTGAGTCTTTATCTACTTTGGGGGTGTGTCCGGGACGACTAAAGGTAGGTTTGGAAAAGGCTCTAAACACTTAATCTACTTGTTCTCGAAAAAAAAGGCTCTCAAAGCCATGCTCATTTATAAACGAATCTTAAATGCTTATCGCGGAAGGATCAAATGAGGGGGGGGTGGACTAGGGAGACTTCTGGGGTTTAGAGAGAAGGGAGAAGGGTGTCGCCGACGATGGAGGAGAGGGTTCGCTTCCTAATGGCGGACGGGGGATCATATTGAAGGGGGACGGGGGAGGGACGAGCCCTCAGTAGAAACGGGCAGCTACTCTATGCCTACCCCGGAGGTAAAAGGGAAAGGAGGAGGAAAAGGCGCCTGGCTCCTCATAATCAAACATAGAGGGAGCAAAAAGGGAGAAAAAAAAGAGTGGGCGAAAGGGCGCTCCATCTCTCACACAAACTATTAGATTAGAGAGGGAACTAAGCTCCTCCCAATGCTCAAGATAATGACTGCCATTCTCAGTGAACGTCAGATGCAGCCTAAGGGGGGGAGGACGCAGAGAGGCTGAAAGGGGGGAAGAAAAAAAGGAGCTCATCGCCAGAGCGATCCGCCCGCATCCATGAGAAATCTCATTCGGGCGGCCAGGAGACAAGTTCTATCTTAATTTGCGAAAAGAGGAGATTGGGAGACCAAAAAAGAAGAGAGAATGCGGAAAGAGGGTTATCCGGGGGGAAGGAGAGAAGGAAAGGTGACCGGATAAGGGGGGGGAATGAGAGAGCATGCGTGAAGTAACCTTGCGCCTACAATCTATTTCTGTTTCGTAACTTCCAGATGGAAGGGAGGAGAAAAGGGGGAAACAACTCACAAAAAAGGGAAGCAGAAAGACTCACCATGGAGGGAGAGGAAAAAAAAGAAATACGGACTCAGTGCGCTCTGTCCTAGCCCGGAGAGCCGAGAACAGAACATTCTCTTACCGCCTTCTATAAACTCAAAGACATCGAGACCGTACCAAGTGGAGAGCTTCGCGATCTCGTGCGGGAGAGGGGGGCTAGGGTCCGTCATCATGGAATTGTTGGAAAGGACATGAGCTCACAGCTCAGGGTCACTTATTCCTAGTGTTGGAAAGAGCTGTAAAACCGCGATGGATTTGGGGGGGAAAAAAAACCTAGCGGATGTCTTGGAAGAAAATTCTCACTCTCTCACGGTTGAGCGTGGCTCTAACACTCGTTAATCGAACAAAAAAACGCGGACGGGCCGCTGACATGCCAGGGGGGAGTGCTTGGGTGGGGGAAAAGAGAGCGAAATAGTACGGGAACAGACAGATTACGCCTCGATCTGGGGGAGCGATCCTCACCCCTAAAGAGACGTGTTCTCAGGATGCGTCAGCCTTGTTTCAGTGAGAAGGGTTGAGAAAGGGGGCAGGGAAAACCAGAAGGAGAAAAGTGGGTCAAACAAAAGGGAAAGCCCCCTATGACCCCCCGAAATTCATATCTGATATCTCTCCGGGAATTGTCGGAAACAGGGCCTATGCAATCCTGGAAGAAGGGGGAGGTGCGGTTCCAGGGGGCCAGGGAGATATCCGTGGTAGAAAGTAGGAGGGGAACGGAGGAACAGACTACACTATTAGAAAGGCGGATGGTCTTTAACGCAGAGGGGGAGCGTTGTTAGTATTTTTCTAAAGAAAATGATGCCGTCGTAAAAAAGGGGAAGCCCAGCGTATCCATCCTATCAGAAGCCTTTTCTAATGGGCTCTATACTTGTTGGGAAGGGCAAGTGAAAAAGAAAAAATGTGTCTGTCCCTGGGTTTCATGCGGTTGCGAAAAGACCCTCACTCTTTGAAAAGAACCCGAGAAGAAGGGAGACGAGATTCCTGAAAGAAGCCGGAAGACTTGGAAAAGAACGGAGTATAGTCGGGGAAAGGAAGGACCTCGGCCCGCTGAAGTACACTTGGAGTTGCAAGAAAGGAAAGAGCTCTTTTGAACAAGGAAGCCGAGGGGGATTTGGGGTAGAAATGAGGGGGGGAAAGGGGGATAAAACGAAGAGACGAAGAAGAGGGGAAACAAAAATCAGGAAGGAAGTCTGACCTTCTAAGGCGTGTTCCCGAAGGCTTGTGTTGTCCTCGTTTCATTCAGGGGAAGACGGACATGGGGGAAGGGATGGGGTCTCGATCGATCTAAAAAAGCGATAAGTAGGGTCCCATTGATATGTTAAACGAATTAATAGGCTACGATGGGTCCTTCATTTGGGAGTGTTAGAATTGGTACGGCCCGGCAAGGAGAAAGGGAAGCTGAGAGTTCAGGCGTGGGGCAAAAGTGAATAAAGAACACGGAAAAAGAAAGTTCCTCTTTCGCATCTAAGATTACAGTCAGAAGCTAGGGGCCTTTATACTGCTCACGGGTCAGCTGCGAGGAGGCAATGGAACTGCCTGTTGTAGGAGGGGGGGGGGAAGAATGGCCGTTGTGGAGGCCGCCGTCAAGCCGCATCGTGGCTCTCCGCAAAGTTTCCAATGCGGATTTTTTCATAGCGATGAAACACGCCGAGCTTCAGGGGGGGTGAGGGTATGAAGAGGGGGAAGCGTCGAGGCTTTTCACGCAGGATGTCACTTCCTCTGAAGAAGAAACGCATATCGCAGCGATTTTCAGACCACGCGGCCAGAGCCAAGAGTGATGGAGGGAGATAAAGACCGGGCAATCATGGAAAAAGTCGCGGCACCCGCACTGAAGAAACGTCTTGGTACCTCGGGAAAAGAGGGCGCTATGTTGTTGGTGCGGGTGTAAGGAAAAGCCTCGCAAAGTCAGGGAAAGAGGGGGCGGACGGGGGGCGCCGCGCCACTTCGGGGGGATTTCCACCCAGGACTTGATCCTCCGCGCAAATGGAGGACAGGTACGCGAGGTTCGGGAGATGTGAGCATCTGAATTAGAGAAACCGTGCACTCTCCCCCATTCCAATATAGATGAAAAGTATTTAATGAAAGAAGGGGAGCTTCGGCCATATTGCGCTCATTCTATTTAGAAGAGTTATTGGCGCCGGAATGGCAGAGGACCGTGGTGGAAGACGGAGTGGGGAGGTTGACAGATAAATTTGAGGGGCGTGGCTGGGAAAATAAATGAGCTCTCTCTAACGATGGCCATATCACATTCCTCAAGATTGAGCCAGTGTAGTAATCGGTTGAGTTGTTTTCTCTTCGAGAAATCCCAGGGTGAAAAGTAAGGGAAAAGAATCAAATTTCCCTGTGGAGGAGGGTAGGGAGGCTCGTTAAATTTGTGGACCCGAGGCGGAATTTGGGTTCCCGTTGCCTCTCATATATTGCCAGAGACTGGGACCACTTCTTGGAAATCACAGGACTGTCCAGGGGGGACGATCCCGAGGAGGGGGATGCAAATGAAGTACCGGGGACAGAGACCCAGATGAACCTTTTCGCTTCCCAATACCAAAAGTTCAGAGCCCAGACGTATTTTGTCTTCTGAGCAGGGCCACCAAGGAAAAAAGGTCAGGGAGGACCAAAGCTTCAAGCTCACATACAGGAAAAAGGGCTGGCAATGGGAATGGGGGTCCAGTCACTCTCTTCTATAATTGGCGGAAAACGCACAAATATGGCACACTCCGCCCTGTCGGGAAAGCTGTTCGTTTGGGAAAAGGAGGACTTGGGAGGTGAGGGATTGAGGCTGGGCATAATCAGTGAACTGTTTTCCACTGGAGCAGGGGAATTGAAGTTGAGAGACCTGATATTCAAATTCCCTGGGCTCGAACAGACGATGAAAGCGGGACCAAGAGGCACAAAAAAAACAGAGTCGGACAGGGAATACGGAATGTGAGGTGCTCTGTACCTGACCAGATACAAGACTTCGTCCTAATCATGCCTTCCATAGGAATGAATCGAAAAAAGAGAGACTAGCACAGAAACAACAAGGAAGTTATGAGGGAGATCGGAAGGGCGTCATCTTCGGTCCCATTATTCTTCAAGAAGTTGCGGCGCGGTGGGTCGTTCTAGGTAACTCTTGAAAACACCCTTTCTCGGCGCGTTTGAGATTATTTCAAGAGAGGTTGGTCGACTCCCAGGGGAAATTGTACGTTGGGAGGACGCGCAGCAAAAACGGAAAGTGACAGTTCGCATTGTCCGACAAGGTCCCGGGTCTTCACAGGCTCTAAGTCAATACTCATTCTCCGGTGAAAAAAAAGAGACAAGGGGACCGAAAGGGGAGAGGGCGGGGAGGGGACAGGGCTTGTGGGGGGGAGAATAAGATACGAAGCAGATGATTGCCTTTCGCAATCATTGAAAAAGTTCCTTTCAGTGGCTGGGGGGGACGGAGTGACTTTGTGGACGGGGGACGCATAAGCCACACTACCCGCAAGGGGGATCGCCTGGGGGGGACTGGGGGGGGGGGGGGCATGGGAGAATTACATTGCTAGGGGTCTCTTTACGCTCGCTATTTCCCGCAGCTGAGTCTATTCACCATTTACCCGAAGGTTTCACAGGCAACGGGGAAGAGAAAACTGCAGTGAGACGGGGAAAGGAGGCGCTTTTATTTCCATGGGTAAGAAAAATTACCCGCTCGTTCCACAGGGCAAGAAGGGCGAACACACCAAACTAGAAGCCAAAGGGGAATGGATGGCCTGATTTCAACTCGGAATATCGAGCCTCACCAACCTGACCGACCCGGGGACACAGGGAAGCGATTCGAGACGAGTCGCGGGCAGCCTCCTTCAATCTTCGAAAGCTACAATACGATAACAAGCGAAACTCACTGGGAAAAAAGCGCGGAGAGGATTAATGGAGTCGCAGGAGTCGACCTCGCAGATTCGGCCCCGAACCTCCTAAAAATTTGTCCTTGCCTTGTAAGGAATAGAGGACGAGGTATGTATGGAACAAGGGGGGGTCTTAAGAGAGATCGGACCGGAACCTACCTTTCCTCATAAGTTGAGCTTCTTATAAATCTGATTGCCGGGACGGAGAAGGTCTGCATCCATTCTCTTTTGGAGCGTGACGGGGGAGGGCGGGGCAACTAAAAAGAGAACCAAAATTTGGATAAATACTTTTCCGGGTCGAGGGTCACACCAAGGGCGCTGGCGGGTGCTTTGACTTTTTCGCATGAGGGGGCGGGCGGACAAAGGATCAAATGCGCTGCCCCGGTCAGCCATGTCGTCAAGAATCTAAGGAGATAATATTCGTGGCATCGCAAAAAGAGCGTGAAAACTGGCTCAAAGAGACCTCATAGACATAACGGGGACAGTCCCCCCCCCCCCCCCACCCACCCCAACCCCCCCCGGGGGGTTGTTCCTTCTCAAAATACAGAAGAATTCCAAGGGTAGGTCAGATGACAAGATGCTGAAAAGGGGGCAGGCAATCAACAAACTGATTCTAAGCCATCTGCACCGTTCCGGCGCTCCAGAGGAAAACTCCTTAGTCAGAAGCGTGTCGATTTGACTTGAAAGCTTCCGCGATAAACCGGGCCGGTGTGATTTGGGGAATTCAGAGACGTGCAGGGAAAGACCTGAACAGGAAAATGGTGCGCATTGGGATTCGAACAAAGACAATTGCCCTGAACGTTAGTGCATCTTGGCCATAATAACGCTGATTCGCATAACGGTCGTTTAAGATCGGAAAAAGCACAAGGAAAAGACAGGGGAAGCCCGGGAGGGAACGCGTTACAAAAAAAAGAGTCCCTCCTCGGAGGCTAAAGTATTATAATTTATTTTTTTGTGGGGGGTCCGGTTCAAATCGTCGGTATTTAGACGTGACATCGGGTTCCTACACAGAGGGAAAGCTCAGGCCCTTCCAATTGGAGCAAAAACCCTGCCGCTGGGCTTTCTCGGGATTGGATCGAAAATTGAGAGACAGACGGGCCGGGTCATCCTTTGGAACCTATTCCATACGGGCCCCAAAAGTCAGCCGAATGAACCTGAAAAAGAGAAGAAAGGGAGCGAACCTTTCGGGAAAATTGAGAGGGGCTGGGAAAGAAAGTCTTGGGTCATTTTCGCAACTGCATGGCACATTGGGAAGGAAAGATCCGTTAATGAGAAGGATTCGCAAAGGAGGCTCCTCGAATCTGAGAGGCTGTACGCAAGCTCACACGCCGGGGCCGATCCTTATGCAAAAATTTAAGCAAAAACGAAATGCGCGTTAAGACACAATACGGAGGGCGGAAGAGGGGTCCGGGGGGTACGGGGAAGGTCGCAGACCATCGGGAAACAATGGGGAACTTCTAACCAAAGGAACAAGTAACAAATGATTCAATGGCCTGGGCAGAGGGTCTCCAGTGTAACCGAAATTCGCCGGAGGGACTATATAGAAAGAGGGAGGAGAATTTCTTAATCGTTTACACTGGCGGTTTTCTCTTTGGGCACAGATTGGGTCAACATTCGTCGCAAAGACAACAATTCTTGGGCTCATTGACCGGAGTTCGTGGATGCGGGGAGGAAGAGAAAAAATTTGAGGGAAAGGGCGTTGAACGTCGCAGATACTATGGCGTCAAAACCAATAGGGCAAAAAAACTGAAGGAAACGTAGCATTTCATCCTCTGGGGGGGTTCGAAAGGAGGGAAAAGGAAAAAGGGAAAAAGAGTGGGGGGGAGAGAAAAAAAGGAAGAACTGGAGGAGAGCGGGGCGAAGCATAGGAAAAAAAAACAAAAGACTCGGTTTCCCAAATCCACGCCATAGATTCACCAATTATTGTAGTGTCCCCCACACCCCGGGAGAAGGACTGAGGGGAGAGGGGAGAATGGAAAAGGAACAAAACATGCCATGAGGACGCCATGCTCATAGACGCAGATTAGACTAATTCCAACATTTGTAACCTGATTCTGGGTATCGCGGGAGAGGAAAAAAAGAAAAAAGTAACGGGGGAAGGGGAGGGGCGCGTCCGGGGTCGAGGAAAAGAGCTTCCACTGATATGGAGTGTCGAAGCCCTTCCAGGTTAATTATCTACGGGGGGGGAAGGGTGGACCTTTCGCGCCATGATCGGGTGGAGAGAGAAGGGAGTTCGACCGGGGGGAGGAGAAGGCAGGGACCTTTCACTCCAGGGCTCGATCAGGAGACCCCACGGCATGAGGAATCTGCTTCGTGAGCCTCGGTAATTACTCTTCTTTTTGGGGGGAAGCAAACTGAGGTTCGCCATTCGCAGAAACGGGTGCGCTTCGGGGAAGACAATTTGAGGGGAGGAGGGAGGAAGGAAGGGAATTTGGAGGGAGACTCGCGAGGGGGGAAAGGCTCGCGTTAAACAGTTCTCTCCGCGATATTCAACCTAAAAGAGTCTTTCATCTACGAGAAAAGATAGCGGGGGAGAAGAAGAATCACGCAAGAGAGCACTGGAGATCTTGAGGAGAAAGAGTAGAGA
>Ga0179591_1160115_pt1 | contig 15287 bp, 16 predicted proteins | sample CZOMad2_1_08_16f_FD_182891 | JGI IMG/M metagenome (GOLD analysis project Ga0179591, IMG submission 182891) | Vadose zone soil fungal communities from Angelo Coast Range Reserve, California, USA - CZOMad2_1_08_16fungal (PacBio error correction) | ecosystem: Environmental > Terrestrial > Soil >...
GCCGCTGGCAGCAGGGAGGGGACGGGCCAAAAAAAAAAAAACGATCTGAAGAGTTGGGGGGACTGCCAACTGCCGTGCAAAAAAAAAACTTCCAAGAATCGGACCCTTCCAGTTACCGACGAAAGTTCGACGCGTGAGGTTGGACCCGGGACAACCTAGGGACTGGGCGAGACTAAAAACAAAAGGGGTGGTCCCAAGTGGACAGAATAAAAAAATGCGAAGAAGTGTTGCCGTAAAGGGGATGGGGCCTTGGTCACCGGAGCCACAACAATCAGGAAAGGGGGGCATTTTGTCCAAATGGTGAGGCGGACACATATCCCCACCGGCAAAACTTCCTCGGGGGGAAACAAAGTCCAGGGTAAATACGGGGGAAAAAACCGTCAGAAAAGTTAGGGAAAGTGGTGGTTGGGGGGGGGGGGGGGTGGGAGACGGGGGTCAAATTTTTGCGACAGGGCGAAGCGAATGATTAAAAACGCGGTCAAAGGGGCCCCCTTGAGAACAGTCGCCAAAAAAAACTCAGCGCGGCGGGTGACGGGGACGAACAAACACCATAAAAAAAGGGCCGGGGAGGTGGTTCTCACCGGCCCCCCTTGGGTGGGGGGAGATCAAGTAAGTCTAAAAGGGCGCGAAATCCCAGGTGTAAGAGTCAACGCACTCACCCATTAGCATCTCGCAAGTAGCAAAGGGGCTTCCGTAGAACAGCTCAGGGATCTTGGAACAAAACAAAAACGGCGTTGTGGGGTCCGGAAAGCCAGGAAAACGCCGAAACATCAAAAAGCTCGCGCAGTGGGACCCCGCCCCAGAACGTCGAGGCAAAAGAAACGAAGTTCGAAAAACAGACGCGCTTCGGAGCAAGCGGGGGCACATTCTGAGCAACGGCAAAGGGGGGCTCGAGGATAGAGACGTCGTCCGTGCGATCGCCAAACCTTGCCGCAGCGGGGGGGGGTGTGAGGAACAGAAGAGAACATAACAGGAAAACCCTCACTTGGAAAAAAATGGGGGGCCCACCGCGGGGCCAACGACGAAGAAGGGTCAGAAAAAGCAAATCGTACAGCCGAGTGAAAAACCTAAAGACAAACGTGCTCGGGCACAAAGCGGTGGACACATGTCGGAACTCAAAAAATGCCTTGGGACTCCGGGGGGGCCCGACTGCACCAGCTTCGGGAACGGCAACGCCAAATGCCGAAACAAACTCCAAAAAGACAGAAAACAAAACATCCTAAAAGGGACAAAAAAAAGGACTAAACGAAGGCGACATCGGCATAGGGCAAAGGCCCCTTAAAAAATCCGGACAAAAGCAAACCCAGGGGTTACGTTATACGCGAGGAATTGGAGTGGCGGAGGTCATATGTAGGAAAAATGGGCATCATCTACGAAAGGTGGAAAGGCCACACATAGGTCTAGACGTAAAACAAAAGTCCAAGGGAAGTGCCCTACAATTATGAGGAGGGTAGAAACCACAATGCTGCAAAAAAAAGGGCGGAGGGAAAGAGAGGAGGGGAACAAAAAAAAAATACGAACCACCGGCGGCGAGGTTAATAGTCGGGGCGGAGGACCTTATTCAACGAAAAGGCTACCGGTGCAGGCCGGGTCACCAGGCGGACAATAAACCAAAAAAGGGCAATCAAAAAACACGGGACGAGTAAATGGAGGGCTTACAAGAATTCGACTTTTAAAAACCGTGCTACCCAATCAGATCCAGAGGGGGGGGGGCGGAATATGGCAAACACCATCCCCGGGTCAAGATGGGGAGGGAAAACGCTGGTGAGTGGGGCAAGTAACTCAGGAAGGGACGCCACTCGGGGACTGCAATCAAGAAACGCCCCCAATTAGAAAAAAAAAGGGGTGTGGTAAGGGTTGGAAAAAAGCCAACCCGAGCGGGCAAAAACCAGCAGGTAAAACTATTCGGAAAATGAGGCTGTGCCAGAAAAAAAACTCGGGGGAAGGCCACCGCAAGTGTAGGGGGGCACGTTTGACGTCTTTGGAACAAGGGTCGAAAAGGTGAAAGAAAAACTCCTGGAAATGGCGGGGGGCAAGAGGTTAAGAAAGTGGGGTAAACAAAAGATACAGAACGAGGAACGCAAATACGGGGGTGGGCCCAATAAGTTGGGAGGGGGGGGTCCCAACAAGCATAGCAATCAAGAAAGAGTTTAGAAGAACTGTGTCGGGATAAATGGTCGAAAAAAAGGCAAGGAGACGCGGCGACCGGGGCGGGGGTTCAAAGACCAAAAAAAGAAAAAAAACAACGACAACCTAAAAGAAAAATCAACAATTGAACCAAAAAAAAAGAGACGTGCGGTAAAAACGAATAAACTGCGATGAGGGAGACAATATGATAACAACCAAAAAGATATCGGGGGGGCAAGCTTCCGGCACGCACAGTTAAGTACAACCGGAAACCGCCGCCTTAGAAAAACACGGAGACCACGCAACCGGTCAAACCCGACGAGGAGAGATCGGAGAACACACTAAGCGGCCACAGGGTAAACAGCAAAAGCCAGCAGTGCCTAGAAGAAGGTCTACGCCGAACCGGGGGATGCGAATCGTGGGGACGTGGGGGGGGGGAACAAATCTTTGGGGGGGGCACACACGAGGCGCCGAGGGAAAATGATGAGCAAGGCGTCCGAGCCGAAGAGTGGTTGTCGGGGTAGAAAGCGAAGAACTTAAGGGCAGCCGCCAAAAAAATCCAAAAGCCAACGCCGAGTCAAGCCAAGTGGTTGGGAGGGATACCTTGAAAAGAGAGTGAGCAGATCAGTTTCAGGGAGAGGCCGAAAGAAAAAGAAGCCACAGAGGCGACAAACACTGGCAAATACGGACAAAAGAGAAAAAAAACCAAAATTGCAACTTTATGTCGAAAAAAGGCCGCGGCGGGACTAGGACGTCTTCACAGCACGGGAAGGAAAAACTTGGGTGAAACAAGAAAACGACACAGAAAAAAAAATAAACCGGGGAAACACAACGGACCACCGTGGGGGGTTGTTGAGAAAAAGGACACTAGGAAAATTAGATTTTGTATCGACTCCCAGGGGCCATCAGAATCGTAAAAATCCAAGAAATACATCGTTTCGGGGAAAAGCGAAGAGTTTTTCGAACAAAAAGCGAGCTCCAAGTTTCTTCAGTTGACAGGACGCCCGATGACAAACCTAACAGCCGGGGGGGGGAAAAATTGGGTTGAATGGAATAACGTGAAAAGGGGAAAGCCGCGACAGGGACAAAAGGTTTCAAGAACTTGGGAACTTCCATTTGGACCAACCCTCCCTTCATGGGGGGGGGCTAATGGGGGATGGAGTGAAAATTTTGGTGTGGGGGGAGTTAACCAATGCATGGGGGGGAAGGGGGGGGTCCGGGCTGGAAGGGGGGGGGGGATGGGTCAAAAACAGAAACAGGGTTCAAAAGAACAAGGGTTCCTTCCACACGGGAACCTGGGGGGTTCCGGTCAGGGGAAAGCCAAGCCATGATTTTGAACTGAGAACTTGGACTATACTACCGAAACAACAACAAAAAGATGAAAATTAATATCATAGACGATGGTCCCCATATCTAGATGTAGGCGAATGGGTTAACCAACAACACCAGTTTGACGGCCCCCTTGTCCCAAAGTTCTGTCGCGGCCAAAAACTCACAATCAGAAAACGGCCCAAAAAAAAGACGGGGTTCCTCCAAACACAAAACGTGGGAACGAATCAAAAAAAAAGGCCCTGAAAAGCGGGCAACAGGCAAACCCAATAAGAGTCCTTGACTGAATCACGGTCGCCTGAAAGGGTTTCAAATTGGAAACAATCACAGTGGCAAAAAAAAACAAAAACACCCAAAAAAAAAAAAAACCCCACCCCACAGGGACGTCCGGGGGTTCATAGGGCTGGGGCCCGAAAGTTTGAGAAGGTGGGGGTGGGGAGAGAAAAAACAAGTGAGACTACACAAGTGCTCATGTAAGGACCAAGCGTGGATGAATGAAAAAAGCAACGCCTTCACCGGGTTCCCTGTACTGGTAGAGGGTGGCGGAGGGAAAAAGAAAACCTTGAAAAAGTGGTGGGGCACAGGGCGAATGGGGGGGTTCTCTGGGATCATGGGTACAGGTGGTCAAAAAAGTCAGTTGCAGGAAAGTCGAGGCCCAAACGAAGAAAGAGGGAAGGGGGACAAAAAAAAAGACAGTGCGAACGGGTCTTCAAAAGGGGCGAAAAGGGTTCCAAAAGAGTTAACGGCGCGCACACTCGAGCGGGGAAGGAGGGGGAGCAAAAAAAACAAGTGACAAAGCGTACAAAGAAGCCTCGGCAAAGGGGGCCGCGAGCAAAAAAAACGGCGAACCAGGAAAAAAAAAATGCCAGGTTGGGCGGGGAGTGTTTCTGGAGTAGAGAGAGCAAGGGGGAAACACATCTTCAGGGGTCGCTAAACTAAGAAATCCGGGGGAAAAGTCATTACTCAGTTCAGGGCGTTACCGAACCCGATAATAGAAAACGAAACAGTAGGGAATCCACCCGTAACGATTAAGACGCTAGCACCGAAAAAACAGTCAATTTCGAGATGGGTACGATGGGGCGTGAACGAGGCAAAACTTCCCCACTCAAATGGGGTGTGAAAAAGAAAATGTCACTAGTGAGTGCTTCAAACGGAGGACTTTTGTTCAGGCGCATTGCGGGGGAAGAAAGGGGGACTGAAAATAGCCAGGGGTCAGAGGAATTACGGGGCCGCGGGATCATTGATCCGAAAGGTCGGAATTAAAAAGACGCCTAATTGTACGAAAAAAAGTGAGAGGTGGTGAGTTTGTGAATGACAGCTGATTGTTGGACAGGGGGGGGGGGGGGGGGGGGGTGGGGGGGGGGGGGGGGGGGGGGGGGGGGGGGGGGGGGGGGGGGGGGGGGGGGGGGTGGGGGGGGGGGGGGGGGGGGGGGGGGAGGGGGGGGGGGGGGGGGGGGGGGGGGGGGGGGGGGGGGGGGGGGGGGGGGGGGGGGGGGGGGGGGGGGGGGGGGGGGGGGGGGGGGGAGGGGGGGGGGGGGGTGGAATTTTGAACACTAAAACCCCTGAACTCCAGAAAAAAAAATGATGTCGAACATGTAGCAGAAAACGAAAAAACTGAGCCAGAGAAATGATCGATGCTGTCACATGGGGACATTAGTTAGAAAAAAACAACCGCCCATTGAGCCAACTCTACAGGAGGATAAACCAGAGTGGTGAAAAAAATAAGCAACCACAAAAGTAGAAACTGGCCTGGGAGAAGATGGAAAGACAAAAGAAAAAAACGGAATGTGACAACCGTGCGTGCCTGCCATCTGGAAAGACACAGAAAAACTGACTCTGTTTTGGGAAGTCACAAACTTAAAACAACAACTGAGACGAAGGCGTTGGGAAGGGGGCCACAGAATAAGGGGGAGACAACTTGCAAAAAAAATAGTGGTAAGAACAAACAAGATCCCGCAAAGATGGAAGGTCAAAAAACACATGCTGTTACACCCGGGGAGGGGGGAAAGGGAACATATTACGGAATTCGGGAGAACAAGGGTCCCAAAGTTGGACCGTCAGGAGGGTTGAGAAGATAGAAGAGGGCGTTTGCAATGCGGGAGGGGATGGGGTGTCGTACATTTCCAAAATTTTGGCGGCAAACAAAGTCGAAACGCCCGAAAAAAGGGAAAAGGAACCGAGCCGATGATATAAAGGGGTGGGAACCAGTACTCTCACGAAGGAATGGTGTGCCGCATGTGGAAAAGTCGCGACCAACACGCGCACCTCCAAAAGGGTGGGAGGCTGTGGGCCGGTTACGGAGGGTCTGAAGGAGGTGGCACTGGTATAACAAGGGAAAGATGGGGGAGCCATGATCCTATATGATAGCGCAAACAAATCTGAAAAAAAAATGGACAAAACCATAAACACTCAAGCGAAACGAGAACACTTAAGAAAGGGGGTGATGGGGGGGGGGGTGCAGTGCTCAGTAACTGCACAGACCCGCGCACAAAATCGGCCGCGGGGAGGCGAAAATATCATGTTTCTTCACTGGATAGGGATGGAGGAAGGAGGGGTGGTTTTATGGTGCGGTGCGGGGCATTGGTGCTGATTGTGCGGGTCCGCTGCAGAAACGCGAGAAAGAGGAAGGGACAGAATACACTTCCAAACGCGAGGAGAAAGTGTTTAAAGGGGTTTGGGGTGTACCGGGGTACCATAAAAAAGCGTCAATGGAAAGCGCGCGGGAGAGATTCGAGGAAACCCCAAATGGGGGGCACTTACAAAGATCGGATGTCACAAAGGGGAGGTTTACCTGGTAAAAGCAAAGAAAACCAAACTCATCTCCAAAGGGGCGATCTGCGGGCAAAAGAAAAAAAAAGGTTGACAGAAAGCCTAAATCGAAGACTATCATCGGGCACTTTATCAGGGAAAAAGGGGACCTTATTGGATTAAAACACTCTTGATGGACCTTAGAAGTCGTTGGAGACTCCTCACAGGCATCAAACGCGTGGAAGCAGAGCATTCTGGTGAGAGGAAAGAGGAAGGAGGCTAAAACTGCAGGGGGTCGTTGGTGTAAGGGGTTTCAAGGAAAAGTAAGCCGGTTGAGGGAAGACACAACACTCTGTGGCTGGTAAAATGCGGAATCTATGGTTTATCCAGTAATTAGAGAAAAAGGGGACCTGGGAAAAGTTTCTGGGAAAAACTGGTCCCATTCGAAGACTGATAAAGAAAACAAAAGCAAAAACCCAGAAAGGCCAGGGCAAAGGGGGGAAAAAAGCAAAAGGAAAAGGAAAAACATGGGTGTTGGTCAAAAGAAATCCACAAAAAGACGCGAGTCGTGAGACTTGTAAAAACGAGGAACTTGGCCAACAAATAATCGAAGGAAGACGAAACTGGTCACGTACGACTCAACCCAGGACCCGTGCACCCACCTGACAAAACCAACTAAGGGAAAGCAAGGACCAAAAATCCCCGCGCAGTTCAGAATACGGCCCCGCGCACCTGACTTGCATCATAAGGGGTGGGGGGAAGGGGGGGAATGTAAGGGGAAAAAAAGGGATACGGGGGAGGGAAAAGGGGGGATGCGCGTCGGGATGGGTTGACATTAAAATCCGGCAAAAAAAGTCAACAGCAAATACCCTGCCAGAATGCAACCGTGGGCCGCATGGACTGGGGGTCGGGGGGGAAAAGGGGCCAAAGGTTTTCCCCTGGTAAATTTCATGCGAGAGACCGGAAAAACGCATCGAAAGAGGAAAGTAGAAGAAAAAGGACGAGGGGGTTCTAACCTCTAAGAAACAGGGTTGAACAGGAGTTGTCCCACGAAAAGGCACCGGGGAAGGAAAGAACAGGAACGACGTTGAGGTCCATCAGCGAAAATCAAAGATCAGATCGCTTGGGGGGCCCTCAAATATGAATAGAAAAAAACAAACAAAGGGGTGAATGATGAAAGAGAGAGACGAATGGGCAGGCTTCGGGGGCAAAAGCGAATAGCAGGAGGTTGTCAGCCTGGCTGGGCGAAAAGGCCGGGGAGAAAGTGAACGGGGAAAATCTTGATTGAAAATGGAATTTCAATAGAAGTAGAGGGGGGGGTGGATAAGGTCGGGTGTAGTCCCTAACGCTATGCTGATGGCGGGCAAAAAAAGAAAAGTGCAAAGAAAAGTAACAATTTTGGTCAACCCATGGGGGGCCCAACCCGAAAAGCACTGACCCGCAAGATTTGCGTGAGCCGGTTACGTGCAAAAGTGGGGCCCCCGAAGTCGGAAAAAATGAAATGGGAGGAAAACAAAAGAAGTGCATGTGACCGATGGGATCGGACTACATAGAAAAAAACCCGCAACTTGGAGGGAAAAGAATGGGGGCAAAGGCGTCCGTCTCTTGGGGGAAGAAGAGGGAACGCGGGGGGGGGGTTGGAAAAACCAGGGGGGTTTGGGGGGTAGAAGGGGGCAGTTTTTTTGGGGGTCAAGGTCCGGGAGTGAGAGGTAGAGACAGGAGGGAGAAAGGGGGAGGTGTGGGGTGTGGCCAAGTCCCGGAGCTGAACAATCCAGAACTAAGAGGGACCGGGAAAGACAACTCAAAAGGGGGGGGGGGAGAGTACGATTGAGACCCCCAAAGGGGGGTAGAAGTTTGTTTTTTTTTTTTTTTTTTTTTGGTTTTGGTTTTTTGTGCTGTGGTGTTTAGTGTTGTATTGATCGGGGATTTGTGGGTTTTTGAGAGTAGGGTTTTTTTTCACTTTTTGGGAGAAGGGAGGAGGGGGTGTTATGTGCATGGGAGGGGGAGGCGAGAGGGGAGTGAGTTGTGGGAAGGTGGAGGGGTTTTTGTTTTGTTTGATTTTTTTTGGTGTGGTGTGTGTGTGGTTGGAGGGGGTAGGGGGATTGTTTTTGGGTTTCGGGAGGTTGGGGTGGCGGAGTTGAGGTTTTAGGGGTGTGTGGGGTCGTTTTTTGGGGAGCAATGAGGGGGGGGGGGGGGTGGGGAGGGGTGGACTTGAGGGAGGAGAGTAGGGGTGTTTTGGTTAGGAGGGGGGTATGTATGGAAAGAGAAGAGAAAACAGAGGGATGAGAGGGGGTTGGTGAGTGGTAGGGAGGTGGGAGCGTGGGAGGTAGAGTTGAGGGTGAATGTTTGTGGTGTTTTGGGTTTTTTGGGGGAGGGTGGACGGGAGAAACGCAGTGGGGGAAGAGACCAAAGGGGGTGATGTTTTTTAAGGGGGGGAAGGAGGGTGAGATGGAAGGGGGGAGGGGAAGTTTATTATTAGAAGAGAGTTAAGTTGATTATTGGGAGGTTATTTTGATAGGGATCAGGTGGAGAGAAGATGTTTAAGGTATTGCGTATGGAGGGTAAGGGGTCGTTTTGGGTTTGATGGAGGGGTGGTGGGTAAGAGGAGGGGAGTTTAATAAGAATGTGTGTTGGGGGGATGGTTTTGTTGGATGGTATTTGTGTTATGTTATGGGTGTTTTGTGGGTTTTGAAAATGGGGGGAGGAGGGTGGTTGTTTGTTGGGGGGGCTGGGGTTTTTGGAAGGCGGGGTAGAGATGGGGGAGGAGGATGGGAGGAGCGGCAAAAGAGGGAAGAGAGATTTTGAGGTGGGTGAGAAAGGTGGGGGTAATTTAAAGGGGTAATGAAGAGTTAGGTGATGCTGGTAGACTAAAGCAAGCGGGAATTTTTTGTAGCAGAAGAATCTCGGGTTATAGGGGATGGGGGGGAACAAGGATGGGCTCCCTCTTTTCAAAAGTCGTGGGGCGGAAAAGGGAAGGACTGGAAAAAAAGAACCAGGTAGCCTCCGAGCAGTAACCTCAAAAAAAAAAAAGAGGGGGAAGTCGGGGGCCATCAGTTCGGGGGACTGAAAAAAACGCAACACACAAAAGCCCCATGAAATTTGTGAGGGGGAAAAACGCCTTCAAGGGGAAAAACGACCAAAAAGAACGGCTCATGTCATGAGAGAGTGAACGGGATTCTTTGAGCACAAAAGAACCGGAGAAATTCCAAAGAAAAGAAGGGGGTGGAAGGGACCAACTTTACACACTCACGACTTCGGAGATCAGGGGACAAAAAAAGGGCACTAATGAGGCGGTCGAGCAAAGGACCCCGGGGGGGCCCGTGTCGAAGTTGAGCTGAATGGCTCTTTAACTGCCAGCGAAGGGCAGCTCGAGGGGGGAGTGTTGTTCACGAACATGAAAAACAATAAAGGGGTGGGGGGGAAACTCCGAGAATGGGTGCCTATTGGAAAAAAAAAAAAAACCAGAAATAGGGAATCTAAGAGATCGGGCCTCGTGAAGAAGGCTGAAAAACAAGACTCAGGAAAATGAGGTGGCCCAACAAAATTAAAAGGATATCTGAGGGATTTGTTATCGGAAATAATGCTTCCCGGCCTCTTTCAAGGCCAGGAGTGTTTCCCCGACGGCCAAAAAGCCCCAAACGGCTTGTCCCTCAGGACAGACAACCGCCGGACAGAAAGACGAAAAACTACCATCCCAACACCGGGGAGAAGAGACGTATACAGAAAGGGATACGAAAGCTGAGGGGAGGAAAGAATCGCGCGTTTCGCGGGCTGTCGAACCAGGGACCAGGGAATATCCCGGCCAACAAGCAACCACGCGGGACGTTTCGATCGGGGGCAAGGGGTGTTGTTAAGGCAGACGGGGGGGGGGAGAAGCGGTGAATTCTGGGCAAGCTCGGTGAAAGGCAAAAGACAAAATCTTGGTGCGACGTTCAAAGACAGCACAAAGGAACAATTCAACCATGGGGCAGGATTGTGAGCGGTAAAGAACACATTCTGGGAAAACAAAGGGAGAGGGGAGAGAGGCGGGTCAAAAAAGAGAAATAATCGGGGACTGTCGGGCGGTGTCATGAAGGAGTGGTTGGGGCGGCAGGAACCACGGTGGGCCGCGGAATGGGTGGTAACCATGGAAAGAGGCACAGGGGGGGGGGGGGAAAAAAAAAAACGTACGAACGAAAAGACTATTCATATAGGCGCTGACACCATCCAAAAAGGGGGGAAACGGCGGGGGCGGGCAACTTGGTGGAGGGGGGGGTGTAAACTGTGTGCCGAGAAAAGATACAACGGAAAGAGAAGAAGTAAATGGCCTGGCCACCTCCGGGGAAAGATGGCGATAAACGTAAATGGCAAAGGGGTGGAGCCAGGGACCAATAGGGCAGGGGTCGCCGCATGTCGCGGGCGACGAACGCACCCAATTGGGGTCGGCCCTCGAAGTGGGGGTTGGTGGGTTCGGGGGGGGGGTGCTGGGCCACCACCGCTGTCCCAAAAAAAGGTCCTTACGAGGAAAGGAGCCCGTGCCACGAAAAACGCGGGCGGCCAAAAATCAAAAACGGGGGAGGGGGGCCAAAAAAGAAAAAAACACGTTTCAAACGGTGAGGGACAGCGTGCTAAAAAACATGTAAAGAGGACATACGGGAAATACGTCCACTCGTAGAAAACCAGGGGGGGGGGAGGAACGAGAAGATACTATCCACATTGCGGTTTGAGTTGAAAAGGGGTTGCGGAAAAAAAAAAAAAAACCGGCGGGGGGAACACAACATGCATAGCAGAGGATCAGAGGTTAGAGGACGCACTAAAAAAACGAGAAAGGAGAAAGAAAAGAAAAAAAGAAAAATTTCTGATACTGCCGCGGGAGAGTTGTCATGGCACCGCAACCCAGACCAACACAAAAAGCAAGCAAGAACACATCGGCAACGTCCCGAAAAAATGTCAATTTTTGACAAACGAGCGTGCGGAAAATCGGCGGGGGGACGTCTAAAGGAACCAGCATAGGTCTGCCTTCCCCCCCCGCGGCCGAAAAAGCGAGAACAGAGAGGGCAGAGGCCCCGCGTGAAAAGGAAACTGCCGAAAAATTCTATAGAAAAAGAAATCTACAGAGAAGCACCAACGCCCGGGGTCGACACCTAACGAGGACTCAACTCTCGAAAAAGCAACTCAGCGGAACAAAGCTAAAACACTCAGAAAGCGCCAGGGAGGTATCGGCCTGCACATCAACAGGGGGGGAAAAAGGAAGAGTGGATGTTTGGCAAAATCAGGATCGGTTGGGAGCAACGTGCCGAGGGTCCCTAGGGAATTACTACAAGATTCTCTGAGGGCTTCAAAGGACCAAGAAGAAAAAAGGGTTGTGGCCTGTACGCATGCGAAGGCAAGCGACGAGAAAAAAGCAACAGTCACCACTCCCATTGGGGGGTCAGCCGGGGTTTTAGCAGCATTGGGAGGAAGAGATTGGTTTATGTGAGCGGGCCGACGCCATGAATACGACGCCAAGGAAAGAGGGCGCGCCTGACAAAAGAAAGAAAAAAGGAGAAAAAAAAATCGGCCGACCACAAAGGCCCCACTTGAGGAAATGGGGGGCAAGGGAACCGGCTCTCACCCCCCAAATCAGTAAATCGGGGCTGGATCGCGAATATTAGGCAAAAAGCAAGCAGGCGACGGTGTGGTACAAAAATCGAGCGAAAAAAGACCATCCCGAGAAAGTTGACGTGCCACCGGTAAAGGGGCGGGGGAAAAAGAACGAATATAAAAACAGACGGGAAAGGAAGAGGGACTACTATGAACATCCCACGAAACAGAATATCGGTGACGTACGGGAGAAGAAAGAGTGGACTTTCAGGAGGGGCTAATTGTGTGGGAAGAAAGGCCAACAAAAAACATTATTTGACTCATGGCTGGCAAATTTCTGGGGGAAATTGGGAAAAAGTAAACCCGAATGGAAAAAAACAGATGACCGGGTTGACCTGGTGAACATTGAGGAACAAAAAAGGAAAAAACTTTTAAGCAGCCGACTATGAAGTAACCTACCTCAATGGCTGCGGTGAAAACACTTGAGTGTTTAAGGGGGGGAGAAAAAAAAACTTGCGGGGGGGGAATGGGGACGGGCACGGGTGGTTGCCGGGGTTAACAGGCATTTTGGGGGCGGTTCTATGAAAAATGGTGAGGTGTGTCAGACTAAAAGAAAGGAATTGGCCCGGGCCTGCCACCCCCGTCGGATGAATTGGGGGGTTTCAAAAATCGAAAGTACTGAGACGGGGGGACCGGGCACGCACCAGGACTCTCCGCTGTGGGGGTCCTATCGATAGGGAAAAAAAAACGGAGGAGGGGGGATTAAAAGAAGGGTGAAAAGAGCAGAGGGAAACCCTTTGAGGTGTGGTGGGAAAAAAACACACTACTTGGTGGGGAACAATGGCCCCCGGCACTGAATTCTTACCAGGTCGACCCAAAGTAACCTAAAAACTACGGGGGGGGGGGATTCACCCCAAAGACAAGGTAACCTCCAGACCAAACGGTCAATCCCATTCAAGAGAGAACAAAAGGAAACAGGAAAAAAAGGAGGGAACAGAGCAAAAAAAGTCTTAAGTGGAACCTGGAGGGTTCTCACGAATTCCGGTTTGAAAAACAGGGGAAAAAAAGAAAAGTGAAAAAGGGGTGCAACCCAAAGTCTGCGGGTGGTCAGGAGGGCAAGAGAGGGGTAAAAAGTCGGCTTGAGAAAGTTTGGTGGTGAAAAGATCAAAAAACGGGGAAGTACTGTCCCGCCAGAATGGATCTTCAATGAAAGAAGTTGGGTATGCATAAGGGTTACGCCCAAAAACTTAACCATGGAACAAAAACCGAGGGGACGGGTGCAGGTCCAGGAGTCTTCATGTTTAGCAAGAAAACCCGGGGGTAAAAAGGGGGAAAAGTGTAAAGGGGAGCTGAGAGTTTTCTCGAAGACTGGTAAAAAGGTGTAGGAAGGTCTTCCTGTGCATCCGTCGCGGAGAAAGACGTCATGACATTGGGGGTACGAAAATCAAGTGTCCCGGGGGTCGGCCACGGAAAATCGGGAAGGGAAGAGTTACCACGGAGAGAACATCGAGGGGTGAGTTCTGGACAATAGGCTCTACCACGAAAAGAGGACATACGGGAGAAAATCCTAGGAAGGCCTCTCGAGACACCCCCGCTAAAATGTGAGGAACGGGTTTCGTTGGAGTGTGAAAAAAAAAAGATGCGGAAAGGAGGAAAAGCAAAAAACAATCTCTCTTGGGGTAACCACGACGCAAAGCAAGCGAAAGAGGGGAGGGAAAAAATGACCATCGGAACTTTGCTTCCCAACCGATCAAACCAGAAAAGAGCAGGGACCACCCTGTGAACCGAGTTAGCGGCTGAAAATAGCCAAGGGAAAAGCACGTCAGGGGCGGGGTTGTCGAGGGTGGAACGCTGAGGACTTTTAAAACAAAATACGAACAGAGGGAGAGTTTGCGACCCACAGGGACAGTGTGAGGGGTCAGAAGGAAGGGGGTGTTAAGAAGCAGAACCTGGCTGGGCCGGTTACTCCAAAGAAGAGAAAGAGAGGGGTGACGCAACTTAGCTTTCGTGGGCCGCGGGTGTCCATAGTCAAAAGGGTGTAGAAAGGAAAGGTCGCAAAAAACGCCGGTGACTAAAGTCTACGTTTGATGGGAAAAAAAAAAATGTGGAAAAGAAAGGGGGAAGCGGGCAGTTGTTGGGTTCGGGCCTTGGAATCGACCGAAAAGCGAAAAGGGAGGTTTCTGAACGGGGGAGCAGAACAAGCGGGCTTCCTCTAAAATCGGAGAACAAGAAGGTTGTTGGGGAAACGGGGACCACGGTTCTGGCAAGCACCATCCACAACCGCATGTCGGCTCGAGAGGCGTGAAGAAAAAAAAGAGGGGGGGTCAGACGAGTGGACGCATTCAGAGAAAACTGGGCCTGGTTCACGATGTTAAAAAGAAAAAAAAAACGAAGAAAAAGTGAAAGAACCTGTGAGGTGCAAGCCCACGCCGGTGCGTGCACGGGGACAACGCCGGTTCAGAGAAAAAAAGGGAGGGAAGAGGGGGGGGGGGGGGTGGGGAAGTAAACCTTACCACCACACAACAATGATCCACGAAGGGGGTTAACCAAGGGGGAAGGAAGGGGCACCCGCGGAGGGTGCGACCCCGAAATAGTTGTCTCCAAAGCTTAAACGAAGGGGGGGGGGGGAGGTCGTGGAAATCGAAAAGGAGGGGGGGCCAGGCCCATACTTCGCCGAGGGAGATCGACTGGGAAAGACAAACGGTAAACATTCCTAGTTATCGTATCCTAGATTTTTCAGTGCGTACTGGGCCGGTGCCGAGGGGGGGGGAAAAAAGGTGCTGGTCAATTTCCGAAGCCAAAAAGGACGAGAAAAAAACCATAAAACAATATGAGAAAAGGGCTAAAAACAGCCGCTAGCTGCAAGACGCAATGGCCGTCCTTGGGGAGAAGAAAAAAAGAGCAAAATCATTCATTTAATGTTGACGTTGGCCTGTAGGAAAAGGAGGAAAAAAGAGGGGATGCCGGGAAACCTATGCAAGTGCCCCAGAGAAGAAGAATCCCCTATCGCGCCACGAATGCAAAATGAAAAATCAGGGAACCGGGCTAAGCCCAACTTCCAAAACCGGGGGGGTTGCCTGGGGACAAGGGGATAAAGGGAAAAGAAGGCCAGCCAGAAAAAGACTCGTCCGGAGGTCCTCTAAAACGTGAGTACACGGTATCCACTTTTCTTTAAAAAATAAAGAAGGGGGGGGATGGTAATTTCTTGACCTGGGGGGGGAAGGCAGGGTCTACGTTTGCGGAAAACAAAGAGGAAGAACCAGCGAGCGGGGCACGGGGCAGCATACTAGTCAAAAAAGGCTAAAGGTGGAAAAGTGGGGTTTGTCCCCCGATTGGAAGAGTGAAAAAAAGAATGGCAAAGAAGGAAGAAAGTACCGACTTCTCTTCAAAATTTTTTGGGCAGGAAACAAAGACGGACAGGAGGAAAAAAACTTTCTGTTGTCTGTCGAACCGAACACTAAAGAAGCGAGCGCCAAAAAAGTAGGTGCAAGAAGCTAGGAGGAAGAAGGGAGCCACAAGTA
>Ga0179591_1347107_pt1 | contig 15287 bp, 12 predicted proteins | sample CZOMad2_1_08_16f_FD_182891 | JGI IMG/M metagenome (GOLD analysis project Ga0179591, IMG submission 182891) | Vadose zone soil fungal communities from Angelo Coast Range Reserve, California, USA - CZOMad2_1_08_16fungal (PacBio error correction) | ecosystem: Environmental > Terrestrial > Soil >...
CATGTGACGCGAACTAATCTAAATCTTACTCGAGTATAACCCCGCTGCTTGTGGGCCTTTTTCCTATCCAGAGCTAATGAAAAACAAAAAAAGGAGGGGAAGAATATATTCTGCGGAAGAGGTTCCAGGTACTAGACGTCAGACAAAGCAGCGCGAGGGGGGGAGAATCTCTAGAATTCTGACACGAGTTAAACCGGGCCGAAACTAACACGACACAGAGAAACAGTAAAAATCAGTGTAATGCGAAAAGACAAGGAGAGCTACAAAAAAGTCAAAGAGGACGTTACCTCATCTTAAATTGCGTGAGAACCTTCAAGCTGGAAATACCTAAAAAACGCCATCAAGCAACAGAGGGGTAGGGGTCCCAACATAGGGAAAGGGGGGTCCAATACGCTTGTTCTGGGGAGTCGCTGGCAGTCTATGAAGTTTGACTACTCGTTCATTGAGGCGGAGCAAGAAGCCAAGCGAAATCTTCTACAAAATGAGAAGGTCTTTCAAGCCGGGGGCGACAGTGCAAGTTGAAATCCGTACGAGCGAAAGGGGGGGGGAGAAAATTGAAGTTCCATAGATGGATCAATTGAGAAAAAAGGACTGAGGGGGGGGTTCCACAACTCTGGGAATAGTCTCAGGGGGGGCCGGGTTTGCAATTGTTTCAAAAAAACATTCTTGCATCAAAAACGCAAGGGGAGCAGGAAAAGTCCCACGGGAATCAAGGAAGGAGATTCATATGAAAAACCGATGTTAGAAAGAGATTTAGGAGGCGAGAAGTGAGGCGGAGAGAGTTCACACGAAAAAGTGGGTGAAAGGTTGGGGGGAAGAAAGTGTACTGGAGAAAAGGACAATCTGTTTGTGAGGAGGTCGGGACCACCTGGATATGGGTTTGTTAACTCTTAAAAACTTGTTGAATTTCTGCAGCAAAGGTGGGGTCATCTTCGAGAAGGGGGGAGGGAACCTAAGAAGGGGGCTGGAACCGGGAGTTGTGTTGTCCTATTCATAGAGCAATGGAAAGGGGACTCAATATTGGCAGCGTCCTGTGGTCCAGAACTAATTTTCGAATCGACTGGAAAAAAAAATCATGGTTAAGCAGGAGGGGGAAAAAAAAGTAGGCTATAAGCTATACGCTGGACGCAGACCGGCCCGATTCGCGTCGGCAAAGCAGCGCATCAATGTATAGGAGGGGACTAGTCCTGGTACTGTTCTGCCGAAGAAGCAAAATGGAAGGAACAAGTTCGGGCTGCAAGAAGTAAAAGAAATGTCCAACGAAAACTCCATGGTGGGATCGCAATAGGAAGAACTTGGTGACGCAGCCATCAGATGATGGTCTAAAGGTCCAACTTAAGGAAAGGGGACCTGCAATCCCTTCCCTATTTTGTAAGAAAAAAGACAGAAAAACAAGCAATACTCCGATCCCTAGGAATGGTGGACGAAAGGGAATGCCGCACCTGCACAGCATTGGATCGGGGGGAAGGGAAGGGAGTTACATTCAGCTTCTGAGTGGAAACGAAAGAAAAAAATTCACGGGCCGTCGATCGCGCGAGAAGCTGAAGTCGCTGCGAGGGGACTAACGAGGCAGGACCGTGTGATCAGGAGGTCAAAATCTCTTGAGAGACGATCAAAAAGGTGAAAAGGGAAGGCTAGGAAGAAGACGAAAAGGGGGTGGCACGGCTTTTAAAAAAGTCGCTTAACAGATGAAAAGAGAGCGGTCAAGATAACCGTGCAGGAAGGAGGGGGGGGAACCCGATGAAAGGTATTTAAGAGGGAGTATACTACTCCTTGGACACCTGGGAGGCGTGACTATCAGCTCAAGGAATTACCTCATGGGAAGATGCCTAGGGGGGGACACATTTCCCGAATGAGGGAGGGTGGGAAGGTGGTCTTCTTCTGGGGGGAAAAAAAGAGTTCGTATGGGATGATTGAAGGCAAGGGTGCTAATACATCGCCACACCCCCTCTCGATAATGTTATCGGGATGTAGTGTGATAAAAAACGGGTAGAGAAATTTTTATAGCTTTAGGGCGTGTCAGGAAGTACGATCATGGTAAGGGGCGGCATTTGCCACACGCGAAAAGTTCGGTAGACTTTTGGGATATGAAGAACAAAGAGCAGCATGGGGGATGGCAGTGAGTTCACAATCCATACACCGTGGAGCGGCATTTCAAAGCGCGCTCCAAATGGCTTTCGTTCAGTCATCAACTCAAGGCGAAGGGGCGAAAGGGCAAACGATGCCGCATGGAGGGGGAGATGCCGGCAAGAGGGACTTATTTTAGCAAAGTATCCTGGATAGACGGGGGATAAGCCGTTGGTCTTAGAAAACAAGCGAAGGGGGTGTCATAGGGGGGGGAATGGATCAGGTGGGACTCACGAGGCAACGCGAGATCAGACGAGTGTGCCTTCCTAGTTAGGTCACCATGATCTGATATCTCCTGAGGTTTATGAATCGTCAAGGCAAAAAGGGGGTCGTGCCCTATCGAGGGGGGTTTGGGAAGAATGAGAAAAAAAAGGTCTGCTAGGGGATTGGCAGGGTCAAAACCAACGAGGGGAAATGTCCTACAATATCTCCGCCGAATCGACGTCTCCCAAAACACCTCGAAATCGTCAAAAAGAAGCTTGTCAAAATAAAAAAAAAGGGCTCTAAACGGCTGGGTCAAACGACCTGCACCCAGCGCTTAGGGACTATCTATCTAAGAGCGAGGGTGGCTAAAGAAGAGTCCCTTCCCGCTGGTCGTATGAAAGGGAGGCGTGTTGCGGAAGAGACCGGGCTTCTTCGAGCGCCATGATTGCGGGAAAATAGATTCTTCAGCCGTCACTCAAAGGGATGGTCGACCATCGCCTTGCGGCGTCGCCTCTCAACTGGTGAGGGGACGACGCTGGCCTTCGAAGCCCAGGATCCAGAATTGATCCATTCTCTGAGAGGGTGTAGGAGGGGGAGGTTTCACGCGACGAAGTTTTTTTGAATTTCAAAAGTCCTCGAGGGGACAGCCGGGACTGTGGGCTAAAGGGAAAATCCTAGGGTCACGGGAATGATACCCGGCACTGGCACGCGAATCAGATAGGGTTGCAACCCCACTCTGGCAAGGATCGAGTCGAGAGGGGGGCTGGTTGATTCTGGAGGGGAGTCATGAAGAAGGAAAATCAACAGATTTGCATACAAGAGAAAAAAAAAAGCTCACAGGGGAAAAGAAACCAGGGGAAAAGAAAAAAGGGGAACAAGAGGAGAAAAAAAAACAAAAAAAAATCTAAGTAAAGAAAACTGATGCAGAAAGGAGTCCATTTTTTCTCACGTATTAGGCCAATGACGAAAGGAGCTAAAATCTCGTCGGGTGACACAAGTTAATTTAAAAGTGGCAGGGGCGCAAGTGTTTAACCGTCTTCCTCTCATAAAGACACCGGTAAACTTGTCAAACCAACGTTTCGATAGTTGTATGAAGACTTACTCCAGAAAAAAAGTGCCTCCTCGCGGTCTTCCCATAAAAAAAAGAAGATCCACATCGAGCTATAAAGACGGTAGAAGCGAAACTTCATGAATCGAGTCGATTCTGCGCCTAGGGGGGAGGGGAAAGCTCAATAGGCCGTGGGATGGAGTCGAAATCGCGCCGAACCGAGGAAAAAGCTGCCCTCGGGAGCATATTGTGGAGGAAAGGAAGTGCGTTAACGCCACAAAGTGCATCAATCCTAGGATAGGGGTTCTGAGGAGGGCCCTGGTATTCGGGTAGTTTCATTAAACCCAGCGGCAGACCAGCCCCTTCACTTATTTAAGAGTAAGACCCCTCATCATGCGGATGCGCGTCCACAAAGGTCAGGCAGGTTGTTTTGAGCGATTGAAAGATATGGAGGCGGGGGGGGGGAAGGATTTCAGGGCACTAACATCAGATAAGGGGGTCCTTCCCGGGAAAAGGGGAGAACCAGTCGTCTAGACTTTGTCGGCAAGGGAAAGGATCTCAGCGTCGAAAGAAAAAGAGGAATAGTGAAGAGTCAACAGCGGGCTGTGTAGTCCCACTACAGTCAAAGCGGTGGTGGGGGGAGGGGTTCACTCATCTCCGGGAGGGTATCTTGCGTTATTTGTATTGAAGAGTCAAATTTGGGGTTAGCTGGACAAAGGCGGGACGGGAATGCATATTGGTAATCAACAGGGGGGAAGGAAATACACTATGAATAGGACAACAACCCTGGGAATCGAGGGGGAGGCTATCCTAGTGCCAGCTTCATTGCATGAACAGGTCTCGATTTCCGGAAAAGGGAGAAGTTGGCATGGTCTCCGAGGTTGTGGAATGCCGAACAACAAAGGATTGGGGTCCTGACTGAGAAAAAGAAATGGGGAGGGTGCCAAAAAAGAGAAGAAAGGATGTAAATTCTCACTAGTGCAATGCTATCCCTAAATAAGGAGGCGGGGGAGAACGATAGTAAGCAGACCTCCTCATGCTCGTTAAAATGGAGGAACAGCTCTTTAACCGCGTGTTTGGGGTAGGTGGAGCATACTCTTGGGGAAAATTCAAAAAACCGGCCGGCGGAGGGGGTTACTAAGTGATCAAGACTAGGTTCAGGAAAAACAGAAAAGGTGAATTAAACTCATCGGGAAACGGCCCAGGTACCAGTCTAGCGTTACATGCCTAAAGTTTCCTACAAGCTGAGGGATGAGAGAAAGATAGTATGTCGGGAGGACTAATCGGGGTAGGCGAAGAAATAGGAGGCATCAGTACGACTTCGTGATGGGGGAGGGAAAACTATCTCTAATTTGGGAGGTATGGAGGAAATCCAAAAAACGCCCAGGGAAGAAAGAAGATCGTGTGGAGGCTTAAGAAGGGGGAGTGTGCATTGAGGGCGTACAAGGGGTTGTGGTAAAAAAGGGCCTCTGATTAAAGTATACAGCAAAGTTAATCTATCATGCAAAAAGGGGCGGTGTTGGGGAAAACCTGACGCAAGTTTGGGCGGAGGGAAAAAGAAATGATGATCTTGAAGGAGGGGGCAGGGGGGGGGAATGGCAGGAACTCACGGTGGAAAGAAATCGTACTACGCTTGATCCCCCTCGCAAGCTGGTGGAGAAGCTGGTTCACTGAGAGATAACGACGAGAGTCAAAACAACAACAAAACTGAGGAAAAGAGAGAGAGGTCGGAAAGAGAGACCAGGGGGGCAACACAGCAGCCGCGGTTATAAGAGATACCGATTTCGTGGGACCACTGAGTGACCGGAAACTCAAAAGCCAAAGATCAGCAACAGCATTGGAAAATAGAAAAGACCGATTCAAGGTCAAATTCCCAATCATGCGGAGAATTTCCAATGGGGAAGGCGCCCTTAACGGATAACAGACCATTAACCATGAAAAAACACACGATGCTTCTACGCGAAAAGAAGAGCGGCCCGAAAAAGAATTGGAATTAGGAAGTCTTTCAATCGGAGCGCTGAGAGGGGTCATCAACGTAATTCGTGTAAGGCGCTCAGAACGCCGTCGGGGCTAGAAGATATTTCAAAGGGGACTAAGGAATCTTGAGTCAAGTGAGGGTGGAAAATCAAAAAGGGAAACGATCTCTATGTGCCCAAAAAAAAAAAAAAAAAAAAAAAACCGGTGAGGCAGTTAGGTCAGTCTCTGGAAGCGGAAGCCCTTCTATCGTTGTCACGCGAGGAAGAAAGGTGAAAAGGCTTTCATCCGGTGGGGAAAAATTTGTGCCACAAGAGGGCAGGAAGCAAACCCATGGGGCAAAAATCTTCATGAATAAACCGGGTCTCGGATGACGCGGCAATGGAGGGGCTAAAAGATGTTCTCAAAAGACGAGGGGGACTATGTTAGAGATCCTAAGGGGGGAGCAATTGGAGAATTCCACATGGAAAGGGCGAAGAAGGCTGGTTAAAGACACTTGGAGTTGGAAGAAGACCATTCCACGGTGGGGCGTTAGCGGCTGGAAGACACCTTGATAGGTGGTGGAATCGATAACCTTTGTTAAGGGGAAGGTGGGAAAATCGAGACTGTTTTGGGGGCAAAGGCGGCCTATCTGGGGTAGGGGTTATGAGCCCCGAACCTGATAGAAAACCTGGGTTGGGGCATATTCAAAAAGTAACTTTCACAATGTTGGAAAAATAGGTGCAAGGAAGAGAGTTTTGTCCATTAACTAGATTGGTGTGGAAGTGCCGAGTAACGAACTCTCTACAAAAGCTGAAATGAGGGGAACAGCATCTAAAGTACAGCAATAAGGAGGTTAAGGACAGAAAAGGGGATTCCCGTGCTCGAAGGGGGGGGGGTAAGGTTTGCCGCTCAGCAGAACGATCTTTCTAGCTGTGGAACACTAGGGGAGTAGAGCGGCTTTCTATCAGTGAAAACATTCGTTTCAACGAAACCCGCCACTATGTCACTGAAAAACATCCTATCGTGAAGCCCTCAAAAATACTTAGTGAAGGACCAGAAGATGATGGCTAAAAGGAAAGAGCCTGTCGGGTAAGGGAATGCCTCATGAGGTGGGAAGGGAGAATATATACTACCACGAGAGACGGATCGAACCAGAGTAACATGGGGAGGGGGGGACCTCCAGGTGAAAGGGGATAGATGGGAGAGGAGATGCAATTCTTCTCTTGGTAGGGCTACTGGGAAATAGACCTACACTACGATAGGACTGTACTAAGAGAAGGAACGCAAGAGGAGAAAAAGGAGCGGATTAACGTGTAACGCTTTAGTGAGAAAAACAAACCCAAAAAAAAACAAATCACTCCTTGGGGGGGGGGTGACGTCGTAAGAAGACCACGGCGGAAGGTCCGGGTGATATAAAGCAACGAGTGGGGTGGACGGTCATGTGGCGAAGCATAAGAAGAGATTAGACTAATGGGGAGAAAACCTTTCATTCTGTGGACCCGAGGAAACTGATGGCCTTAGACGAAGAAGAATTAACCCTGAATGTGAAAGATAAGTCTTCGAAGGGAAAGGACCGATTACCTGTACTTTCCTCTATGAGTGGACCCAGTGTGGGGAAAAAAATAAGTGCTTCGCTTTGAGCAGGACTGACAAGAAGGGAAATTGGGATTTCGCTCATTCACGCTGAGAATCCAAAAAGCAAGGGGACCTTCGACTCGTGTCAGCGTAGCCAAAAGGGGGTAATCAAGTAAAGATGTACGAATTGGAAGTGAGAGGAATTGGAGAGGCATTTTGGGGGAGGAACCCAGAAAAAGGACACTTCCTTTATTACTTGGACCAAAACGCGCCGGGGTATTCGCGTGAAGAAATGAAAAGATACAAAATGAACAACCGCGCAAGGGGAAGAAGGGAGTTCTAATCAACTCTGTCAAAGTGAGAATTTCGACTCCCAAGAGGTAGGAAGAGCTTTTTCTACCGACATCATCGCGCGCGGGAGAGAAAAAAAAAGGAACGCACTGTATTCGAAAAGAAGGGGGAACTGAAGCACCAAAGTGGTGGGGTCGCGGTAAAGAAGGGGAAAGGTGAAGAAAAGCCGCTGCGAACAGGCCTCGGCGAGATCACGAACTGGGGGGCCGGCGAGCGAAAAAAGTCCAGAGATGAAAAAATGTGTGATTACTCGAGGCAGCGCTAGTTCGTGGACGGGGAAAAGTGGGGTTTGGGGAAAAGAGAAATTCTACTGCTCTTAGATCTTTGGGCGGATAGACTAATAAAAAAAAGGAGGGGAAAAAGGTCAAGAGGCTCAGCCGAGGAAGCTCAGTCTCGCGAAAACACCCGGTCAAAAAACCCAAAGTCTCGCGGGGGAATAGAGATCACCCTCAGGGCGGGATATCAACTGCCGGTGGGACGGTTCCCGCGGCCTGCAACAGCAGAGAGGTAAGAGAGCAGACGACGAAAGGAGTTGGGGAAGAAGCGTTCCGTCTATCACTGCAGCTTGGGGAAATGGCTGAGAAAGGGAAGCGTGCGAGAAACAGGTTCTGAAGGGCCCAGAAGTGCGGGGATAAAGAGGAGTCAAGAAGCAAGGAGTGTGGAGGGCTGTAAAAACTCCTTAGAGAGGGGCTCGTTGGCTGGTCGCCCGTAGAAAAGCCCTTGCGGGGGGAACCAATCCCGGAGAAAGCGGGAGGGGATTCGCAAGTCCTCGGAAAAAGGGGGTTGGTGGTATCTTAAAAAGACACTCCAACTGCGAGAGTTGGTGGCCAGATTTCAAAGTCTCACGGCGATGAAGAGTGGACGAAATGTAAGCGGCCGGCGGAGAAAAAGTCAAAAGGCACGCCAGAAGTCAGGAAAAGTTCAATGTGGCACACGTGGGAACAACGCAGGAAGGAGGACATGGAAGAGTTAGAAAAGAAGGGTAGTGATAAACTTGGTAATTCTTACGTGCCAATCAATCACCTCACTGGCACTTTCGCAAGAGAACAAAACACCGGGCAGAAGAAAAGGTCAGGGATGGGTCAAAAAGAAGAAATGCCATACTGAGGAGGGGGTCTTCCAGTGAGGAAAAAAGTTCAAGGAAGTTTCAAGAGTAGGGGGCGTCCAGCTTTAAGTGCGCATCAGTGGAGTCATAGTGTGAAAAGTAAAAACGGAGAGGGCACAGCTGAGAGGGGGAGGGGTACCTCATTCGCCGACACGACTTCAACACACCGGCGCGCGACCAGCGGGGGACTAACGAATGACCGCAAGGAGGGGGGAGTCTCTCCGACGAAAAGCACAGCAGAAAAGGTAGGACGGCCGTAAACCGCACGGAACAACCGACTCGAAAAGAATCGGAGGCACGAGGAAGGCTCACGTCGGGGGTAGGGATGGTCACCTGGCCCCTCGACGACCGAGCCGGCCTCGCGAGAAAGAGAGCCAAGGGATGGGAGCTGGAGCCGGTGAGGAAAAGACCAGGGGCCTCTTTCTGCGGGGGTCGTCTTAATTGTGAGGTGGATTATTCTCGACTCAGATATTCATAAACCGAATCAAGTGGCAATTCCCCAGACGGCACGTAGTACTCGTAGCCAAAGGCTGGCTGCGCGTCACAATCCTGAAAGGGATGGGGAGAGAGGGTCCCGGGGTGGAATTTGCAGAAGCGGGCCTTCGTGATGCAGGGATTCACTTCCAGGGAAGAAAGCGCAAGAAGGAGTAGGGACAGGTTGACCAATCAATCCATCATGTTACGGCTCGTGCGGAAAAAACTCAGCGCGTATCGGGGGGCAGGGAGGGAGGACCGCGGGCCTCTTGTAAAAAGGGAAGCAGACATTTTTTCGTCACTCAATGGGAATGGGGGGGTATGATGCACGGGCAGGGGTGAAAAGAGGACTTATGGAAAGAGGATTTCGAAAAGGGGACAAAAGGCGAGTAATACAGGGCATATGGAAACACATTGGGGGCACCGAATATGAAAACCAATAAGGGGGGACAGATCGAAAACATAACCCGAAGGCGTGGCAAGATTAGCAGCATGACAACGTTTGGGGATGATTCCAGGAAGTCAAAGCAGAGTCCCAAAAAAAAGTTGACCAATAAAAGGAAAAAGAAGATGTGTCATTTCCGCCAGACATTGTGGTATAATTCGAAACTTCACTGTTTATGACAGAGGAGAACAGGGGCTCACGGGAGATCGCGAAGGTCAACTCATCATTCATTTGTTCGAACAGAATGGATGGAAAAAAGCAGCGGGAGTAAGTAGCAAGGGTAACTGAGGGGACATCCGTTTGCAGGCGTTTTGGGTGAGTCAGACCTTGGGTGGGAAAAGAACAATGGGAAAACCGGGAAAACCGGGCGCCCTTTTCAAAGGGATCAAAAAATTAGAACCGGGGGGGGTCTGGGTGGGGAAAAGACTGAAGACAAACGGAAAAATTGACTCCAGCCAACACTAATGATGGATGTTGGCATAGGAACAGCAGGCTTAGGATGTAAATAGGCTTGGGAGGGGTCTAAAAAGGAAATACTCTGGGGACGAATTCTCAGGGACCCGACGGACTCGGTGCGTTAGTAAGGCTAACCATAAAAATAAAAAAGGAAGGAAGACAAGTGGGGGCGACACTGCAAGGGGGGCCTATCGTTGGGGGGAGGGGACGCCGACTCTTGAGGGGGGGATGGCGAGACCGCCGTGATCGCGACGCGAGGAAGGAGACAATGGAGAGAACTAGCAGGGGGCAAAATCCTTTCGTTGGGAGCAGCCTGAAAGCATAAGCGTCTTGTTCGATGCCATGAGATAATTACAGGAGGGGGAGGTTTAGGGGGGGGTGGAAATGGGAACTACGTGGGGAAACCGACATCTTAAAAAAAAACTATCTCTCGATAAAAAACGAGCTGGGTGGTGGTAACCTGCAAAGGAAGAAAGAGAAAGCAACAAAACAAAAAGATTGAAAAGCAGATTCTTCTTTATCTGTTTCCAAAGGTGAACCACCGCAACAGCCAGCACGGGAGGGGGTAGAAGAGGCTCTAATGGGCAGGGCAAGGGAAAAGTGGCAACCCCAGGGACAAGACCTCAAAAACCGACGAAAAACAGGACAGATCAGCATATTGGGGTGCGCCAAAATACACGAGAGCGTGAGGGGGGCCATGGGAAAGGTGAAAGACAAAGCGAGGACAAGTTTGGAGTGCGGAGTCCTCCTTAAACAACAGGCGTCTCGGCCATTCAAAACGGGCCTACACAAAAAGGGTAGGATGGCGCCGGGAGGGAAAAGACTCGGGGCTGGCTTCGCAGAATGGAAAGGAGGAGAAGCTTCGTTTTCAGATCAGTTCATTCGACAAAGGCATCTGAAAGAGAAAATCCGGAGGGTAAGTTATAAAAGTTCAGGCTGGGGGAAGGGAACAAGTTCTTGACCACATCCAACTCGAGGTGCGGGCGCACATTGCAATGGAGAGGTCAAGGAAAAATTCAGGCGGGGGGGGGGGACCTCGAAACGACACGAACCTTTCTCCTTTGCATCCGGTGTGGAATTTTTGAAAGGAGGGGAAGGGGGGCATAAAAAAAAGAAGTGGTCAAAAATATCTCAAATGGCCAACCCTTTCAATCATGAGTGACGCTGGGACAATTTAGAAAAACGGAGGAGGGGCTAAGAACTCTTTATTAGAAAGTGAGGACGGCCCATCTAACAATGTGAAGCGAATACTCTTTTTGAGCATACAATGTTTCGGCAGCATTCAAAAATAGGGAGTGTCGCTGTGGAACAAAAGGGTCGGGGGGGTTTGGGGGAAACTCAGAGCACACTTTGGGGAAAAAAAGGGTAAATGAAAATACCAACGTTGGAAGGCATGCGACTGTTATTTAGAGCGCCTCCTTGAAAGAGGGTGGGGGACTAGCAAGTTAGGACCGTGGGACCATGTTGAGGAAGTATGCAATAAAAAACGCCTGGTAAAGAATAGGGGGACGACGGCAGAAGTAAGAAACGTCAGCCGAACATGTGATCTAATAAGGTGGGGTAAAAGGACCACCAAGTCACCGGCATCCCTCCAAAAACTAGGGGGTAAACCGCCTACACGAATTCCACATGAGCGGGGCGTCCAGAAATGAGCAGTAAGGAGGGAGGAGCATGGGGGTAAAAAGAGGTACCGAAATGACTAGGAGGTCCAATTGCCAGGAAAATAGGCTGCACGAAGAGCTATGCCAACTTCAAAGAATTGCACTCGCACACTTAGTCCGGGGGTTGCGCTCATAAAGAAAGGTAGACTAGGGAAAAAAATAGGACGGCACTGGGACAGACGTCCTTCCTATGTGGAGATCGAGAAGAGACCACGGAAAACTCCTAATAAATAACCGGCAAAGTGGGGCTTGCAAAGTATGAAGAAAGGCAGTTTGCTCAGAGTTCCTCTAAGTGGAAAGAGGCTCTGCGTAGGGAATGGAACCATCCCACACTACTATGAAGCTTTCCTCCTCAAAGACGGATCTGCACGATCTGGAAAAAGTTGCGAGAAATTACTCAAGGGAGAGGGTCGGGCAGAAAAAAGAATTTGAGGGGGGGGGGAGATTCCTCTATAATACCGAGATTTCGGAAGACAAGAGGGCGAGTACGGGATATACTAAGACAAGGGGGGTGTGAAGTGTCCGGTCTTGAGGCTCAGGAATATAGGGGAAGAGATCATAGGGAGGAACACCTTCATTGGGGAAAAAAGGGAGGGGGTGGGGAAAACCAAGGAAATAAAGGATGTCCGCTTCAGGTGAGATCTGGACGCTACTCTACCAGACCGTAAAAGGGAATATCATCTTCTAAATGGAAAATTCAAGTATGTCCTCAGGGGGAAGGACCTATTTCCAAGTGAGTGGGGGGGATGCCGAAAGGGTGTGAGGTTGTTTCTTTCTTGACAGCTTCAGTGAGGTGAGTGCGGCAGTCTTTTACAGAAGAAAAAACACTCGATCCTAGAAAGGGGGGGGGACGATCGGGGGGGGGGGAAAACCCTGGTTGCTGAAATAAGAGAAGTGGGGGGGGGAAAAGCTAATTTAGGGGACGGCCGGGGGGGCTTCTAGAAGGGCGGCGAGGCGGGTAATGGTTTAGCTGAGGTCGGAGGTACTTTGAAAGAGGAAAAAAAAACGCGGAAGGGGGGGGGTTCTTGGTCATCAAATCAAGAAAAAGAGACTAGAAGGAGCATTCCCGCGAAGGCTCCTTTAGAGTCAGCGCGTCCATCAACGAGGGGAAAGTGCGACTATTCTCAGCTAGGGGGGAGCCTGCAAAGCGCGCGCAAACTTGATGACATCAAGGTATAAGGAGGAAAGGGACGAAGCCTGTTAGCTTCCACACTCCGCATTGGGTTAATCGCCATGGAAACGAAGAGCATTTACTCAACATCTGCGGCACGAGAGCTAAAGCTGGAAAAAAACGCATAAAAAGATAAAAAAAAAATCAACTGCCTGGGGGGGATTCGCGAGGGACCGGATCATTGGGGGGGGGGGGAAGGGGGAAGGACGAGAGGCAGACTGCGAGAGGGGGGGAGGGCATAAGAGAAAACACAACATGGGGGAGGAATAGATTTCCTTCATGATCCCGGGAGCGTCCGTACTCAGCGGTACAAACAGAAGAGGTCAAAATGATCTGAGAAAAGAGGAATGGGCTGCTCTAGTACATTCCTGGTGGATCTGTTTGGCCCGCGTCCGGCACCCCACTCGTATTACATGGTTGGAAAAAGCTGGGGAAGGTGAGAGTCCCGCACAAGTGTCAAGGTCTATGAAAAAAAAATAGGGGGGGGGGGAGGAAGATAAAGGATTCGGTCAGTACTTCGTATAATGGCTTCCAGCCGTCCGCCGGCGTGTTTTTCGGATGCCCATCGGGGGGGAGGGAGGACGGAAGATTGAAAAAAGTAGAACGGACGCGCCAGCTTTCTTTTTATTCGTTGACTTCTACTCCCTGAGACAGATGAATCGCCATTCTCATCGTGGGCTTTGGTAGGTGCAAATCGCAAGACCAACATTCAGCTTTCAATAGGGGGGGCCTAAAAACGGGAAGGGAAAACGGCGGGTTGACGAAACCTTTACCCTTAATAGGAGTGACATGATCGCCCGGCAACAGGCAAATACACGGATGAGGTGATCATCGGAGAAAGTCTCGGAGTACGAGAAGGTGTCGGGGGAACTGTTAGTTCTTAAAGCCGCAGAAAAAGCACTGAACTTGCATAACAATCCCTAAGGAAAATTTCCTGCAGGGGGGTTCACCTGAGAGGCCCAGTCCTGAAAGGATAAGAATTATACTGCCCTAGGAAACATAAGGGGTTCCAATGGGGGAGTATGACTACTGACCGGCACGGCGTCATCGGACAACAAGACAGGCAAAAAGGGATACCAGCTGATAACCTGCGGTTGTCCGACAGGATTAAACGCGCCTCAAAGACCAACACAAAAGGATCGAGTATAGGTACGCTGATCTCACCCCTGCTGCGCCAGCGGCGTTCGATCACGTCCGAACCAAGTAAGTCGCTATGTTATTTAGCAGGAGGAAGGGGAACTTCAAGCAGCTCGCTATCTGCTTCTAAGCTCATCTTCGTGTTAGGGTCAAAGGAACCGACCCCAAAAAAAGGGAAAAAAGAACTCGCGCTGCAACCCATCAGCAAATGCCCAGAAAAGGTGCGGCATTCCTTGCGGAACCATGGCCTCGGGAGAGCTTAGGGTCGGGGAGTCGCTGTGGGGAGAGGTTCTGGAGCCGAATAGGGGTCAAAACGGATGCCGGCAGGCCTGGAGGTAAGCGGCACGCTAGCCCAAGAAGCGGGGGAAAACACGGAAGTTAGGATCTTGTGACTTAAAAAAAAAGGGGGAAAAAGGTTGGGCCGGACTCTGGGGCCGTCGTGCAGCCCTCAAACGTCAAGTACCCTTGGCGCTTCTCGCAGCGCTCGTACAGCCGGCTTGTCGCTCCAAAGTTTCGAGGAGGAAGGCATGCAAAAGATCGAATGGCTATTTCGGAAAAAAGAGGCTGCAGGAACAGAGTAGGTAGTCGGATGCCGGTTTGGGGCGGTCCTCATGGGTCGTCCGTTGTGGTGGCTTCCGTTAGAGAGGACGTGGAGGTTCTCGTGGGAAAAAAACAGCAGGGAAACAGAAAATGCATACTATGATAACAAAAACACAAGGGCTTATCATGCGGCGGCCATATTTGTAAGAGGGTGAATCCAAGGGACGCGTTTAAGGAAAGACTAAAAATTGGAAAGTGATCACCAAAAACCCATTCAAGGTGGTAAGCAGAACAAGGAATGTGGGGGAATGGCGGAAGGGAGGACAGGGGAAAGGGAAAAAACTCTGTTCGCCACTTGGAGTGCATTCGAGAACGGGGTCGAAAAAAGAAGAGCGAAAAAGTCGAAAAAACAAAACCAACCAAGGCGTTTGAATCGTTGAGAATCCAGCGCATCATGCAGCAAGGGTGGAGTGAAGCATCTTGGGAACCAAGCGGTTTGGCCGATCTTTCAACAATGTCAAAAAAACATTTCGAAAAAAAAGAAAAAGGAGCAAGGTAAAAGTAGTCGGCAGGTCCTACTGGCGGGCATTGATCCGCAGGCGAAAAAGCCCCGTGAAAGCGCGAGCTCGCGGGGAAGGGTGGTCAACGAACGGTTCTCGATATTAAATATGGGAGGGGGTCTTAAAGGAAAGTTAGGAACTTAACCGCCATGAACTATGTGAAATAGGCGTAACCAGTGGAGGGAATAAATCAAAAAGGCTTTGGCGCAAGGGACGAAATATATCGTGGGCTGGATAATCCTCTGGCGGGTGAATGGCGAGAGCCTTTTGGTGAATAGGCCAAACAATGGAAGGGGCTGGGGGCAGCCCTCATTGAGGGGTTGAGGATTCCTTATCCATAGTGCCCCACCGTCTTTTCAGCTGCCCTCGGAAATTCGGTGGGGGAGGGGGATTCTGTAAGGGAAGCACGTGGAACAGAAATCGTATATCTCTGATAACCCATAGTGCTGCTGTTAAAAACCGGGAAATCACACGAAA
>Ga0179591_1143908_pt1 | contig 15286 bp, 16 predicted proteins | sample CZOMad2_1_08_16f_FD_182891 | JGI IMG/M metagenome (GOLD analysis project Ga0179591, IMG submission 182891) | Vadose zone soil fungal communities from Angelo Coast Range Reserve, California, USA - CZOMad2_1_08_16fungal (PacBio error correction) | ecosystem: Environmental > Terrestrial > Soil >...
GCAATCTCCTGGGGTGACCACGGCGAAACGGAAACAGACTCGTTCCTTTGACTAGGGCCACATAAAAAAGAGGGAACGAGAATCTCCTCACTACTAGTCGACGGCTCGAGAAAAAATAAAACTAACCGCGAAAAAAGGGGACGGGCTCGAGACTCGTGCCAAGGGCAGAGGAAAAAAAACGCCTGGCTTCGACGCCACTCTAAGTCGAAGCCGCCAGCTCCAGCACGCGCAGCTTTGAACTCCTGAGAGGAGAATAGAGAAGGAAAGCGAGGGGATACATAAGAGCAGGGAAAACTCAGGAGAAACGGAGATCCTCAAAGCAGGCGAGAAACAACGCGATCGGACTTCGTATATTCAAGATCCTCGAAAGGTCGAAATAACCGAGAAGGAGAAAGTCGCGGAAGTGCATTCCGCCAGTCGCGGTCAGGAGGCAACTGGGGGTATTCATAAATCAAACACACGCAGGAAGAGGGGAGGGAAAAGGACAGCTTCGGCGGTTGGGCCCCATTCGACGTCCCGAACGATCGGCATCCGGCAGCCCGGTCTAAAAGGGAGATCAATTCTTGGGCTTTCCGGGAGATCCGGGGAATATGGCTCGAGGCGGAAGACGAAATGAAAAGAAGTAACATGAGGTCAATGGGGGTGGCAATGACGCGGTCTCGCGAGGGTGACACTGGAGTCGAATAACGGCGACGCCAAGGGGGAAAAGCGGGGGGTCTTAGAACCGATCTCTATGAGGAAAGTGACGCGACGGAGCTTCGGGCTACGCAGATCTAATGTCCTGTACGCCGGGAAAAAAGGAGTTGTCTCAAACCGGCGACTACAGTACGGGCAGAGCCGACCAACTGGAGTGCGCAACAGACTCCTAGTCGTAGTCTTTAAAAGAAAGGAAACGATGTTTTGGTCGAGAGGGGAAATACTGCGGCGCTAAAGGGAAGCGGAGAAAAGAAATCGGTCTGATAAGTCTACCTGACGAGCTCTTCTGCGAGACGCTTGGCCAGGGGGACGGGGAGTGGGACAAAGTCTACAGTCGGGGAGAACGAAGCTTCAAGGAGAACTCTGAGCGTCGTCCGTGCCCGCAAGACAAGTCGTCAAAGCTAGCGTCTTTCACACGGTGCCGCGGCCGGAACTAGACGACTCACAGACGTCACGCCGCGGGATAAAGGGAGACATCCGAAGTCAAGACGGAAAAAAAAAAAAAAAACTGGGTTAGAACCACCCTGGCAGAAGGCCTCGACGTGATCGGGAAAGTCCTCTTCTACTCCGTAAAGCCACCAAAAGCATGAGAAAGCGTGAGGAAAAGAAGAAGTCGATCGGGGAAGGGGGATTGGAAGCTGACTGAGCTCCAGGGAGGGAAATCGTTAAAACACAGAAAACAGTCTCAGGCTCTACAGGGCCGTTTCGCGCCGAGAACCTTTGCAGGGCGCGCTAACGAAACCGCCGGGTTCCCGCTAAATCGTGTTCATAAGAAAAAAACTTCCTCAGGGCGGCCTCGCCAAGTGTAATCCTTTTATCGCGGCGGAACCTAATACCGGAGCGGAAGCAGGGAGAAACGAAGACCGTTGGGGAGCGTTCAAGACTTGGCTTTCAGTAAGAAATACCTTCGAAGGACTCGTCTACTAAGAGCTAACATCGCGCATCTACTGATAAGACCGAGGCGGGAAAATTGAACTAGGGGGGGGAGAGAAGCCTGGGCGAGGAAGCGAGGAGCCTGTGGTGAAAATTTCAGAAACACTGGAGGGTCTGCTCGCAACGAAGATGATTATCCCTATGACGGACACTTCATAGCGAGCATCAGGTTCGAATGAGATCAGAAGTTCGACATCGGCTGACGGGACATTCGATCGACGGGAAAGAAAGAGGGGAGTCTAGTAAGGATCGGTCAGGAGAAAAACTCGAAGTTAAGGGTCAAGGCATGAGCAGGCTTACCCTGCGACCTCGCAATTTGCCTCCTTCGAGAGGCGGAACACGAGGGAAAAGGGGAGGACTTGGAAGAAGAAATCGACTCGGCAGAGGAATCGGGAAAGTAAGTTACTACCTCGGCTCCCAAAAAGAGCTTAAGCTGGGGAGGTCAGACACGCCGGGGGAAGGATCTCGAAGTCTCGCTGGCCCGCGGAGAAATACTGCGCGCGGCGAAGGGTCTCTAATGCGGCGAGATTCGCGGACCCGCCGCAACCCTCGTCTGACGCGAGCCTGCATCTTAATCGCGCTGTTCCTGTCGAGATATCGAAAAAACAAAAAAAGTGGAGTATAATATGGAAACGCGCTGATTCATGATAGAGAGAAGTTGACTTCGGGTACCGCGAAGATCGAGTACATGCGCCGCCAAGGAGACCGCGCTCAAAAATAGAGAGGCTGGGGGAACAGCGAGCCTTGAGAGCTCTTCCACGAGAGGTCCTCTAACTAATGAACTCAGATGGAGAAGGAGGTTCCCTCGGGAAGTTATCCTCTGGACGAAGCAGGTCAGAAGATCTTCAAAGAGGTCGTCGGGATTCGCCGCAAGAGGTCGACGGGGAAAGTGCAGGAAGGTATCAGTGACGGCCAATCTCATGAAGGGTATCTGTCTGCACGTAGCCGCCGAGCTCTGAACTACCAAAAAAGACCGCCCGCGTCGTCTTCGCTTCGCGAATCAAGACCGAAGGAAGGCCGATGTAGAATTGCGCGCGTCATTCAGGAGGAAGGGGAGACAGAGACTAAGTGTAAAAATGGGGAATCAGAGTAAAAATGCACGGATTATCTCACCGCATCTCTCCCAATCGCACCAAACAGCTCGCGCGCTCGCCTTTAAAAAGGATGTGAGGGGAAAAATCGGACAGGTCCACGAGAGGGAAGGAGCCGGAGGGAGAGATGATATCTTAAAGAAACGTCGGGATGGGGGGTCGATGAGCAAAGGCCGCCCGTCAGGAAAGAGCACAACGGCCTCTCGTTCGGAGGAGGGGCTCTAACGATAGGTGGGCAGAAGAGGTCTAAAACAATAACGGAGTCAAAAAAAATTGGTCGGTCGTCAAAGAACTCGATGAAGTCTGTGGGGGGTCGAGCTACGTCACATGCGGACTCAGCCGGTAACGTGCCGGGAGAAAGGGAGGAATAGTCCCGCATGGATGGGTAACGAGGTGAGCAAGCGGATCCGTTGGAGAAGGAAAAAACCCGTTCACGATCGGGGCGGGGTGCACGAAGAAAATCTACGTTCGTACGAAGGGAGAAGAGGGAAGTGGACGAATAACGGTCGAGTACCCTTGTGTCGCAGGGTGGCGAAAAAGATAAAATCGAGCGGTGGTCTGGGGGCCCAGAGAAAAGGGCTGCAATGCTTCCTCACTGGCAGTGATACTTGGAGAGAGGAGCTGGGGCGGTGTTGGCCGAAAACGGGAAAAAGGGGGGGACAGATCCGAGTGAGAAGAGGATTGCGGGAACGACCGAGATTCTCGCAGGGGAAGCGATAAAAGGAGCAACTCGACTGTTTCAGAAAATCAAGGACCAGAACGCCCGCGCCCGGGGCGAGAAAGAACGCAAGGGTCGACTGCTGCGACCAGGGCTCTCTTGTTGGAACGAGACGGAACACGAAAGAATCTAACAGATTCAGGAAACCGACCGAGCGTCGGTGGGGAACAATCAGGGAGCGGCGATAGAGCAGCTCGTCCTGACAACCAAAAAAGCCTGTTTCTGTCGGCCGAAAAGCCCTGTCGATAAAGGGGGGAAACAGGCTCCGGCGGGAAGAGGATCTCACTGCGAAGCGATCCACCTCGAAGAGAGGGCTGCCTGCGGTCCAAGGCACCCTGAGCTCGACCGCGTCATTGGGGCCACAGTGTTTAAAATCCCGCCGTACCCTGTCTTCTACGTTGTCAGAAGAACCCACAACCAAAATCCGCTCGAGCCATATCCCCCGGATATCCCGGAAGCGCCCTCACCGATAGCGAGACCGGCTTACGGGCGTCGGGGGCAGGGAAGGTAAGACTGGAAACGATCTGGAAAACTGTCCGCTAGCCCTGGGGAACTGGAACATACCTTGCGCCTGACCGGCTTCCGAACCAGCTGGCTAAGGGAAAAAATTCAAGCGACGTGCGAATGAAGAAGGGTGACTGATCGAAAGTGAGTTCGCGAGAGAAAATAAAATAGAAAGCTCTGAATTCTCCTATGGGCCGTCCGGGGGAAGGGAGCAGACCAAGGACGGGCGAAGGGGTGGAAAAGGAAGGGAGGACTTCGAGCGCAGAGGGCGAAGGGGATCTATGGAAGACCTTCTCAGAAGAAATAGGGGGGGGCAGGTGGAGAATGCGCGACTGAGACCTGAGAGGACATGCGAAAACGGCGAGGAGCACGCTGCGCGGCATGTCAAAATGGCCGTGGAACGAAACGTACTCTGAGAAAGGAACCACCTTCGAGGTGAGTAGTCCGGGATCGATATCTTAGGGGAGGGTAGGGAAGGCGAGGAGAGTGAAGACGGGGAAGAGGGGGAGCCAAAAGCAACCTGGAACTCTTCAAGGGCGAGACGACATACCGACGTGGCACCAAGAAGGAATGCCGTGATGTCCTTCACGCCGCTTCGCGCCGGGAATCGAAACGGTAAGACAGGATCGGGGCCTTAAGAGAAGTACTACGCAGGGACAATCTACTCTCTGATCTTCATGAAGTCCGCGGTGGTAGAAATCAGAAAACGAAGGGGAAGAAGAAGAGGTCAAGCGCGGGTCAGGAAGACGAAAAAGTCCAAGGGTTTGCAAAAGACTTGGTCAGGGAAAAAACCTCACACTTCCGATCAGGGCGCCCGGAAGAGTACGAGAACGTGTCACCCGCCCGACAGCCACAAAATTAAAAGAGGAAAAGGGGAGCGGGCAAGGCGGGCGTGCCGGTCGTGATGTTCGCGCGAAGAATGATCAAAGAACTCAAAAGACCCGCCCCGTCCAGATTGGTAAACCATATGGTTTCGCGCTGAGCTCACCCCGTAGAGCTGAGAGTGCCGGCGCGAGAGCTCCTTGAAACTGAAAAAGAAAAAAAGGAGACTACTAAAAACCCGAGAAACAAAACAACACCCGACATCTCTGGCGAACAGGCAGGGGAGGGATGCGACGATGTATCCGCAGGGTGATCGTAAAAAGGGGAAGGATGTCGAACATTACTCAGTCTTGCCAGGAAACTCTAAAAAAAAACGAGGGGAACAATCCACATGAACCAGTGCCAGACATCGCAAGAGACCGATCGGGGAAGCAGAAAATACCGAAACTAAGCTTTATACTCGGTGGCAGGGCTCAATTATTGGGCTGCTTTCATTCAAGAGTCGCACCCCGACTGGCGAAGCCGCGAAAGGGCGGAAACTAACAAAACACAACGGCGAAGAAGGTGTGAGAATCTCTGTCTAGTACCAACCAGAGCAGTTGTCCAACTACACAATTCTCGCGGTAGGCGACCTCCAAGGGAGGGTAAAGGGAGGAGGGATGCTAATCCGAAGCGCGTGGCAGGTTCCGAGATGGGGTCCGATGAAACGTCGTAGAGGGGGTCTCTGCTACCTTGTCTCGTCTATATACTGCGAATCCACCACGCTAGAAAAAAAGGAAAAGAGCTCTTCCTCGACGGGATCTCCGAGAGGAGGACGTATCGAACGACGGCAAACAGAGGGAGTCAGCGTGGTTCATCTCGGGGGTTCGGGTCAAAACAATCGCAACCATACGTCGGAAAAGCAGATCCTCCGGAGAGACTATCGCGCCATGCCTATGAAAGCCACGCGGGGGAAAACAAATAGACTGAGATGCGACGAAAAAAGCTCTAGAATCGTCCTAAACTGCCAAGAGCTAACATCAGCCGCCCTGACCTCGGAAGCGAGCGGGAAAAAGGTCTCGGAAATACACGCGAAATTGCAAGGCCGCATGAATAGATTCATAGCGAAGGCGCGCACGGAGGTGGAGACCGTCGCTTTGCCCTGCGGAAAAAAAAGGAAACCGTCATGAGTCGGTCGACCCGGGCCGTTCCGGGGAGTATCTATGAGCAGGTCGGACCGCCCGGGGCTGGCCTGGCCTATTGGACCTTCTGCGGGATGAAAGCGAAAACTACCATGAGACAAAGCCGGCTCGGTGTCGGAGGGAGAGTATTTCGCGCGGCCGGGTGTGAGGGGGTTCGTCTTAGTAAGAGGAGGGGAAGTAAGAAAGGGGGGAAGGAAAGGCCCCAAATGGATTCGTGGAAAGGGGGGCCGCTGGGGAAAGGATTGGGACGGGGTCGCGAAGTGGGACTTGCGAGAGCAGTGCAATGGGAGGAAAGTCATACACCCACGAGGGGGTTAGGGTCATGACTGATAGGAAGGGCGGAGAAAACTCAAAAAGATCCTAGACTTCTAGAAGTCCAAGCGCCTCGGAGAGGAGGTCAAAGTCATTTCGAGTCTTCTGTGGGGGGGGGCAGGGGGGCGCATGCGGCTGCTCCCGATACTTATGACCGGACATTCTGAAGGGGACTATTCGTGGTACCTGATGGTATCGGACGTTCGAAAGGCGCCAGGACAAAGCGCTCTATAGAAAAAAAGGGTGTTCGTTCAATAGGGAATCCAACCATGCTAGGCCAACATAGTAGAGGGGGGCCGGGTTCTAGCGTGATCGGAGCGAGAAAAAAAGGGGAAAAAACGAACATTCGCCGGCCCTGAAAGGTCTGCGGAAGCGGAAGGTGGCGAGGGAGCCAGGCGAATAGCATGAGGGGGGGTTCTTGTCGATCTCGAAACGAGCTCTGTTCAGCGCCGGAAGCGCCACCGGCAGCACACTGACGTGGGTCAGCGAAAAAAAATGATTCAATGTTGACGCAACTTCCACCGGGGAACGCAACGCCGGGACCAGAAGGGCCTTCGTCAGCCGGGAACGGGGCGTCGACGGGGACCCGTAAATACTATCACGATCAACCCGCGACAGATTCGTCGCACCGGGTGGGGTAGGTAAACGGGGGACATCAGCGCAGTCCAAGGTACGGCTTACATGGAGGGTCGCGATGAAGGAACAGAAGACGGGACCGACTAGACAAAAAGCGTAGCGACCCCAGGCTCTACCGCACGTCTAACGCGCGAAGTCCAATTCCTCCTCGCCCAGGGTCAAGTAAAAAAAAGCAGGATAGGTCGCTGGAAAAAAAAGATAAAACTATCCCCGCCAACCATCAGACAACTCCACCCTGAGCCGAAAAAACTGCAGGGGGGGGCGACAAGTATGCCTTCGAAAAGGTGCCCGAGAGACAAAATACCTTGAGGCCGACAGCGGCGGGGCCGACCTCCTATCTGACCTCGGAGAAGCGAGATCCGGGCTCCACCTTAGAAAAGTTGGCGACCAAGCCATGGGGAAGGTCAGAGCCCTATCATCGAAGTCAACGAACCTCTCTCAACAAAGGGGAGTTAGCGCGGACCCGATCGGAAGGCCACAAGTCAACCCGAGAGATAGCGAGACGCGAAGTAGAGAGGGAAAAAAAAGGGGACCTCCCGTGGTCCTAGATGAGGATGTATCCATGTACCATCAGCAAGTGCCGAGGCACTCTCACGTCCCTAAACCAGGAACCGTAGAACCGCGCCACCGCACAAGCGTGGCTCGGGAGGGAAACAGAATCTAACAATAAAAAACATTCATCTCTAAAAAAACTCTTCAAGAGTTCATAGCCCGTTTCCAAAGCGGAGACGGCGATCAGCCAGAAGTGGATTGGTCCCTCAGGGGTCCAGAGGGAAAAGGACTATAAGGAGGGATTAAATGTTCATTTATTGAGGGGAGAGGGCACAGAAAATGGAAGAGAAGCGCCTGTGAAAAGTGAAACCAAGGCGCCTGGGTTGTCGTCGACAGGGATTACTTAGGAGAAAGCGTTGGGGGCTTCACAGCAGAGGATAACGGCGGAGGAGCGCCGTTCAAACCGGTGCCAGCGGTCAAACGGGTCAAGAATAAGGACCGGCCCGGATAGTACGAAAGGGGATTAAAAGGCCATATCTCGCCATATACGTCACTCCAACTATAGTAAGGCGGAAGGAAGGGATCCGCCAAGGCGTCATCGGGGGAAAGTGATTGCCCGGAGGGGCCGTCAGGCGCGGGGGAGGTTTCTTCTTTGGGGGTGTCGGTCTTCTCGACGCGTCCGTTTTACGCAGCGGCATGAGGTCGATACGGTCCGGGGTTGCTCTGAGGTCTGTCCCTGGTTGGTGTCAAAGAATCATCGCCGCAGGGGAAAAGATTAAGAAAAGGGAAGGAATGGGTCAGTCCTAACGATCCGTGAACGAGGTCGTGCGGGCCGCCCTTAAAACTGGCCGAGGGAAGGGGGAGCTTCGCGGAGACGAGGAGGCGCTTGGAAGCCGAAAACTAACACCAAAGGAGGGAAGGGCACGTCAAATCTGTGAAGCAGAAACACCCGCCCGTCATCGGGTCGAATAAGAAATTATATCACGCTTTCTGACGCCGCGGAAGCCAAACCCCAAAACAAAAAAACCCGTTCAGGATGCTAGGGGAATCTTGGCGGGCGGGCCGGGCCAGGAGGGCAGGGCCTGGTCGAGCGGCGGAGAGACCCGCGCAGGAATATGGACCGTAGCGGCTTTTTGACTAGACGATGGGTTTTCAACGCCTGACCTCCGTTAGGGAGCAGAGGCACAGATGCGGACCGAGGGGTCGGCGGGCGCGTTCTGATCCGGAAAAATCCGCGAGAACCATACCAATGGGAGCGGATCTGGAAGAACCTGTATCTAAGAACGCAATGGCCTCTACTTTCGGTCTGGCAACTTCACGCAGTAACGGGCCGGTAAGGCCTTTGCAGGCCAACCTATTTCTGACAGCTAGGCCTGCAGAAAGCCCTGGGAGGTCTGAAAAAGGGGCAGGGTCGATAGGCTAAAAAAAAAAAAACGGAGGGTATGGTGAATGAAAAAAAAAAGCGAAGAAAAGAAGGGGGGAAATCCGATCTCAGTCCGTATAGGCCGCCATAGGCTGAGGGGCAAATAGAAAACATCCACGTCAGCGACGTGCCCGTCCTACATAGGAAATTGCCTTTTAGAGGAAAGGTCGAAGGCCTCGAAAAATGAAACAAAGGACTGTGGGGGCATCGGCTTTAATATGAATAATCGCCCGAAGACCGCCAAGGACTCGGTTCGCTATGCTCACACGGTGTTCCGAGGGGAAAAAAATCTGTATCGTCAAAAAAACCGGCCGTCAGAGCGGCAAGGCGCGGCTCGCGCCCGCTCGACAAAGTGCCATGCATCAAGTGATCGGAAAGAAGCAGATCGAGCGGAGGGAGACTCGGGCGAACAACTGTCGGCTTCTGAACATGGCTGGAGGGGGGTTCGTGCTTTCACAGGTGATGCTCGGGCGCCGCCGAGGAGGGGGGAGTATCGGCGGAAAGGGAAGCATAGAGAGAAACTAGCGCCTCCTTCAAAAAACAGGGTCAAAAAAAAAACGAACAAAGATCTGGGGGGCAGGAAAGGGCTGGGACCTCCCTCCATGACTAAGGAACTTCGATTGAATTTCCCCCCAAAAGTGACAGAAGAGAACGGCAATATCTTACCGGAACCTCTGCTCAACCGAGAGGAGGAATCCGCCAGACATCGAGAGAAAAAACCGATTAAGTAAAAGAATACCCATTTACCTGTCCAAGAAATACCTGACGCTTTCTCCTTTCTAGGAACCCTAAAGTCAAAAGTAGCTATAATGGCTTATGACGATCGGGAGGAAGAAAAAGTCGTCAAAGGCTGAATGACGGGGGGCCCTTCACCTCTTTCCAAACTGTAACTCTCCGACGCCGACTTTCAAAAATGGGACACGACGATAAAGCTGGGTCGAACTCCAGAAACAAGTGGAGACGACCCCAGGTCGCCGGATGTGCAAAGGGGTCAACAAAAGCAATTGCAAAAATTTTGGTGCAACGGCTAAGGACAGACTTGCCAGCTGGCTCGAGCCGTGGGCCAGCCATGCGGGCCAGCAGCGCGTAACGGCAGCGCCGCAAGAACGGACAGGAAGAGGGGCCGGGCAGAAAAAAAGGGCAACGAGACGGAGATCAGTTCAAACCAGCGCCACTGGGTGCCGTTTTCGCGGGAAGACGGCGTTGTCGAGGAAGGGGAGCGTGCACCTCGGAACTGGGATTGCGGGTCCCTGGCCATCCAGCAGCAAAATCAGGAAAAAACAGGGGTCCGCGCGAAAGAGGTGCCGGGGGGGCGGAAAAAGCGACTCATCAAAAGAAAAGGAAAGAAGGTGGCGTAGATCGTGTCGAGCTGACCACAGAGTGTTAGCGATTTCCCGGAGGAGGCAGGAATCATGGCGCATCATGAGGGCGTGAGGAAAGGGGACCGTAATTCGAAGGGTAGCCAAGGAGCGATGGGAAAACTCGGGGGATCTCTGAGTGCTGTAGCCGCCTGTTCGTCCGAAATCTGGGGGGCCTCGGCCTGGGGCCTCAGCGCAAGGAAAAATGTTTCGAAGCAAGGGGTCGCCGCGCTGCGATCAGGTGTTTCGGTGCGCTGCTGGTTGGCGTAGCGAAGATCACCGAGCGCAAGAGGAAAAACTAGCAAGAAGCCCTGCCGGACCTGGTCTGGAACGTCAAGGGAGTCGCTCGGGAGAGTCGGTAGGAGCAGGTAGCCATCGCGACGGCGGACGACGTCGGGCGCGCAGAGCGCCGCCAGTTGACGGGGACGCTTGCTGCAGCGGACGGGGTCCGACGTCGGTGGCCGCCTAATAAGTACCCGGGTTATCGGGCGTCTTACGGGTAAAAAAGAGAAACGAGGCACGTCATTACGAAGAATGCTGGGCCGGCGGAGTTGTTAAAAGGTGGCAGCGAGAAGGAAAACAACCCGCAGGAGGGGGTAAGCTAACAAAGTTAGTCCAGTGCTGCTTTTTTGAGGGCCGGAGAGGACAGATCAGACTGGCCTTCGTGAGAAAGATACCGCCTCAGTCGCCTGGCGAAAGAAAACAAAGCCGCGGAAAAAAAATACGGTCTTGCCTGAACTGCCATCTCCGTCCCTCAGAACGCGCGGATTCAACGCATAGACACCGGCAAAAATCCGAGGCCGAGAATGGGGGCGGCTGGTAAGGCAGACTAAAAAAAAAAGAAAAAAACCAACCCGCAACAAAAAAGAACCCCCAAAACCCCAAACACAGCCCACAAACCCAAACACCGCCACCGAGAACCACCCACCCCACCCAACACCTTTTCCCTATCTCTTCAATTCTGGCGTCTCAAGGCGCCGACGAAACAAGAAAGCTTTCCCACGCCTGGATGGAAGGAGTTAACAGATCTTAAAGGAGACTACCTTAAAATCCATCTCCGCCTAGGGACTATGAAGTTGACCCTCCTCTCTCATTCTCTGTCACTCGCTATGAATTGAGTCGAGGGTCTCAGGAAGAACAGGCCGATCAGCATTGAAACTAACCCCAAAGGTGTGTAGACGTCGAAAAGAGAAAAAAAAAAGAAGCACAAGAAGGCTAAGACATCCAGTCCAGCTTCAAAAAAACGACGACACCATTAATTTAGCGACCATCTTTCGTACTGCTCAGGAACCGGTCAGAAAGAAACGAACACAGCGAAACGGAAATAAAGAGGGGGACGACCACCGAGCCAGCTTTGGGGAGCTCCTTGGGGACAGCCATTAGGGAGTCCAATTTCCTTCATAAAAGGGGTCGGCCGCCTTCTAACGTGATTCATCGAGCTAAACGACCGATGGGGCGGAAGAGCGCCTGTTCAAGGGACGTCAGAACGAAAGCTACGGAAGAGGAGAAAAAAGTTCGAAACCTCATCGGAAGAGCCATCGATCGAGTCGTCATCCCAAGCCTTGACCGTGTTCGCGTTAAGACAAGGAGCTGGCACGCTCAGAAGGGAAGAGGTCAGCGCGCTGATGGGAGCTGGAAGAAGAGAGAAAGTGACCCGAGATAGTAGCAGGGTGTCCGCGGGGTGACGCTGAAATCGTCCGGCGACGATCGAGACGCAGGATGATAGGGCACCGCCGCAGGGGCTTGGAGGAAACGAGCTGGAACACGAAAAGCAAAAACTTCTCTTAGACTACTGCGTCCCTCTTCGAGTAGCGGTCCAGACAGGGAAGGCAAATAATCGTCTAGAGAGGGGGGGAAATAGAGGACCGGAAGTTATCAACGAACCTAAACGAAACCATCTCTTAACGACCCTATAGGCTGAATTACCCGCACGAGCGAAGGAAGCGGAGCATCTCGACCTTTCCTACTGTGAATAACTAAGACGAGATTGTGTACAGGTAGCGGAAACCAGCCTTCGACAGACGGATCTCCTCGCAGGGCGGGGCGGGAGTAATCGAGGGAGTCGAAGGTGGCGAGGGAGGAAAAAAAGAACCGTGAGGGCAACGCCATTAAAACAATCTTCTGACGAGGTCGTGCTGATGCCTGATCGTGCTCGCGCTGGGGCGGGGCTGGTAAAGGGGGTGATGAGAAGTCAGTGGCCGCTTCGCGGCCGCCTTGCAGAAGGTAAGAGGTTTCCACCAAAATTCGGGGCCCCTCGCAAAGGCCTGCTACAATCGCGCCGAGTAGAGAGAGGGGAGCCGAGAGGTAGGGTTTTGAGATAATGCTCGACGAGTCTTCGGCAGGACGTTCTTGGGCTCAGTTCATGCGGTAAGGGACCGATCAGCCGAAGTCAACGCGAAAGAGAGAATGTTCGGGAAGAGGCAACCATCAGTTGTCAAAAAGGGCTGCTTTCGAACAGCTTCCAATCCTGATTGCGCACAGAAAGCAGCACGGCCGCCTCGCTCAGTTGAAAAAGGGAGTGTGCGGTAGGCGTGTGACACGGTCGCTTACTTCTGCTGTCGCAGGCAACGAAGGGAAATGCAGAAAGATTGACGACCGACACGGTCGCGGCAAAACAGGGAAGGTTGCGTCTTCGAACCAGGAAAGATCCGTAAAGGCAGAAAACTTACAAAACTTCCTTACGATCCGCTGGAAGGGCGATTGTCCTCGGCGGAAGGGGGACTCATCGTCGCCGGGGCAGAATCGGGAGAAACCTGTTGAGAGTCTAATTTTCAAGCCCTATGGATGAAAAAAGGAATCTACTGGGGGGGGCAAAGGGGCATCAATAAACGATCTCCTCACAGGGGGACGCGGGGGGTCTGTTAAAGGCGGCCCGCGGCAGGGATACATACGATCAGAGAAGTCACGAAGGGCAGACTATATCCACGATACAAGACGAAAGACCTCAAGTGGTGGGCAGCTAACAAATGGGAGCGGTAGGAAACGGCATGCTCATGCCGATCAGCGTCTTCGGGAGCCGCGGCATGCCCGATCAGGTCGCAGTCAACCACAACGAAACCACCCCCACACCACCCCGGGAGCCAGCTCCACCCGCTCCGCTGTAACGCCTGAGAGGTCTGCCTCGGACGAGGCGCACGCTCGAAGATAAGAGGGCCTTCAACTCCCGCGCGTGAAGTCAGAGAAAAAAAAAAAAAAAAAAGGGGCCTTGAAGGGGAGAAAAAAAAAGAAGTATAATGAATGGGGGACCTAGCAGACGCTATTCCGAGCCTGCAAAAAACGATTAAAAAAAACCGTCGAAAAAAAATTAGGTGCCTTCCCGCCAGTTGGACGGACGGGTCAAGAAACGGGATGCATCTACCACCCCAGGACAGAGGAAATTGCAGGAGTCGTGGAAACCGTCGACGTACCCTCAACCAAGATCCGTCAGCCCTTCGAGGGGGGGCTCTTGAGGCTCTTCCTGTAGAAGAAGGGGATATGGATCGAGCGAGGGCTTCCACGGAGCCGAAGGGTACGGTTTAGAAAAGGGCCAGGAGGGAGGGGGAGGAGATCCATGGTAAAGGGATAGTAGTTCCGACAAAGGCGCGGTATCGCTGGGAAACCAATCCCTAATACGGAGCGTCGGGAAAGACGTCTAGGGATGCGCCGTCAAGAAAGGATTTTGGCGAATCCAAAATGTATCCTCGGAGAGAAGGAACAGGGTGAGTGCTCAACGTAGACTCTCGGCTTCGCGGGGAAGAAAGATGTGACTCAAAGGAAAAATTTAATCTATCTCAAAAAGGAGCTGGTTCGCAGCCTGCTAACAACCTTAAGAAGGTGGGGGCTCGCTAGCGAAACTGCTCAGGGGCTGCCCGTCGACATCGAGAACTACGCTCTCCTTCCATGCTAAAAGAGAGATGCAAGAAAGCCAAATCTCAACCAGAAGCTGGGCGGTAAAGTTCCGGAAGCCACAAGAAAGCTCACAGACGTCAAATCCGTCTCAGCACTTTCGCATAAGACCTTCATGGAACCGGGGGAAATCACGATCGACTCAGCAACCCTTGCGAAACAGGGCAGGAGGGGGGGGGGGGGGGGGTGATCGATCGCACTTCCGCTTCGAACAAAAAGAAACAAGCATACGAGGTATTGAAAATTTGCAACAAAAAAACCCTGAAACAAAAAAAAAAAAAAAAAAAAAAACAAAAAAGTCGATCGTGCACTGGGAAGGGTAGAGGCTTACCGCGACGGAGAAGAAATTGCGCAAAACAACGGTACCAGAATACTTGGTTATCTCAAGAGCCTGACCGGAGACACGACTCGCCGAGAGCCTGTGCCGGCGCTCGAAAGAAAAAGGGGCCTGGTCCTGATCAGAGTTCTGGAGATCCCGAGAAGAAGGTGCCGCTTACTCAAGGCGAAGCGCACGTGAGAAGTTCGGTGAGTCGCGGCGCAAACTATCCGTGCGGATACACGCCGCGAAAGGGAAAAAAGAGGTAAAGGGGCGCGGGGACGAGAAGGCGCATCGGAGTGAACTCACGACGAGCCCTCGCTCGCGAAGAGATCTCAACATCGACTGCTCGTACCGCGATTGACCTGTAAAAAGGGGGCAGCGAAGCCGACAGCGAGCGCGAGAGATGGTGGGTGCTACGGGGGGTCGGGGGAGGCGGCGATCATGAGGGGATCGCCAGAACTCAGTGTAAAAGGTAGGAAGACACTGCATCGCGTAGCAAAAGAAAATTCTGTAATTAAGACCCAAGTCTACAGAGTCGGGCCTGCGATCTCGAAGACGAAAGCATTCGGGGCGTCGAGTAGGTCGGTGCACGAGAACGCTAGGCAGACGTGAAGATCCCGTGCATGATCAAGAAGCCCAAAATGCGAAAGAAATGTTTACGACCTAATATTCGGAGAGCTCGACAGAGAGGGTAAGGAGGAATCGACCGCACTCTATCTAGCGCAGCGATTAAGATCGCGCGCACGAACTTCAGAAATGATCCGGATCTTAGGCTATAACGCTCTGGGAAAGTAGCTCGAAGGGACTCACCGCGAAGCCAAGCCAAGGAATAGTTCACCGAGCGATCTTTCGCTTACCCGCCTTCAACTCGGAGTCGGAAAAGACGTCCTGCTCGTCATCGCGCTGGGGACTCGTC
>Ga0179591_1322096_pt1 | contig 15286 bp, 19 predicted proteins | sample CZOMad2_1_08_16f_FD_182891 | JGI IMG/M metagenome (GOLD analysis project Ga0179591, IMG submission 182891) | Vadose zone soil fungal communities from Angelo Coast Range Reserve, California, USA - CZOMad2_1_08_16fungal (PacBio error correction) | ecosystem: Environmental > Terrestrial > Soil >...
GCGAAGAAGGGAGTCAGACAGTCTTAGGGTCAGGGGGGGAGGGTTGACAAACAAGGGAGCGTCACCGTTCCAGATGGGCTTTTTCCAGTAAAAACATCACTGCAAGAAAAGAAGGAACGAGAGGGGGGGGGACCGTCGGCTGGGGAGGAAGAGAACGGGAAAACGCGTCGACTGAATTCGAGCTGGGCTGGTGCCCGGGTTCCCCAGTCCCGGCACTAAGGGTCCAAAGGTCTTCCTTAAGACACCGAACCTGGGCCCCACGGGCTGAAGAGATAGACCGCCGCGTGGGGGGGTGGAGGCAGTCTCTCAACCCCAACGCGTCTAACGAAAAAGGCATCAGGGTGCCGTTTCAACTGGGGGTGCCGAAAGGGGGGTGGGCTGCACCAGCAGTTGCTCCCTTTCCCCAGGCAGACACTAATTCTTATAATCTGGATCTCGAGGAAACCGCGTTTGGTGAGGCCGAAGAAAAAGAGTCTCGACGAGTCGATCGCGGGCCGTTTAAAAACTGCCGGGCAAACCGTTAAATCAAAATTGGGCGTAAAAGGGGAGTACATCCCCAGGGAACACGATGGTCATTCTCAGCCGGGAAGAAGATCGGAAAAAAAAACAGGGAGGGGGGGGGGGGGAGGCCGCTCGACAACTACCGGCTGAGAACTTCCTCTGGGGTTATTTGGCAGCACTGTCCGTAGCGTGTGGCGCCAGATTGGCAGGGGACCGGGGACAAAAAGGGACGAATGGATCGCCTGCCGATCGCACGGCGTGCTACCCGAACAGTACGGAGAGGAACCTCAGGGGTTGTGGGCCCAACTTACATAGATCTGTTGGGGCCCCCAGATGTCTCTCCGTCAGCAAACAACGCAAATGTTTTCTTCAAAGGGGTATCTCGGGAGCTGTCTCACGAAATCACGACGAAAAAAAGATGTTCAGTAACGCTTGGCGTGGTGGAGGCCGCCCCTCTCGGGGCCTGAGGTGTATCCCCGGGTGACCTCCAACAAAGGGGATGCACGGGGGGAGGACACGAAAAAGTTAACGCGGTCCGGGGGCCAAGCCAGGGAAACGAGGTACCGTCGGGGCGAGGGGGAATTCACGATTAAATGGCCTTAGGCGGGTGTAAGAAAAGAAGGCCTCGGGTTCCGCCGAAGCGGCTATGGAAGGACTCCTTCCTGGGGGCTCGGGGTCGGGGGCCTGTGCGCAAGCCAGCACGAAAAGGGAAGGCGTCTAATCAGGTGGGGGGGAGGGGAGCGGGTTGACCCTCCAACCCAACAAATTAGCGTATCCAAAAGGGGTCGTCGTTCAGTTAGAAAAGAAAAGGTGCGAGAAGGGCGGAGCGACGACGTGCCGCATGGATAGAAAATAAAGAGGAGACGATGACGAGGCGGTAAACTCGTTGACGGTTCAAAAAAGCAAAGAAAAAAGAAAAACACTCGAATTACGAAGTGTTTAAGAAAAGACAAAGGGAGAAGGAGCAGCAACCTCACACGAAGCTGAAAAAATGCCTCAAGGTTGAGATTCTCTTTTGAATCCGTCACGAAGAATTCTCGACGCGGGGGGCTGGGGGGAAGGAGAAAAAGAACTCATAGTGTTGATACGCCAACTTGGCTTTTGAGTTAACAAACAACTCAACAATGCGACTCCCGGATCTCAATCATGTGCAAAAAAGAACGGACGACCTGCGGAGGGGACCGAGGGTTGAGGCATGCCTCGCAACAACCGAATTTTTCAGCCACAACATTTCGTTCTTATCCAAGCATCGACCTCCGCGGCGGGAGAGCCGGGGGAGAAGAAGGGGCAAAAACGGAACGGTGTGGGACACGCATCAAACCAGGCAAAGCGGCAACAAAAAACCCAGCCTCGGCCAATATCCTTGACACATACTCTAGGCGGCCTCATGAGGACCGAAAATCATAGGAGAAAAAAAAAGGGAAAGAGGAGGGAAACCCGGCCGAACACACGGGAAGGAGACCTAGAAAGGACTCGTTGCCCCTACACCGCCGCCAAGGAAGTCCAAAGAAAAACGAATTCGAGGCAAACAGGGGAGAAGTTCCCGCCTGTACGGTTCGTGTTGTTCAAGAGCTATTCCGTTCCGGTACTTCTTTGAAAAAAGAAGTATGGTCGCAATGACCGCTTGAGCGGGGGAGAGAAAATAGGAATCAGACTTCAGGTATCTAAAAAGGACGGAACGACACTGGAGGGGGTCGAATCGCAACACAAAAAAAAACGACGAGACAGAGAAGAGAGACTCTTCTCGAAGGAGCGAACTGGAGGGCCAGGTTTGCACTCTTCTTGGGAGATGGGATATGGAGTGGAATTCATTCGTGAGCTCGACCGAGAGGCTTGGAATCGTGGGAAGAAAGGGGCCGGGCGGGGAAGGGGGGAGGGGAGGGGGGGGGATTCGGGTGTCGTACTGCTCTGCCAACAGGAGGGGGGAAGTCCGAGCTGCTAACATCCCTAGCTGCAGATAGAGATCACAACAAAACTTAGGGGGAGGAGAAGGAAAAGTAGGAGGAACTCGATCGGATCGAGCGACCGACACCTGGGTGGGCCTCAGGATCCGACGCGCGAGGGGGAGAGCTATCACTCCATCTGGAAGGGACGAAAAGATTAAAGAATCGAGGGGGGGCACCTACAGGAGGAAGGAAAACCACAGCGCTTCTTCCAAGCTCTGCTAAACTCTTGCACGAACTCGCCTTATCATCGTCTCAAGTCGAGAAAACGGCCCATCGGACGAGTCCAGGAGGGGGGAGGGGGGGGGTGGCTATCTACCAAGACCACTCAACGTGAGGACGTTTCTAGAATAGATCATATTTGAAAGGAGGGAAATCTTTCAACGGGGAGAGCGCGGCGTGGAACGAAGGTTCGAGAAGCAAGGCGGGGAAAAAAACAACGTTCCACAGGCGGTCACGGCTCGGGCGCGACGGATTCGTGCCGACTGAACGTTTGTTGCACGACTTGTGGAGGGCGTTGTCGGCGGTGGCTCGAGCAAAGTTGGGGGGGAGGCTGTTGGACGACTCTGTGGGTCCGCTGAGGTCCGGGCGTAGAAGCAGTGCAAATTAGTTGGGAAGATTGGCATGAGGTTGGGGGGGGACGAAGGGGAAGAGGGATGGCTCTGACAACGTGGCGGGTGGGACCGGACAGTGGGGCCTGGTAGTGCGGGTTTCGCATTTGAAGGGGTGGCGGAAGGCAAAGGGGCGATTTTGGGGTGATTAAACTTCGGTTCAGAATGTCAGGACTACTCACGGAGGGGCCGCTGCTGATGGAGGGGGAAGGACAGGATTGATATCGAGGAGCTCAAAGCTTTTGTTGGGGGTCTTAATCCAGTGGGTCTCAAAGGAGGGGCGGGGGGAGGAGAGGGGGAACCACGAAAAGCGTGACGAAGGCGTAGGAATGGCTTGAGCCCGCCTACCCTAAAAGGGAAAGTGCTTTTGTCAGGTGAGTTGAGGATGGCCCGGAATGGGGGGGGGTAGAGACATTCGGGGTACGGGGGGGTCTAGGTTGGAAGACGGGCTACTGTCGTCTGAAAGCGCCTTCTTCGTGTAGAAATTAAGGGACGCTGGAAGGAAGGGCTGGTCATTCAAGGTTGTGTTGTTGGGGAGAACAGAGTTGGGGCGAAAACGTTTCTATGTTTTCACCGAAAAGACCAAGAGAGAGAACGGGAAGGGGGGGACGGAGTTATTGAGGGAAGAGAAAGAGCCAGGATCCGGGGACGTGCACCTTCTGCCTGGTTTTGGCTGAACACGATAAATTTGGACCCAGGCCGTGGTAATGGCAGACCCGTGCGACTCGTCGAATAGGGTAAAGAAAGTCTTACTGGACTGAAGCTACCTCGAAGCCGTAGTGGGCAGGTGAGTGGAGGCACCGCGAAATGAAGGGGGTAGAAAAAGGATCAGGAAGAGTGGGGAAAACGCCACCAGACCAACGAGGAGACTACTGGCGTTGTGACTTTCTGTCAAAGGCCACCTGAAGATCCGCAATCGAAGTTCATTGTTGGTGGGAGGGGCTCGAAAGGAAGGGGGGAGAAAAGGAGAAGGGTCTTGGGGGCAAAAGCCACCGAGCCAACGCGGAGCCTTTGGTGGTTACGTCGTCTTGGCAAAAAGCACGCCGGTCGCGATCACGGCAGCGCGAAAGGAGGGGGGGAGTTGTTTGGGAACTAAACGAAGAAAAAAAGGGGGAGGGGTCTACCTCCCCCCCCCAGAAGAATGCCAGTGTGGCGTCACACGGGTAAAAGTGAGGGCTCAACCGCGGTCGAATCATCGGGAGGAAAAAGGGAGGGGGTGCAGGGTGCTGGGAAAGGGCCTCAATGTTGGGCTGCAAGGCTCGGGGACTTCACCCACTACTCTTGTCACGAAGGGTGTTATCACCGATGGTCCGCTCTCGAATGGAATCCGGCATTAGTGGGAGGGCTGGGGAGGAAAGGGACCTCAAAGGGGGGAGGCAAAACTGCACATGGGAAACTTCACCCAACTCCTCCCAGGGGAAACAAAATCGGGCGATCTCTACAGGACTGTCTCCATTCGTGGCGTGAGGGGTATAAGAGGACGGGGCAGTTTGGGGGGGGGGAAGAAAAATATGACCAGGGGGGAACGTCACCGATACTCAGTCTAAGCCAGGGAGGGGGGGAAAGGAAGGGGGCCGGGACCACTCGTCGCGATCTCAAGGGACAGGTCAAGGTGGTTCTTTCTACTGGGCGGGTTCTTTGGCTTGTACGCTCAATTGATGCACCACGAAAAAGAAGAGGAACTACTCCGGGAGGAGGAGAGAGCAAACAACACGTATGATTATGAGAAAGAGGAGGAAGAACTTTTTCGTTCGTCAGAAAGAAGGAATGGTTAGTGTGCCCAATGACGATCGTTCAACCCAGAAGTGGGGCGGTCAAAGGGAGAAACAACTGGGGGAAAAAAAAGAGGATATAACCCGAAAAATTCGCGAAGTGCTGGCGTGATGCCTCTCCAACACACGTCGAAGTCGTCGTGGGCCGTGAAAAAACTGGGGGGAAGAGGGCGGGGGGGGGGGGGACGCACACATTGGGGTAACCTTCTCCACACCTCACTAATTGATCGAAATCGCTGACAGGGGGGGAGACCTCTCACCACGACCGGCACAGGAGAAGGCCTAAGGGCCTGTTTACCGCCGAAAAAAATTAGAACCCAGAGGGGGGGGGCTCCACGTTCGCAAAACGAAAGGGGGGGAAGGGGGATCCAAGGTCAGGCACAGATGGTGGTCCTCTCACCACTGGGTTCGACAGTCTAAAGCGCGGCGTTTCCCAACTGGCCGGAGCAGGGGAAAAAAAGTCACCCAGGGAGGCAGGTAACAGCAGAGAACATGAAAAAATATTGAGGCTCTGCAGGAGCGCGACCGGGACGGGGGGGGGGGAAGGGGGAGAGAAAAAGGGACCGGTTAAGAATACTTCCTCGAGTTTCCCCCTCATAGTTGTGTTGGCGCCACAGAAGGGGGGGGGGAGGGAAAGGGAGAAACAACAGAACAAGGAAGGTAGTCGCTGCCTGATCATAATACTCGGTCTGAGAAAACAGAAAAAAGGCCGAGCACGAAAAACTGGCGTCGAGCAGCGGTGGGAGGGGAGTTTGCCCAAAATGACCAGAGTTGATACCCAATGTCGCTTGACCGACGCCAACCGACGAGTTGCCGTAAGAGAAGAGAGAGGGAAGAGGGGAGAAAAGGAAGAGACGACCTTCTTAGAAAGTTGGTCTGGGTAAGTTGACCATCGGCTGAGCCGGGGGGAGAAGACAGCATTGGAGAGGTGCAAGGGGAATCCAAAACACCCGCCGATGAAATTAAACCGGCGTTAAGCGCGGTCATTACTGAGCGTCACACGACCGGCGTCGAAGGTCGATCAGGGGGAGGAAAAAACAACTGGCAACAGGAGTTTGTAACCAAAACATCGGGGCCGTCCGAAAAGATGCACGAAATGGGAAAAAGGCCGAGTTAAGCTCGCGTTCTCTCCAACGACGTAGGCGGACCAGCGGTGGTCGTGGCGGGAAGGGAAAAACTCAGCCGTGTAGAACAACGGTCTTGACCTTCAAAAAACTAAAAACATGCGAAACTCGCCGGCAGGGGGGGGAGAGGGAGACGCAAAGGGAGAACACGAAAGAAGGCCGCTGCAACGGAGGGAGACGCGTTGGAAAATTGTTTCGTCTACCCCAACGGACCGCAGCATGGGAAGAACCCACCAATTCTCTTTTCATGACGAAACATCAGACACCACGAATTCTACCGCGCCGTTATAGGAGGGGGAGGCTTTGGGGGTGAGAGGAAAGGAAGAACAATTCGAAGATGTTGGGCGGGTTCGACACGACTCATAAGTTCCCAAAATTTAGGATGGGGCCGGAAAAACAAATCACACAGAATATACACGATTCGAATCTGATAGGGGTGCTCAAGGCAGGAAACCGTCGAGAAACAGTTGGTAGGTGAAGAAGAGGCCAGGGGACCAGGAGTGGTTCACCAAAATTGCGAGTGAAGTAAACTCCTCCACAACTATTCCCTCTTGGGCTAAAGGCCGTCACCGAATTTGTAGAAAAGGAAAAGGAAAAAGTAGGAAAAAAAAACATCCGAAATCAAAAAGAAAGAATCCAAATACTGAAGAAATACTCCCAGCTCATGACTGTCACGACCTCAGCGAGAAAGAAAAAAAAGGAAAGGATAAAAAGGAAGACCAAACACCAGGAAGAGCCCAAGAGACCGGGAAGCGATGTTCCTCAAATCGGAAACAGACGTCATCAACGACCGTGACGGTAGTGCGGGTGGGGGGGGTTGGAAGGGGGGAGGTGCCGGAGCGAAAGCCGGACGAAGTTCTCCTCCATCCTTCAGCTTCGCTCGAAACGTTATCTACGAGAAAAAATCGAAAAAAAGGGTGGAAGTTAGAAGAAGGGGGAGGGGGGGGGATTTGACGCAACCACAACGAGAAAAGCGACGCTTTTTCACTGGAACGTGGCGTTTGCACGACGGGGAAAGCTGGCGCGCGATGGCGAGGAAGAATCCAAAGGAGGGGGGGAAAGACGAAAAGGGGAAGGGGGGACTTGGTGGTAGTGAAGTAGAGAGTTCGGGAGGTTAAGTGCGGGTCTGACTGCAAGTGCGACCACTACCGTTTCGTGCTCAACAGCTGACGAGTAGATAGGACTCAAACACAAAACGGAGAGAAGATATAGAACCGGCCCGAGCGACCTTGTCTTGGCCTAAAAATACCCCTCCACGACAGCCAAGCACATCAAAATCCAGATTTGACGCGACGCGTCGGCGATCTCGTCGATATTTTTGGACTCGCGGAGGCAAGAGGACCCGAACATACGGGTGACAAGAGAATGAAGTTACCGCTAAGGTAGACGCGTCCAGCTCTGTCGTGTGGGTGGCATTCCACAGAACAAATCAAGGAAGGGAACGTGAGAAAAATAAAAGTAGGGGGAGGATAGATTAGAGCAGTTATACAGGGTGAAAAGCGTCAATGTCAGGGGAAAGTCCAAGGTCGTGGACGACTCGCCCGCCGTCATCGCGAGGGAGACCAAGAAAAGGGGTAACAGGGAGGGAAGGGAAATGGAGGCGAGGTACGTTTCCACGACTGGGGGCTTCACTACTTGAAATAGTAGTTGGGCTACGCTCCCGTGTGGGAGGCAGGGAAGGGTTGGAGAAAGACAAGGGGGGGGGAGTTTGGCTCGGCTGGGTAGGACAGGGAAGAGTAGCGCATTGACTTATCGTGTCGTTGCTTCGGGGTGTTTGTGACAGAAGGGGCGCGGCTGCGTAGGAAAAAACGGTCGGGGACAAGAAAGGGGGGCCGGCTATAGCCGCGGGCGGTGACTGAGGACGTTGGCGTTGTTTCTTCAAGAAAAAAGAAATTTTGGTCTGAACACTTAGTCAGTTGGACGAAGGGAGACACTAACAAGAGCGCCTTTCGTCTTTACGTGTCACCTCTATGCTGCTGCGGGAGTGACATTGGCGTGCGTTGGGGTGGCGGGAGGCACCGCGAAGGGGGGGTTTCCAGCAGCAAGTATGTGTGTTCTAGCAAACCCAAAGTCTACGGACGGGTAGGAGGGGGGAGGGAGGGATCACAATGGCGACCTCTATCAATTCGGGACATTTCGCATGGAGTGGGTTGTTGGGAGTGTGCACCAGATAAACTTTTGGGGATGATGTTAAGTGGGTTAACAGACACCAATCTCTGCTAAGCGGTAAGGGCTTCTTTAGGCGAAAAAGGTTATAAGGCTTAGCAAGGACAAAAGGGGGGAAGGGGGGAGAGTCAGGGGGTGGTTTGGGAGGAGGGAAAAGGTGGGTGGAGTAACGCATGAGCTATTTGGTTCAAACTCACTACCACGGGCTCTCTTCGAATGGCTTGAAAGCACGCGACCGGAGAGACAGAGGAAGGAGGGGGGGCATCTCGTGGCGGTTTGTTTGGGTTGACGTGAGGCATGCTGTGGCGAAAAAGGAACAATCGAAAGGTTAGGGAAACAAAGTCTCATCGGGCTGTCTTGTGTGAGAAGGAGTATCACCTAAAAAAAGGGACACTTAAACGGGTGCGCAATTCGGGCTCTTGGGGACTAAACGGGGGAAAAAACTAGTGCTGGGGGTCTACCACAGCTTCAGGCAGTGGGAACGGCAAACACTAGTCTAACAGGGCGTGACGGAGTGAAACAAGAGAAAACCGAGGAGAGCGATGCGGCAACGCATTCGTGGGGGGTTTTTTACGATCGAAATTATTGGGATCAACAGCTCATTTGAGTTGGGAGAAAAGAAAAAAAAAAAAAAAAAGAGCGTCCCGGGTTTACTCCGTCCCGAAAAAAATGGAGGGTCCGAGGACGAACTACCTTCGGGGTGGTGAGGGTTGGGGGCGAAAAAGGACGCAAAAAGGATGGGGGGCGAAAAGACTGGACACGTTTTAAAAGTAAAGGCTACGTGCCGCCGGTCGGGGGGAAGGGCTAACCACATCGCTCGTATGCGGAGTCTAACTCTAAAAGTAAGGGCGTGACGGTCGAGACAGCAAAAATTTTGGGTCTCAATGCTAGGGGATTGGGCGCAGCGCGAGAGACGAGTCTTCCGAAGGGACTGGGGGACCTAGAGACGCTGGGGGGGCGGGGTAAGCCTTCCGCATTTAGGGGAGGGGTCTTGGGGAAAGGAAAGAAAAATCTGGGCAATCAACAAGTCTTCAAAAAATTTTTAAAAACCCTTATGCAACTCGTCGACGCCTGTCAATTGTTGGGATCTGGCCTACAACACAAAACCAAAAAAAAAAAAAAAAAAAATAGATGGCTAGGAGCAGAGACGGCGGTGATCTTGTTCGGTGCTTGCGACACTGTACCCATGCCAGCCTCGTCCCAGGGTCGGACCGCGAATCGACTCAGTATCTCTCTGGGGGGGGGGGGGGGGGGGGGTGGGGGGGGTGGGGTGGGGGGGGGGGGGGGGGGGGGGGGGGGGGGGGGGGGGGGGGGGGGGGTGGGGGGGGGGGGGGGGTTGGGGGGGGGGGGGGGGGGGGGGGGGGGGGTGGGGGGGGGGTGGGGGGGGTGGGGGGGTTGGGAACACACGGGGGTTGGGGCTGTGGGGTGATTGTCCTACACGAAGAGGTCTGCGTCTGCTCTGGGGCGGTGGAGGGCCTTCCTGGGGTGGTGCGTTTCTTTCTCGGGGTCCCAGGGATAGGGGTCTTTCCCTTCTGACAACTTCACGACGACGATAACGCTTCGACGCAATTAGATAAAGAGAGCTCAACCACAAAGTAAAGGGTAGTAGGGGTGTAAAAAAATAGTAGCGGTCGGACTGTGCCGGGGGAGGTGTATGCGTCGTGGTCTTTTTTTCCGGTGTTTTTCCAGCAAGGGGGAGACCGTTTTGCGACAAGGGGGGAAAGGTCGTTGGGAGAGTGGGTGGAGGCGGGGAGGGGGCTTGTTTGGGGGGCCTGGTCAGGTCAGGGCCGGCACACGTCCTTTACGGGCGTGAGGAACGATATATTAAGGTTGGGGTCTCGTGGGGGGTAAGGGGGGGGTGGAAGGGTCGGGGTCTCGCGCAATCGACGGCGCTCTACATTCATCTCGGGGGACTTACCTTGATCTTGGCAAGGGGAAAAAGGATGGAAACGGACGCCGGGCGGCCAGCGCATTTGGCGGGTCGGGTTCGCGCGCAACAGAAGGAGCAGCCGGACTAGTCGGGAGGGACGAAAACGTTGGAGGGCGGGGGTGAAAAAACGAAGCAGCTGAAGAAAGGTGCGGGGGTTCCGGTCCCGGAGCAAAGCCGGGGGTTGATGGATTTGGCTGGGCAGGGAGAACATAGATACAGGGGGCAAAAAGGGAAGGGGGAAATCTGGCAATAGGGGGGGAACGGCGTTGGGAGGTCACCACTACCGTCGGAAGGGGGGGGGCTAGAGGTGGCCTGGCCCAACTGTGGAGGGGGAACGTGGGTTCCACAACATTGGAGGGAAGATCGGGGCATCAGCACACGTGGTAGTTAGCACCTGCTCAAAGAACTCTGACCGGGGGGGGGGGGGGGGGGGGGGGGGGCTTGGTGGGGGGGGGGGGCCCTCACCAAGGACCGGGGACGAAGGAGGAACCTTTTTGTCCAAAATCGGGGTAAAAGGGGTCCTCGGGTTGGGCGTGAGGGCGGAGTTTCCAAGAAGCCACACGGCACACTGTGGTATTAAAGAAAAAGGAGTCTGAGGCGGCGGGCTTGCTAAACCTACGGCAACCCAACTTCTTCTACCTTGGGGTCTGTGGAGCCCCATGAAATAGAAGGCTGTTGAGGCAAAAGCAGGGTTCGCTGGGACAACCCAACAAAGCGAGGGGAAGAGAGAGTTGCGGGATCGGTCTCGGGGTCGGGCTCATGCCAATTCGGAACGACACCCCGTAGGGGAGGGGGGGGAGTGGGGGCCGGGGGGAAAGAGACCCGGAAGCGTTGTAGACAATGGACGCGTGTTCAGGGAGAACAACCCAGAATGGGTCAGGGGAAATTCCGTGGATTCGGCGGTCGCGGTTATAAGAAAAAAGAAGGAAAAGATAAGAGAGATCAGGGGGAAGTAACCACTGTCTAGTGTTGTAAACAGCAATTTCAACGGTGGAACCGCCAAACCCCGCAGTTCACAGAAAGGACCTTTCGGCGCGGGGACTAAAAGAAGAAATTCAAAAAAACGAAAAAAAGGGGAGCGTTGGTCGGGGCGCGCGGGCTAAGGCCCAGACGAAAAAAGGTTTTATCACCCATTCGTCGGGAGTCGCCAACAACAACGCGAAGGCGAAAGGGAAGGCCGTGAGGAGATCCTTTCGCCCAATAATATGCCCGCAACACTACCGGGATTCGACGAGTGTGAGGGGGGGGGGATTCATCCTAACTGGGAAAGAAGTGTGGAACCAATTCTTGAGAGAAACACGCGAACCAAGAAACAACAAAGACGCTGCCGGATACGTCGGTCGGCGGTGCGCAACGAGGGAGAGGGAAAAGGCTAAAAAGGGTGGGTGCCGGTCCGGGAGACAGACCAGAAGTGTGAGAACACAAATTAAAAAAAACTTGGCCTCCGCACCTACCAAAAGAGAATACACCGTGAGAGAATCGTGGTGCTCGAGACTACCTTCGGATACGTTGTTCTTTGTGCCGTCGCCCCGCTGAAAGAGAAAAGGTGTGTAATAAATCCAAAAGTTAGCATTCGTCCGAAAACAGGCACACGAATTTTCTGGAACCGGCTCTTCTATATGGCGTAGGGTCAATCACTCAGGAACCCGCAAAAGGGTGGAAGGGAATCATAAGGGCAAAAAGGAGGGAAAAGACCCAGCAAAGCAATAACGCCCCAGAATAATTAAATAACCGGAGGGGACTGAGAAACATACTCAAAAGAAGGTCGAGCACCAAAGTCTTTAACCCAAACCAATGACAGAAAACCAATGAGGAGAACAGAGAGCCTAACCGTCTTTACACCTCTGAGCACTAAGCCCCACTTTCCTCGGAAGACGAAAGAAGAAGAAAAGAATGGGACCGCCGGTGTAAAGTGTTGGTTCAAGTGCCGGGCTGAATGGAATCACGACCGGGTGATGAAGAGGGAGCACTCAAGGTGAAAAGGGAGGTAAGGGGATCGAGATGATAATAAATCGGCGAACCAATACGTAGTCCCGACACTTTTGTTGCCAATTTAGCCAAAAACACCGAGAAAAGAGAGTCTCGGGGGGAGCGGAGCAAGGAGCAAAGGACGAGGGTTCAGATGGGGGCGAAGCGGGCCAGGCGCGTCCTGTTTCCTCCTCCAGGTGAGCTGAAAGCGCGAGGATTGGAAAAAGAGTGGGGGAGAAGGTCGTATAAGGATGGCTTGTAAGTCGGGTACAGGACGGCGGACGGACGACACGACAGGGGCGCTCTGTTCGCGAAGAGGATCTCAGATCAAAAAAAAGGGAGGGAGGGGGGGAGGGGGATCGAGGGGAAGGGAGGGGAAAAGTGGACGCGTCAACTGGTCAAAGTGGGAACGCGGCCTCCTACCCTCATCTGCCAAGAGCACTTGAAGGCCTCGAACACTACCGTTTCCAGCCTAGAGGGAGGGGGAGAGCTCACCAGAAACATTTGAAGGGAGAAAAAAGAAAGGGGGATCAAGAGGAAACTCTTGACTCCTGACATAAAAGGGCTTCTTCGACGAGAAGGCGATTAAAGTAGCGTCGTGTTTGCGAAAGAGTCCAAAAAAAGATTGAATTAACGAAAGGTTTGAGACAGTAGATCATTTAAAATAAAGCGGGGTTCAAGGGGTGACCGCGGACACTAGGGGTCAGGGGGTACACGGACGCACGCTAGCTAGGTACCCACCCGCACCGGTACATTCTTTCACGGGCAAGGCGAAAAAATGTGGCAAAGGAACGGTGGCGGTGAAAGAGTGTAAAGAGGATTTGAGGATCGGGAGCGATAAAGGGGGTAAACGCTTCCTGGGTACGTGTACTTTTGGTCGATGAGTAGAAGAAGGGAGGAGCGCTGAATGGGGGGGGGGGGAAGGGGAGGGGGGGGGACGGGGGATGATGGGGGGGGGGGAAGCCGTTACCTCGCTGCGGGGGAACGGGTAGGGCGGATCTGCTATCTCTCTGCGGCGAAACTTCTTTGGGGGGGCAGCCGCGCGTTTTGGGGTCTGACAAGGTCAGGTAGTGGGGGGAGAAAACTACCACGATGGGAACGGTCGTCGTGTTGCTTGACGCTATTGCGTCACTTCTTTAGTGCATAAGGGGGGGGACAGCCGCGAAATGGGGGTGATCAACACGGGGGACAGTGGGGGGGAGAAGGACCACGAACGGTCAAACGCAAGGGCGCGCCGGGAGAACAGGACCCACGTCCTGCTGTTCTGGAAAGTTCTTTTGGTTAAGCGCGATGTTGGGGGTCTCAAACTTCGGGCAGTGGGGGCGACGGGGGGACAAAACGAAAAAAAGAGGAGAAGAAGGGAGTGAGCGGACACTATCGTCAGGGTAGTCAAAGCTCGATCACGGCCAAGTGGCATCGTGTGTTTTTGGTTGGGGGAACGGGACCGCGAATGGTGGGCTACAACGATCGGAGAATGGGGGAAGGGAAAAGAGAAAGAGCGGGGGGACAAGCCGGTGCGTTACTGAGGAAACCGCGGCCTCGATACACGGCCAGGCTTTCCCAACGCGTTGGAGGAAGGCACCGAAATGAGGGGAAGAACAAAAGAAGAAGCCATGTGGGGGGGAAATGCACGGGGTATCGACGACTCGAACCGTTACGTCGTGAGCACCACTGAAAGCTAATCACTCCTGGATGTTAGGAGGGTGCGCTGTGTTGGGACGCACACAAAAAGGGGGGGGGAGGGACAAGGGAGAGGGAAGAGGGAAAAACCACTAACGTCGACGCGTTCGGAGTGAGGAGGGAGATCCGAATCATCTATGCTTTCAAAACGGGGTAGTTATTTGGGGACGGAACGCGAACTGGGGGGCTCACAGCTCTGTCAAGTGGGGGAAACCAAAACGAAAAAACAGGAGAAAAAGGGGGGGTTTGAGAGACCTGTCGGAGGGGTAAAACGATCACGGCAGGACTACCAAAACGTGTGCGTTGTTGGGGGAAAATTATGGGGCCACATGGGCGCCAACGACTAAGGACAGTTGGAAACGGCACAAGGCAGGTCAGAAAAGGGGGGGGATGTGGAGAAAAAAAAAGAGTCGCAACTCGGCAGAGAACGAACATTTCGTGGAGGGTCCCGCTGGAAACCAAATTTTGTCTGACTTCTCCGCCAGGGGGAAAAAAACCCGCGAGCACTCGTCACGCCGGGAGTGGGGAAAAAAGGAGGGAAGAAAAAAATCTCAGAGAGGAGGAATCCGTCACTCGTGATGGAGAAACGGATGCCAATTTGGGTCAACGTTCGAAATTTCCTCAATGAAAACCAAAGTAGACGCGTTAACGGGGAGCGCCTGACAAAAGATGGCAGGGGGATAGACAGGAGGGCTCCATTGGGTGGCTGAGAAGGGAACCGGGTGTGTGCGAACGCTACGATTTTTTCCCTGCATCTACTCTCGCGTCGGGGGGGAACGCCTCACCGAAGAGTCGCGATCGCGTGGGCGAGAGGAAAAAGTTGGGCTTTGCGGGGAAACGGGCCTCCTGCTGGGCGGAGGTGAGATCATGGGCAACGACCAACCGGCTTCTACTTCCTTAAAAGGATAAAAAAAAACAACGAGGGGAAGAAAAAGAGAGAGTACGCGAGGTCGTCGACGCAGGAAGGGGGGAGGTGTTCCGTGGGGGGCCACAATGTTAAAGGGAAATTTCCAGAACCAGCATTGTGGCTGAGGGAAAAGCACCTAACCTTCAACTAAGAGAGGCGTTGAGGTGAGGCGAGCACAGCTAAGGGAAGGGAAGGAGGAAGTCAATCGGGGGGAGTTGTGACCGTTCCCAGAGGGTTTCCTCGCGTGTCCGGGTGGCTTTCCCTGGTTCAAAGAGAAGCACACGATGGGAGCAAAGCCTGTCCGGAAAACAGAACCGGGGTGTTAGTCCGCTCAACCAAAAGGCGTCGACTGTACAGGGTGCCGGGCCAAAAGGGAAGGAGGGGGGGGGGGGAACAACCAGCATTGTGTTCCGTGAGGCACCCAGAAGAGCCAACCAAATTCTAAAGCGAAGGGGGGGGGTTTTCGTCGGAAACCGATGGCGTCGGATCGATCGCGTGCAAAAAGTTCCCAATGGCCAGGAGCAGTTTAGCCCCAACAAAATTTGTCGGGGAAAAGGACGGGGCCAGACGAAAAAGAGTGTCGGAGCTCCTATAGGTGCAAGTCTTTTTTTTAGTGGAATCACCACTACCGCGTTCGACGACTGCCGATGGGGTGCCGGGAAAAAACTTGTCGTAGTAAGTTGC
>Ga0179591_1144120_pt1 | contig 15285 bp, 10 predicted proteins | sample CZOMad2_1_08_16f_FD_182891 | JGI IMG/M metagenome (GOLD analysis project Ga0179591, IMG submission 182891) | Vadose zone soil fungal communities from Angelo Coast Range Reserve, California, USA - CZOMad2_1_08_16fungal (PacBio error correction) | ecosystem: Environmental > Terrestrial > Soil >...
AGGCTGCTGGCCGCTTTGTCCCCGGGACTAATTGAGCGAGAATACACAGGGAAGGTATGCTTAGGCCCAGGAGGAGGGAAGAATTGTTGCTTCACTGCAAATCCCTAACGCTATGAGAAAATCGCAAATCTGTTCAGAGATGGAATTTGCTTCGGGGCATTTTCCGAGCCGCGCTGCCTGCGTAGGAGCGGACAACAAGCCGCGGGGTCCTAGCCCGATGCCGAGCTTATTGTATGGGCACCTGTTTGGGTGGGACAGAGGGCCGGGGATTTTCCGCGTGGGTAGGGTGTGAATCGGGACTGGGGAGAAAGGATGGCTGGTGAGGATTTGTGTGGAAGAGGGGGTGGGAGTTCAATTACGACCGGTGCTGGGAAGGGTCGAGGTAGGGGGCGGCTGAAAGGAACGAAGGGGGAGGAGTGAGTCAGACTTTTTTGGGGGAGCACCGGTTTTAGGTAGAACATGATTGGAAATTTCTACCCACATCTGGAAATGCGGAGCGAGAGGGTCTCATAATTAAGCGAAAGTAAGAAACCATCCTCGTCAGCATGAGGGTCGGGGGAAAGCTTTCATCGGGGCAGAATTAAACGAACCATTAAAAACTACCTCCAAATGGAAGGAAAAGTTTGCAACTCAACGCTGTCTGATCGCACCCATTGGACATGATAGGAAAGACGGAATATATACGGCTTGATCATTGTCTAGAGGGGGAGGATTTTTGGGGCAGGGGAGCGCCGGTTGGGTGGGGGGGTCTGACGGGAATGAGAGGGGGTGAAAAGAGGAGCTTTCTCTAGTATGGTTTTGCATCAAGAAAGGATCACCTGCACTGTATTCAAAAAAAACAGTACAAACTAGCGGGTAAGTCTAGAAAGGATCGCCTTTCGTGAGAATAAATTCAAATCCCCACATTAAAGCAACCGAGATTTGGTACGCTGGATCTTACCTAATCACGATCGATGAACTCTAGGAACTAATGAAAAGTTTGGGTCTCGTTCAAAAGGAAAGTCCTAGAGAAAGCGGTGAACAAACTACCCGGATAGGAAGGACCTAAGGGTTGAACGCTCACTGACAGCTTAAGATTGTGAAAGGAGGACTCTCTCTCTCGTCATCGAAAATTTTATAGAATTAAAATGCAACTCACATTGATTATCGGTTCTGCAAGGGTTGATCGAAAGTAAACCTCTTCCTGCCAGTGAGAGGACTACATACCTGACAATTGACCCCATGAGGAGAGTTTCTTTGAATCAATGAAAAAATTCTTGGTCTGCACTGAAAGGAGGGGGGGACCTTCTTTGACATAAATACAAGAGGGAAGAAAAGATTGAGGGGTCAAGGAATACAAAGCGTACTTATTTATATCAGGAAATTACTTAGTTAACTTATGGGAAATGGCGCGAAGGAGAGGGGGGGACCCGAACTAAACATCTTCAGGTTTTCAGAGGGGTAATAGTGAGGGTCCAGCGATAGGCCGATCAGAAGTTGAATGTGAAGAGAGGAGGGGGGTTTCTCTGAGCGATCCTAGAAAGAGAGGGAAGGAAACTTGGTCCATCATCGGGGGCCTATTAGAAACCGGAGTACGACGGGGAGGATCGTCATACTTGGGGGAGGGGAGGGGGAAAGGGTACTATCTCTGAACATCGTTACGACTGTAAAAGAGAGGGAGGGCGGAGAATGTAGGAGTAGGCCGTGGGAGGAGGAGGGAAAAGAAACGAGGAATCGACTATACCGGCAGTCAGATAGAAGAACTTCATCTACTCCCTGAGGGGGAAAAAGAAGAATATTCTGCTAAAGCCAAGTGGGAGGAATCCCGAACTCTCCAGGGAAGCATGAATTATGCTACAACTGCTCAGTTACAAATTCGATGACAGGGAATTGAGAACAGGCGTTAGCTGTACAGGAAAACGTCTTTAAAATGGCGGGAAAGGCTCGAACTCTTCCAGATCAGGGGATAGGAGGAAGAGTCAATTAGATCCAAGAAGAGAGGGGGAACAAGACGGAAAAGACCCAAGGAAACGGATATGGAGCCGACGCGAGTAACTCCCCCACTACAACTGAAAAGAGGAAGGCAGAAGTTACTAGTAATAATGATAAAAGATGCCTGCTGAGGAGGGGGGGAAGACCGGGCATCCGCGGGGAAAGGGTCATAAAAATACTTATTCAGACAGTAGGAAGGGAACGGCGCGCTCTACGGGGTTGTGAAGGAAGACCAAACCATATTTGCTCGAGCAACGCCCATCAAAGAAGTAAAGAACATAGGAACTACGGATGAATTCATCTCTGAAGGGAAACAAGAAAAAAAAAATTTGCAAAAATTCACTAAATTTCAGTATCGGGCAGGAACAGAACAAATTAAAGTGGATTCTTGAGCACTGACTATCACTAAGACGAATCAAAAAAAAGGGCCGTAAAACAGTGCGTAGAACCGGGCTCGTATCTGGAAAAGCCATAAAAGGGGGGAAAGGAAAAGAGGAGAGGGGTTTCAAAAAAATAAACAAAGAAGGACACCCCATCGAAAGACTGAAAAAGAAAGAAAAAAACGCGTCAAATTCAAGGAGCATTATCCGCACAGTCATAAGAAGTACTGCGAGAAGGAAGGAGGAGCGATTGTGGTAGGTACCTATCCATCGTGCCATTGAATGAGTGCCTAAATCTCGGAGGAAAAAAAAGCAACTCTTCTGCTCAGGGGGGCGGAAGCGCTTTCATCCGCTCAACGAAAGAGAAAAAGAAGAAAAGGGGCCAAGACAAAGGTTACAATCGCTCCAAGCACAGCATAGGAATTTTTAAAGGATGCAAAGTATGGAAGTAATCCCAAACTCAGAATCCGCCTTAGTCCAATCATCAAACAATGGTTGGGGGAAAAAGGGTGCTGCTGACTCATCTCTAAAAAACAAAAAGGAGATTAGGAGAAAAGAAAAAGAAAGAGCGAAAGCAAGGGTGCAGGCGCCGCTTGGGACTGTATGATAAACTATCATTGCATAGGGTTGGGAGTAGAAGTACGACTCTGGCAGAGATAGCTCCGCCAGGACCTACAGTCTTACGGAAAGGCTCCCCTTTTCTTTGAGAAGGTCTGGTCGGGGTGAGGGGAATGGCGCTGAAGATTAAGCGCTGGGTGAGGGGAAGGGGGGGGGGATAAAAACAGCTTGTTCAAATCGGGTGTGAGGAACTAAAAATTGAGAAGGAAAGTTCCATTTCACTATGATAGGCTGCAAAAGAAACAAAGTATAAAAGGGTCCAATCCGACTCTTATGCAGGCGTCTTTGTGCGAAAATGAGGGAGAGGGAGCGGGGTTGAACGCGGCACGGTTATTCTCGTGCAGCTCGCCGGGGGGGGGGGGGGGGCCTATGACAAGTTGTTTCTTTTTGTGGAAAAAACTCATTGTATAAGAGGAAGGGAGGTCGGGGATTGGAGAGATGCGAGCAATGCTTCGAAGAAAAAGCGTGGGGACTTTCAGGTTGGATCGCTAGTGGAATGATCGTTGAAAGCTCCTTGAGAGTTTTGTATATTGACAATGCCCGAATACTGAAATAGGAAAAGTTTCTGAAGGGGGCACAGTGGGCAAATGAGAAGCCAGAGCGTCATTCATATCTAGTTTCACTCACGAGAAGGGGGAGAAAAGGGTGATTTGGAAATTGTCCGACCGCGGCCAGCGTGCAGTGGGTGGGAGGTGACGAAAACTGCCACGGAACGACGCGCGACAGCGTAGAACGCTGCGATTAGAACGAAAGAAAAAAACGTTTCAAGAGTAAAAGGCCCCTGGGGGGGGGGAAAACCCTTTCCGTCCCGGAAAGCGGTCCTGAAAGGCAGCATTAAAGAAGAGGAGAGAGCTCTTGCCATGAGGGGGGGGGGGGGGGGGTTTTCCTATTGTGGCTAGGTTCGCGGGGATTGACTTTCAGCTCGCGCCTCGATGTGGCGAAGGAAGGGACTTGGAACGTAAAACTACCCGGTTGGGTCGCAGATCATAAGTCATGAATGTCACAGGGACCTGATTGCGTCGTGGGGACATGAGTCCGGCTTTGGACCCTGACAGAGAATCACTGGCAGGTTCCTCAGGGAAACGGAGAGAAATATCAGAAAATAGAAGTGAACTAGAAGCATTCGTCTAACCTGTAAAGAGCGGCGGGGGATGGAAGAGAAACTGGGGCTTTTTCTCCTGCAGGGTATGGGGAAAGTGGGGACTTCGCAGACCGGTTCTTCGCTGGCTAGTTAAAAGAGGAAAAAAGAAGACCGGCAGAGTTCTATAAATCGAGTCTAGAGCGGGGGGCTCCACTACTCCCATAGGTGCTAAAATGGAGCAAGTCCTTCTATCTTAGGTGTTAAAAAGTAGTACCACACTGGGGGAAAGGGACGGTATCGCTCGGGACTACAAATTTCCAATGCGGAGGAGAAGGGTAGCAGGTCTTCCAGTAGGAAGCTTCCCTCAAAACGCCGGGAATCCGAGGTTCCGGTCAAGAGAGAGGGTAGACACACATTAAAGGAAACCGCTTTCTTGATCGAGTAATCTCTGAACACGATATGAAGAAAAACACATTTCCCTTCTTCGAAATTACGGGCTCTATAAAGCGTGGAGACCGCGGCTACTTCCCGCCGTATCCAAGATGAGAAGGGAAAAAGGGGCTCCTCGCTCACATTCAGTATCGAGAAAGAAGTCCATTCCAACCAGGAAGACTATACAAAAGGGGGAAAAAAATTGTCTTCCTTGAAACATAAAAACGCCGGGGGACCACAGTCGTGCTGACGAAGACGGAAAGGGGAAAAAATATTCCTCGAAGTGCCTTCGACTACGAGAAAAAAGGTTCAGGGAAATTGATCAAATGCCAAAAAACGTACTACTTTCGGGAGAAAATGGCAGGGTCATGGAGAGGCGGGGCACCAACGCGTCCTAACTGTGATTGCCTGATGGGAAAAAAATTGTGCTGATCTCAACGATTGGCGAAAGGAAGATAAGGGGGTATTCACGGCGCGCAGAGGATCACAGGGTGAGACCGATGAGGAGACAAGAGTACATCTCCTGACCGCTTTGTATGCTCGGGAAAAACAAAATCCCTCGGCGAGTGGGAAGAAGGGATTTTGGAAATGGCTGAGGTGGCCGTGTCGAAACTAAAACTGTAGCAGGAGGAGGGGCATGTTCTCGAAGTGAAAAGCACTCCCAAAAAAATGGAAAAGAGGAATCTTGAGCTAAAAGGTGGGCTCTCGGAGGTAGCTGTCAAAAAGACCACAAAAGAAAAAAAGTCCCCAAAAAGGGGTTGCCGGGGGTGGAGACGGGGGGTACAAGGCTTAGGTACTCGAAAAAAGGCGTTTGCGCCGATGCGAATCGGGCAAGGAAGTCTTGTCCTTGGGAAGCGAACGGGTCAGGGGCAGTTGATAGGGGCGAGGGGGGGATGAAGTAAAAATGCCGAATCAGAAGGACGCCTTTCCTTAAAAGAGAATGAACGCCACGCCAATTCGACAATCGCAGCAGGCGCGCCCCTTCATGCTTAAATAGAGAGGTCCACATAGCGCAAATGAGAAAAGAATCTTCTTTCAATCCTCCAAATAAAAGAAAGTGTAAAAGATAGTGCCACTGTCTGTGAGAAGAAATAAAGGGAGTACCCAAGGGTTTAGGGGCAGAGGGGGGCTGGACGTGGTGCAATTTTGAGGGGATGGAGAACTGCAAAAATTCAAACGTCCTACCCAAGAAGTCTGTTGCTGAAGTGATTGGGAGGAAAAAAAACTAGGTCCGTGGCGGGAGATGAGCAAAGCCTGCTCCTCCCTCTCTTGGAAAATATTGGCTGGGAAGAATAAAAGGACAAGGACGCTAGAAGGGTTCAAAATTCGACACTGAGATGCAATCTAAAGCAAAGGACTAAAGGGCGCCGGATTTGGCAGCTACGAAGCAAAAAACACGTTTAGGAAGGGGGAATAGACTAAATACCCACTGGCGGCCGAAAGAAAAAGGTGGAAGATCGAAAGTGTCGAGGGGTAAAGGCAGCGAATCACGCGGGGGAAAGGGAAAAAAGCTGCACTAGGCGACGATAGGACAGGAGAAAAAACGACCAACACACTAATCGTGTATTAAGAGAGGAGATTTCATAAGATGTTCGGCGGGAGGGGACCGGAGAAAGAAGGTGATTCACTTCTGCCTTAACACCGGATGGAATTCTATCTACAAAAATGCGGGCAGGCGTCTTTTTTGGGGGGTGAAGGGAAGCGTCTCCATACAAACGTCGGCTGGTAAGTAACGGAAAGACGTTGAGGCTAGTCATTTTATCGTGTGTCAATGGCCCCATTCTACTAACATTTCCCCAGTGGTGCGACTACATATCTAGGGGGGTTTAGGCGCCAAACACTGCTTTGGCATCGTATATGGGGAGGGGGTGCTGTCATAAAGAATACGATGGCGTAAAACCAGACCCTTCCTCACTGCTTTTGGGGGGAAACGGATTTTGCAAGGCTTTGCAGGAGTCGACCAGTTAAAGGCTGCGCAATGGGGACCCTAAAGAGGGAAAATTCCAACGATCATACCTATGGGAAAAGAGCGTGCAGGTCTACGTTTCAGGGAAACTGGAAGAAAATCGGAAATGAGGAGGAGTTGTGGGTAAAAAACAGTGGGGATTTGATCATGGACGGATGTGTTGGAAGACAGTGTGCAACAGTCGCTGGGAAAGGGGTTTTTTTGAATTGATGGGGGGGGGGGCTTGAGGCATTAGTATTTGGAGGCAGGTCGGAGCAAACCGCGGGAAAATTCATACTAACGCCGAAAGACAACGGACCTCTCTTAGCAACAGAACAACCTATTCGTAAATCATCTGAGTGGCAAAAAGCACTTGGAGGTCTACATTACTCCAATGAGTTAAGGCAAACTCACTGAAAGAGGGGCAAAACGGGAAGGTTGTTGCCTGGGGAAAGCAAGAAGAAGCAAATGCTCGATTCTATATAACGATTGCAGGGACGAGGGGGGTGCTAACAGGCAGTAAATTCCGTAATAGACGAAATCGAGTGAAAATAGGGAGAAGATCGAAACTTACTTCGCGAGTGGGTGACGAGGAGACATAGAACATCGGGTCAAAGACGTGGAATCTGCTCTTTCACAGCATGCTGAGGGCCTCGTGGTCAGGCAGGTGATAGAAGAAAGTGAACGCTTCAAGTTAGTACATTGGCGAATCGCATTGTGAAAGCTCAGTTCTGTAGATGCGAATTGCAGATGAGGAACCACCTCCTCCAAAAGGTAGTGACACCCCGAAGGTGCTCCTGGATGTGTATCATGGATTCAAAAAAATATTGGGGGGCAGGATGCGGGGAAATGAGTGGGGGGTGCACAGTATTTCGTACATCAAATAAAGAAAAAGGGTCAAAAAGTAGTACCAGTAAGACAAGGCTTTAAGCTATAGGGAAGGGAGGGGAATTGACGTTATTTATCTGATTTGAGAATGTTCGAGAAGGGACAGAGACCACCAAAAAAGGAACTTCATGGCTGGGCAGCTTTTTTATAGTAGCGGGGAAAAGATAAAGAGCACTGGGTAGTGTTGACTTCTTTTATATCTGAGGCGCGGCAAGGTCGATTAACTCGATCATAATATTTCGGGCCGGGGAGTTGCTCTCAGACGAAACGGGGAAGGTATTTACGCGTGGCGTATCGGCAAAAGGGACGGGTGGGGGATTGGGGGTGAGGACGGAGTAGGAAAAATAGGGGAAGCGGTGCTCACCTCTTACTTCGGAATTTACTAATTTGAGAGGGTCGCGAGTTTTAGTCTTTTCATGAAATTAAGAAGTCATTAATCAGGTACGATTCACGAGAGACTACTCTTTTCTAAGAGGACAGAGAGACAGTCGGGAGAGAACAGAAAAAGCAATCGGCGGGGGGGGGGGGAAAGCTCATCCAGTGTGGGCGAGTAAAAATAGCGAAAAGGCCGATCCTTGAGGAAGAGCAGCAAAAAATGAAGTAAGAAACAGAACGTTGCTATTTCATAAAAAGGAGTAGGGGCTTAGTCAGAGGCGGGAAAAAGAGTGAGGGAACAGGGCGCGAAAAACAACTCGTTCAAAGATCGAGGTGAGGAGGAGGCCATAGAAAAAAAAGTGAGTAAAGACTATCGATCCACGTCTACGCTTAGGATCAAAGGGACTTATGGGAAAAAGATCATAGTAAAAGGGGTCTGGATGACTAGGATATAAGTTGCAGAGAAGCATGACGTATGTAAGGAGGGTTAGCGTGCAAAAACCTCCGAAAGAGAGTGAAAGGTTCAGCAGGAGGCTTATCTGATTCCGGAGAGGGGGCACTTCTCGGCGAGGTACAGGGTTTAAAGTGTCAAGACGTCCTCCAAACAATGGGGGGAGTAAAGACTCCCAGAAAGAAATCATGTTAGCAATGTAACTAAGTTAAAGAGATGTTCAGTCTCGTCAGATGCCTTAACCAAGTGGATAAAATGATGACACTCATGTGAAGGAGCTGGGTCAAGAAATAAAGCAAAAAAAAAAAGGAGAGTCTTGAGCACGACATAAAGCAGAGCTATCTCTAACAGCTGAAGAAAAAAGGCAGGTAGAAGCGGGGCAGCATGTATCTATGCAAACGCAGAGAGAGAGAACGCGGGGGTGATCAATGGAAAAAGAAACGGCCGCATGCTTCAGACGTGCCGAACATCTGGAAAGGAAACAAAAGAAAAGGTAACATCTTGCAATTTCGCTCGCTAGGGGCCTTAAAAGGAAAAAATAAAATCGCGAGACATGCGAGAAGGAATAGATGGTAGAGAGGGTGTTTTCTTGTGGGGGGGTAGTTTATGGGGAGAGAACTATCATCGAATGGAAACAAAAAGTATTCGCAGAAAGAAAAGCCCCCGCGTGCACAAATCTGCGAAGATTAAGGCATCTCGGAAAAAAGAGAAAAAGACCTTCTAAAAGTAAATTGTCACGGCAGCATAAGGTAAGAAAGAAAGTCATTCTGAGTTTGTCTAGGAATTACGTCTAGCATCAAAAACAAAAAAAAAACCCAAACCTCTTCCTCATTCTGAATCAAATCCGTCACTAAAAATTCCGCCTTATTGAAACTAGAAAAAAGAGGAGAGGGGGGGGGGGGGTGTGGGCGGCGTGACGCGAGAGAGACCAAACAACAAAGGGATAACTACCTCCTGCATCATAACGCAACCGTGCTGCCGCTTGACTGTTAGTGCAAAGGGAATGAGTGTGTGGGTCTAATTTCAGACATTTGGCAGGATAGATCCACGAATCTAAGAGAGAGGGAAGGGAGGTCGCTAAATGTCTCCCCTTGTCACTGGGCTAATTTTTCTTTTTCTGGTTAGCGTCTGTTCGTTGCTCGCAATGGAAGATGCACCGGGGGGGGGGGGGGGGGGGGGGGGGGGGGGGGGGTGGGGGGGGGGGGGGGGGGGGGGGGGGGGGGGGTGGGAAGGACGTCGATAAGCCGGGTGGTCTGGGCTTGGGGTCCCGTCGGGGGGCTCGCCAGAATTGTCTCCGTATCATGAGAGAAGGCGTCTTCTGCTTCAACTACAAAACAATCGCTCTTCCTCAAACAAAGAAGGAGATAGTGAATAGGTGCGGAATTTCGTGGGAGAGCGAAGGAATGTACAAAGAGGTGAAAAGGAGAGGAAAGAAAAGGGTTGACAGTGTCCTGCTGGCTTTTTTTATAAAGAAAGGATCATCCTCACTCGGACTGGCGTTCTGAGTCAGAACGCGCAAAGTCTTCGTCAGTCGCGCACGCGTTTAATCTGGTGATCAGGGGAAGGGTATCAGGGGCCTGCACTATCTCCTTGAGGTTGGTATTGCAAAGAAAAGTCTGCTGCCTGCGTTAAAATCCGTTTCGCATTGGGAGGGAGATCGGGGCAGGGAGATGCATCAAGATAGGAAAGTCTAAAGAAGAGAGTAGGGAGGTAGGTTGGCCTGTGTCTGGGCGCTCACGCGCCATGTAGGTGGGGGCTACGACTCCTATTCGCACCAGGCCGCGCGCGCGCAAGAAGGAAAAAAAGAGAGATACGTCGGTATGCCTACCCGTATAACTTACAAATGCTCTCCGAAAAAAATAAAAGTAACGGAAGATCACCCTTGGCTTTCTCGTATAGCAGTACTAACGACTCAAGAGGGGGGAGCAAAGAGTCAGGTTCTTCTGTCGATTTCCTCGCGCTCAGCAGAACGGAAGTATTCTAGGTATCTGTACAGTTGTGGGGGTCTCAAGGCAAGGAGAGAATAATCGGAGAGAGCCGAGTGGTGCGCTCGACTTGGGAACTACAAGCCGAAAAAGTGGGGGAAAAAGAGACAAATCAACTCCGTTCGCCAGCTAAGGAGCAAAGGAGTGAACTGGCCGCATGTGTAGCTCTCAAGGCATTAACACCTTCTTAGTTCGAGGGGGCTGGGCCTCTCAAAGCGAACCAGATGATTTCGAACGATTGCCAGATTGGTCGGGAACTTAGCAGAGAACAGAGGGGTCTCTTTCTCACGAAGAGCCTGAAAGCGACGTCCTCTCGCGTTTTCCTGCTCAGAGAAGAAAAAGGTCTGACCTCTCGAAGTTGACTCGAAGAAGACGCCGCGATGGTCTCAAACCTGAAAACATTTCCCGAGCGGGACGGCGGAACAACCACGCACGAAATTGAGGACGCGGATCAAAAAAGTCGCTTACATACCTTCTTGGGAAAAGCTTTCTCTGAGTAGCCCAAAGACAATATTCTTGAATCGAGGAAATTCGCTAATTCTTACCAACGAGATCGAAAATATCTACCAGGAATCTGGAAGAATAGGAGAGAGCTTTGGAAAAAGCTACTTCTCTCGCCCCATAGGTCAGCATTCAGTGTTTTAGTTAGGAAACGGGGGAGTCCAGGGCAGGAAAGAAAAATATCTCTCTCAAAGCAATAAAAGAAAAAAGAAGCATTATGAATACCATGAAGTCAAACAAAAATCGGAATACGTTCCTCTTTCCATGAAATAGGGAACGGCGTTTCGCCGCAGTTAGGGTTTTCGGGGGGGGAGGGGAAAGAACGAGGGCCCAAATATCTTTTGTCAAGAGTGGCAGACCACGAGATTGTCGTTTGCACTGGTGTGGGACACGGGCCAACGGGGGAAAAAAAACTCGAGGGGTACATTTTTGCGGTTTCACATGGGGTCGAGGGAAAAGAAAAGTAGATGAGTGGCTGAACGGTTTAAACGACATGAGAGCTCAAAGGGTGTCGGAGCCCAAGAACACAGTGTTTGAATTTCACCGCGGCAAGGAGGATCAATATCTAGGGGCCCACTCATGAGCGCGAAACGTGTAAAAAAAAAATCATCCTGCCACTGTGGAAAGGGAGAAGCAAACGCTCTCGGACTTGCGGGGGAGGAGGGGCGCTGGTGCCTGGGGGGTTCGCACTCTGGAGCGGATGGCGGAAAGGCTCGCAGTGTTCACTATCATCACAAATGGCCGATCGTCAAAGGACGAGGAAGGGATAAAGGGGATGAGGTCTTCTTCCATCAAACGGCCTTGCCCACTTTCCTTTGGGTGGAGAGTGGCATTCGTCTGGTAGGAGAAAAGCGAAAGGGCGAAGCGACGGTAGTTAATGGGCTGGGTAAAATTGTCCTTGGAAATCCAAGGGAGGGAGCGTTCGTATGAGGAAAAACTAAGGACCTGTCAAGCGATTCGCGCTCGACGGTAGATGCGGCGGGAAAAAAAAGGAGAAAGATTTCAACCAAACCGTAGCTCCTCAGGCTCGTCACAGCCAGATGGTCGAAAAGAGTCGCAAATGATCAACGCGCAAATCTTGAAGGGGGTATATCGGAGACAAAAGAAAGGATGTTCCTTATGTGTCTCTACTGTCGGTGAGCAGAAAAAGAAGGGTGATGCAAAAAAGTCGGCAGAGGGATGTTCAATTCATGGTAATAGGGTTCGGTAGGGGTCTGCACAGGAACGTACGATGAGATGCTGAAGGTATGGTAAAGTATGCTTATCTAGCAAGCCGCTCCTCGAGGGCAGGAGGGGTCGGAGATGAACATTCACAATGCCTCATTGGTTAGTAAGAAGATCACGACAGATCATCTCTGGGAAATGAGAGTTTGAGCGGTAAGCGGCTCCTGGAGGTTGGAGGGGGGAGGGAAAAACTCTGCTCGTCAGTATCCCGTCCAGGGGGGGGACGAGCTCGATAAAATCGGGGTAACAGTGAGGAAGATGATAACACATTCGCTCGCGGGGAGAGGATTCGCAGCTTCTTCGAAAAGAGCGCACAAAAAAACAGCAAAAGAGGTTATGAGGTAATGCGAAAGTCTTCCCTTTTCAATCTTTGAGAGACGTTTTTTAGACTTCGGACCCGCTATAACCGATTTTCTATCTTAAAAAAAAGAAGGGAGTCTGGAACTCAGGGGGGGTCCTTCTAAAAAAGGGAGCAGGAATTTGCGCTGGGAAACTTGGGGGAAAGGGCTAAAAAAAATCGTGTAGGCTGTTATTTGCTGGACGTTGCAACTGGGCCCCTTGGTGGGATAAAAAAAGAAGAAAGACTGGGGGGGGGGTGGGTGGGGGGGGGGGGGGGGGGGGGGGGGGGGGGGGGGGGGGGGGGGGAGGGTGGGGAGGGGGGGGGGGGGAGGGGGAGTGCCAGTCGTTAGGGGGGGTGGGTGCTTCATCTACACGGCGTAGTGGTAAGGTCGATAGCATATTGCTTGCGCGGGGAGGGGCTTTGGGGGTGATACAGGGGAGACGTCATTGCAAAAGAAAGGAAAAAGAAAAGGGAGTGGGGCGTAGGTGGTGTCACGTGGGGGGGGATGGCTTTCTTAAATTGAACCCTGAGGCCATGGAACATAAGACTCCCGATGAGCCGATCAACGGCGGGGGGGGGGGGGGTGGGGGGTTTAGTGGGCAAAAAAAAGCAGGCGTGTCGTCGAACACTGGGGAAAAAATAAAAACAGGGGCAGCATTCTGAAAAGAGGAAGTGGGGGAAAAGAAGAGGAGTGGAAGGCATTGGCGATATGTGGGGGGACCAGCATTGGAAACAATCTTCTTGGCGCGGTGGGAACGGGCGGTTAAAGGGTGAGATGGTTATGTGAGAAAAGCGTAAGAATTCGGGGGGTTAAGTAATCTCATCTCGCCTAGTCACCTGGGAGAGGAGAAAAACAGGGAACTGCCTCAAATTAGGGGAAGCGAATCGAATGTCTCGCACGTAAACGAAGTAAAAGGGTGCCGGTTAAAGTTCAATCCCATCTTGAGAATGTTTCTCGGGAATTTTCTTTGGACGGTGGGAACGTCAAGAGGAAATGAGCAAGTGATCACACGTCTACGAAGATTCGTACATTGGGTTCAGTAAATTTTAAGGAAAAAATAGAAGTGTCGGATGCATTGGGAGGCAATCGCTGACAAGAGGGAAAAGAGAAGGGGGTAAGATCTCACTTTTACAAAAGATTGGGCTAGGGATGTGAATGATGGGCTAGAGGAGACTTCTATCTGAAGTGAAATCAAGCGTTTATATTTAAAAAAGTAGTTCGCGTCGTCAAAGGGGGGGGCGATAGACATTAATTGTTTACTAGCTGTCGAAAATGGAAGGGGTGAGGAAACAGTCGACACACAATTTTGAAAAAGAAGTCAGCAATAAAAATTGAGCATTCACAGTAACAGGATATAGTGTAGGGCACGGGTTAATAAATAGTGGGTTTAACAGTATCTCATGCACTCGTACCGCTTTCAAAAAAGGTTTCTTTTACCAATGAAAGGATCAAGCAACGGGCAGAAGGTCCGGACAATGGTGAATGGACAGAGGGCTGATAAAGGTGAAAGGTGAGGAGACGTGTTCTCATAGCAGAAAAGAGGCATATTTTGCAGCGGTGGGGAGGGGGAATTATGCGGAGGGGGGACAAGAATAAGACGAATCAAGGTGAATATTGGTTAGGCTCTCTGTCGGGGTCGCTAAGGTAGCAATCGATCAAGAATAATGGGCAAGGGGGAGAAAAAGCCGGACGGGACGGGTCACAGATGGAGAAGGTTGGCGAGTGACGAGCGAGAGGGCGTGGGAATGTTTTTAGTATAAACTCGCTGGAGAAAAGATGGAAAACCGGGGCAAATTCTCGGGTCTGTACGGGTTAAAAAAAGGGAGGCATTCGGGATTCGTGGTAAGAAAGGGCTCTGAAGCGTAAGATTCATTTGGAGGCGCAAAAGAGTGAGAAAGCCCGCTACGCCCGGCTGTCGAGAAATAGGAATCGGGGGGCGGGGCCTATTTAAGAAATGGGGCGAAGGAGAAGCTCATCACTGAAGAGCAGGACGAGAGAACAGGGGGAAGGGCGCGCTTCGTCGACGTTCAGGGGCTAACTGGGGAGGGTGGGGAGCTTTCGGTAAAAAGACGGTCGGGGCGTGCTGAATGATCGGAGAAAGGGCGGTCAGAGGAGCCTGTTGTAGGGCCTATATAAACCTAGGAACAATCCTCGGCGAAGAAAAAAAAACGACGGAAGGTCTAGGAAATCAATGCGATTCGGTTGTCAATTATAGCAACATCTAACTGCAAAAGGGGGAATCATCTATTACGAGTAGATAGGAGATATCAATGCAGAGGGGAAAGGTGTTCTTCAGGCTATCTGACTTGGGTTAAGGGAAAAAAAAGAGATTGAAGTGGAAGAAGGCAGGGGAGAACTAAACGGAGTTTAGTGCTCGGGCCGAGACAAAAATCCCCCAAAAACAAAAAAAAAAAAAACCCCCACCTATCCCCAAGAGGGCGCGAAATCTTCAATACGCTTAAAAGAGCTCTATGCTACTAGGAAACGAGGAATAGAAGCTAGGCTGGGGGCGCACTTGGCTCCCGTTCGAATGAAGGAGGGGAAGGCGGGGTCATGCCAAAACGTGCTAATGAGATTCGAGTCTATGGAACGGACAAATCGAATCCAACTAGGGAAGCAAAAGGTGTGAAAGAGGATCCGAAAAGAAGGGAGAACAAGAAGAAGTCAAATGTAGCGATCTGTGTAGGAATGGATTTGGAGAGAAAGAAACAACATCATTCGCCCTGCCAGTGCGATCGCCTGCTATCGAATAAAACCGCGTCAATTCAACGAGCAGAGAGAATATTGCTCATGAAAAGCATGGAAAATGAAAGAGGCGAGGAGCGATGTGTGGTCGGGTCGCTCCGAGCGATCTTTCAGGGAAATTTCGTCGAAATCGGTTTTCTGGCAGGAAAAAAACGTCGGCACTACAGCTCGTGAGGTCGATAAGGAGTCAAAAAAAAAAGATACGACGAGTCCATCCTGGCTCAGACTCATTAAAAGGGCTAAGATCTGCTCGAAAGCTCAGCATCTTGGCCTGATAATACCACAAAAATTCATAGGAACAAATCGAATCCCGCTGATTGGACGGCGAAAGAAATGAGGTGGGAAGAG
>Ga0179591_1339775_pt1 | contig 15285 bp, 22 predicted proteins | sample CZOMad2_1_08_16f_FD_182891 | JGI IMG/M metagenome (GOLD analysis project Ga0179591, IMG submission 182891) | Vadose zone soil fungal communities from Angelo Coast Range Reserve, California, USA - CZOMad2_1_08_16fungal (PacBio error correction) | ecosystem: Environmental > Terrestrial > Soil >...
TACTCATGTGCAGAGGAAGCAAAAAGGGTTCACTAGGGAAAGGGCCACGAGAGCATCAAGCAGGGCTTGGTGTGCCCGCGACTAAAGGGGGAAATGGTAATTGCCGTTTTTTACCGGTGCTAAAAAAGGGTCCAAAATTGAAAAAAAAAGAAGGAACTTGGGGGGGGGGCAGGGACTCTGCTTCGAGGCCGCCATCTATGCGAGAGGGAAAGCACGTGGTTCAAGGGCTCGGGGGTTGGAGAGGGGTGCGTTTGCTACGTTCTCGGGCGAAAAGGCTGGGGTAGAAGGGAGTCTCGGTAAAGAGAACAGCAATGAAAAGACATGGGCACAATACTTTGGAAAAGCGGGAAAATCCAGAGTCTATGCGCCTACGAAGAACCCTAAAGCACCGCCCGATTTAAAAAGTCCTCCGCTTCGGGGGGCCACGGTGACAACTTAGATTAGGATGAAGGGGGGGGGGAAACGAAGGTATTTGAAAAGGGACATCAAGTGAATTGATTGCGGTGGGGGGCAGGGGGCAGCCCAGAAAACCAGCAAACGCTGGGGCTTAAAAATTAAAAAGCAGCAAGGAGAGGAGATGCTACTGAAAAGGTTTTCCCTGAGTGCGAGGTCTGAAACTCGCGGGCACAGCGCAACTCTCAAAGGCTGGTTGCAGAAAACAGCTCTCCCGACAAATCCACCGCGCATAAGGCCGGCATTTTACGAAAGAACCATGCTGTATCTTTGGTAAGGTCGCATGCAGGAAGAGACCTGGAAAGGGGGGGTGAACAAGGCGCTGGGGCTCCAACCAAGACCAAAGGATTTGGGTGTTCCGGGGAAGCTGAAAGCTTCTCGCGGTAAAAGACGAGAAGCCTGAAAGGATAAAAATAATACCGGTCTAAAAAAACACGGCAAGGCCTAAAAAAACAGTTATCTACCTCTAGGGGGGAATTCACACAAGAAAATGGACTCGTTACTTAGGGAAGGCGAGGGGGGCTGTCGTACGGCGTAGGGGGACCGGGATTTGACCTTTTACTCAAGACCGGGGGAAAATTTGTTCTTGGAAGATTCAAGCCTAACTAAGCTGATTGCAAATCCTATCTGTCAGGTAAAAAAAAGAGGACGAATAAACATATAAAGCTGAAGATCCTTTCCGAATTTGGGGGGGCAAGCCAGATTGAGATCGCGGAATAGGAAGAAAAGAAAGGAGGTTACCCTACGACGGGGGGGAGAATCCTCACGGCTAATCCCGGGATTAATGATGGGGGAAATTAAATACTCCACAAAGAGAAAACGGACTAAGAAAAAGTCACAAAGGGGGACAGATTCATGGAGTATGGAAGAAAGGAGGGACTGTCGCGAAGGGGTAAAGAGTGTCCTGAATAAAAAGTAGTTACATCTGAGGGTGATACAAAAGCAACAGGGCTGGGCAGCGAGGGTCATTTCAAAAAGTTATTACAACGGGAATAAGGATCCTCACCGCTTTGGGGGCCAGCCGTCTCGTGAACCGCTGCCACAATCGAACGTTGACTGTACTCAAGGGGGACCTCTTTTAGGGGGGAGAATCGCTGACAAGCAGCCGGAAATGATCAAAAAACGCTCAAAGGAGTTATCCCCACTTAGGAGGAAAAACGTCCGAACCTAGGGTTCATACAACGTCGAAGGGGGGAAAGGTTGGGGAGAGTACCCCGATGAACCGTCGAGAAACTCGAAGGCTAGTGTGCAATCAAACGTTAATTCACACCATGAGAATTGCAGGGGAAATCTCTGGACACGCGACGAACGATTCGGAACAGGCACTATGGCTATCTTCTAAAAAGGAGGAGGAAAAATAGATGAAGCTCGTCTCTCATTGACGAGAGGGGGTAGCTGTCGAAGAATTAGTGTAAAAAATGACGGTGAAGAAGGACCGGGCAGAGTATAAAAAAGAAGTTTTCTAAGAACAACGGAAGAACACGAATACTCGAAACTGGAAGACGAACGTTTAGGGTAAGGTATGTGAAAGGTAAGGAAGAGATAACCCCTCATTCTTGCCAATTAAGAGCTTATCTGGCGAGGGGAAGAAAATTTTTCTTCAGTAGCAAAGAAAGAAAAGGAACCTGTCAACGGACTACGATGAACTTTAAATCAGCGGGGGAAGAAGTCTGTTCAAAGAAGGGGATATTAGAAGGGAGAGACTATACCCTTGGAAAGAAGGAAAAGGGCAGACTTGGTTTTACTGTTGAATGATAAAGCATCTGTCCCGTCCGGGAACAAAGGAGGGAAAGACGATTTTCACGTAGTGAAACTTTTTCTGCACTTAGGAAGGAAAGAAAATGAGCGTAAGGGAAGGAGATTTCGGGGGTTGGGAGGGCGCAATAGAAAGGACCGGATTAGCCGCTGGGAATCGGTCGAGCGGGGGAACGACGTAGGGAAAGCGGAGGGTACCGGGAATTGGGTCCGAAGCGAAGAGAAATGAACCAGATTCTGCCCAGTAAGTTCGTGAGGAGCGCTTCAAATGAAAGGACGATAAGGGCAAATCAAGACGGGGATGGCGAACGCGGAAAAGCTAACAACTCAAAAAAATCGGAGGTGGAGTGGGAAAACAAAATGGCCGTCAAGCCTACTCCGCACGACCTCAGCCAATAGGACACAGTGATGTTTTTAAAGGGAAAAAGCGGTTCACTGCAGGGTCTGGGCTGTGCCGCGTGAATCTGTAGGAAGGAGGGGGGAAGAAGCTTGAACAAAGCGCAGGGAGGGAAGCGGTGAGGACGAGAAGGAGTTCAGGCACAAAATCTAAGTAGCTTCGACGGTTAGAGAGGTTTGAAGAACCAGATCCTGTTTCCATCCAGGTAGAGAAAAGAGGCAGGCAGAACGAGAAAAAAGTGACTTAAAAAAATGCCGGCGAGCCAAAGGAGGAGGTAGGATTAGGGGTTTGATCACAATGTGGGAAACCAGAAGGGTGCGAAAATCTAAGGCACGCACCAAACCCAATCAAGACGGTCGCCGAATTAATGCATCTGGGTGCTTTCCTGGCCGGCCGAGGGTTTTGGGGGGGTCTATTCATTAGCCTGACAAAACAAGAAAGAAAACTCGGGTATTAATTCAATGCAGGAAAAAAAAGGTATTTTGAAACAGGAGCTCAAGTACAGGGTGAAAAAATCCTCACTAAGGGCCTGGGGGGGGGAAACATTCTGAGTGGACGGGTTGCTTAGGCGCATAAGAAGGGGAAATTTTATGGCTTCTAGCGCAAAAGTATTGCGCGGGGGGTGGCATTGAGTGTTTCATCGGAAGAGGAAAAAGACCAATCCAAGAGAACCTTTAGACTTAGCAACCAGCAGGAAAGAGAAAAAAAAAAGAAAAGGTTGGTCCTCAACTGGAGGTTCAATCCAAAGCGGAGTAAAATCATAAAAACACAAAAGGTTGGCACGTTCGGAAAGGTGGGAGGAAAGTTACAAAAAGACCGGCAACGGACGTTGGATTTATCCGGATGGTTACCGATAAAGGGGGCAAAGGGGAAAAATTTCAATTTGAATATGAAGTGAGTGAGCGCAGAAAACGAAGGAGGATGAAAAAAAAAGAAGTCATGGAGGTCGCAAAATTGAAATTCAAGCTCTCCAAAAGGGAGAAAAGACAACCTTAAATCGGCCAAATACGAATGAAAGTGCCGAGGGGGGAAGGAGGAATGGAGATAAAGAAAAAACTCGAAACAGAAAGAAAGCTGACTTCCTCATGAACGCGGCTGAAACGTTTGAAAGAGGGGGAGGGGGGAGGGGGGGGGCTTCAGGCTGAAAAAGGGCAACCGGCTCGGTCGGAAAAAGGTGTACGATGTTGCGAAGATTGCTGAGTAAAAAGAGCTGTTGAAAGAAAGAGGCACATCGGGAATAGAAAAGCCATGAGGAAGAAGTCTGCTCACTACAAGACTCACCTAACGTATTGCCAATTCCGGGAAAGCCATGGGGTATTATCGGCTAAAAACCCGGGAGGATAAGACTAATTTTTTTCAAAGGAGGGACAAGAAGTGAACTTCACCTCCGTTTGGGGAGTGAAAAAGGAGGTGGGGAGGATCATTACCAGAAGGGTCGGCCAGTGCGGGGAAAGAAAAAGATGAAATCGCAACTGGAGGGAAAAACTAAGGACGAAGGGTGAGATTTCTTTAGGAAAAAACACGCGCGCGAACGGCTACCAAAAAAAAAGAAAACGAGAAGCTTCCCCCCAGAATCGTCCGGCATTTTGATAAAAGAACAAAATGCTGTCTCGTGGGGGCAAAAACGAAGGCCTTGACTTAAAGGCCTGTGCTGTCTGAGGAAAAAACAATAGACGAAAGACGCGGACGCCGTTTGGGACATTGCCGCAACAGGGGAGCGGCGCCTAAAAAGGAGGGCATCCTTTGCTCCGGATCAACGAACCGGGGAAAGGGGAGAAGGAGGCCTGTAAGTATTAAACTACCAAGGAAGGACAAGGGGGGGGTTCGCACACCAAAAAAAGGGGGAAGCGGTCTAGATTGATTGAGTCCCGTTATGGCGTCGGCGGAAGGGGGGGTGTGAAACGGAAAGACCCAGGGGTTGATTGACTCGACAAAGGGGCAAAATCCTCACAGGAGGAGGGCAGCCATTTGGGAAAGTATCTGAATGACGATACCTCACCTTCAAAACGACAGACTGGCCGAAATCGAAAATGAAATTGGGAAGTGAACGTCGCAGCGGGGGACGATACAAAAAGAGGGGAAAAACTCTCACCGCTAATCCAGCCAAGGGGAAAGGAAGGCATTGATGGGGGCCATTACGCACCCACAAAAAAACCTAAGAGTCACACTAAGGGCAATAGGGAAAATATGGAAATATTGTCATTTACTGGGGGAAAAAGGGAATCGTATTCGACTTGGTGAACGGGGGACAAAGGGGGATCCCAAATCACTACGTAAAACCAGAAGGAAAAGATTAATTTCGTAACCACGTGGGGTGACGAGCCAAAAAAAGAGAAATCAAAACCTTCGTTGGGGTATCAAGAAAAAGGAAGGGAACGGCAAAAAAAGACGGCGTCTGTCGGCATTTTAAAAAATATTTGAGGAGCTCTGAAGGGGGGCCCAAGTCAAAAGGGGGGAAAAACGCACATCCAAGCTAAAGCAGCCCAAGACTGCAGGGGATCGGTAGACGACGAACCGACACGAGGGGACAGCAAGGGGGGGGGTGCGTATTCGGGAGCAACAAAGCCGAGCAACTAAAAGCTGCAACCTGAGGAAAACAAACGGTCGAAGGTCCAGCAAGGTGATGGGACTTACCAAGCGCAGAGAAAAGAGTTGCAACCCTAAGGGAGAATCTCTCAAAAAAAAAACTGAGAGAGATAAAACCCTGCCTGCCAACTTAGGGAGAAGAGCGCGGTTTGACACCATGGAAACTGCAGTTAAATACCCGAGGGGGGGGAGGTGTCAAATAGCTGGCAGTTGAGGGGTACAAGGTCTGGGGGATATCCACGAATACTAAAAAAAAAAAGAATGCTCTAAAAGGGGTTGACATTTAGGTTCCGGAAAAGCATACTCAAAGGTCGGTGGGGAAGTCCCATAGGAGGAGGGGAGGGGCTTTGTGAATCCAAAAAAAAAGGTGTCTTCGTAATCTACTCCATCGGAAACGAGACTTGCAAGGACCGAGGGAAGGAGGGAAGCGGACAGAGATGGACGCGACTAAAAAAAAACTCCTGGAGAGGGAAGCCTTCGAGTAAGGGCTGGACTACAATGGAATCCAAAGAAAGAGGGGGGAAATTTGAAGGTTTGTGGGAGAAAACTTCACGAGGGGAACTAAATGCCTCGGACAGGGATACAACGGGGAGCGGAAATATAATGAATTTTTCACTGACAATTGGGGGGGAAGATTGTTCTGGGAAAGGAAGGGATTCCGTTTTCGAAGGGGGTTGGGGGGAGGCTCAGGAAAATCTAAATAACCGGTTAGGAAAGGGCGGTATGATTAGCGAGAGCGCCGTTGAAAAAAGTTGCGTAAGGAACCGTGGGGAGGAGAAGATCAAAAAAAAAAAAGGGGGGTGGAAGGGCAGAAAGATCTGAGCGGGTGATAGGAGTATTTCGCTCAGGAAAGAATGGAAAAACGGACAAGAGGTGATGCAGGAAAACAGAAGGGTTATAGGGAAGGGGGGGGAACGCTCGTGATGGGAATGGAAGGAAACGCGGAAACAACTCCGGGGGCTCACGCATAGGCGGGGGAATAGAAAAGAAAAAGGATCTATGAACAGGTTTGATTGTTTCCGGGCGCCGAGAAAGAACGGTTCAGTAACTGGGGGGGGAGGGTTAAAACTGGTGGAATGGAAAAAAAAGGTGCAATCGTGAAAAAAGAACGCGCGTCCGGTTCAAAAAACTGGGATTTCACTGGAAAAAATCGGAGTACGCTTCTCGGGGGGGATTTCAGTTTTGGGGGGGGGACAGAATCAAGAGAGCAAGATGGCATGCGCCAGGAAACAGAAAACATAAAAGCAGGGTCTTAAAAAGGAAGATCACCGGGTACTATCTCAACTGCGTGCCGAGGATAGAAAAAGAGGGGGGGGGACTAATTGCGATAAAAAAACAAGCAAACGGAGAGCGCAGGGGGCTCACGCGTTGGACCGCTCACCACTTCACCTGAGACGAAGGGGAGAGTCTTCCTAAAGATTCAGCGTTTTACTGTCCCGAAAGGAAACTTCCCCCCCCAGCCCAAACCCACCCCACGCCCCCCCCACGATGTTGTCTGGGCTGATGCCATTAAAGAACCGCAAGGATCAAAAGGCGGATCATGAAGCTGATGTTGAAAAAAAGGCGAGGAAAGGGGACCGGTGAGCCATCCAGAAAGGGGGGGGAAGACGGGCGGAGTGGCGCGGGAAAAAGCGGAGCATCGACTAAAAAGGGGAGGTTTTTCAAGTGCGCAATAGTGTCGACAAAAGGAGGAAGAGGTAGGTAAACAAACCGGGGGGAGAACGGGCAACTAAAAAAGACCGTGAAAAACTAGCACAAACCAGCAGTAAAAAAAAAAAGAAATGTGGGCGTGCTTTTCAGCCGCGGCAGTGAAAGGAAGCGGGGAACGTATTCCTCCAAAGCAAGGGAGCTGGGTCCGTTCGATAATGGAAAGGAAAAACCGGCAACGGAATTGAGGGAAAGGGGAAAAAGGTAAGGATCGGATGGCGTTGAAAAAAAAGCGAGTAGTCCACTTTCGAATTAAAAAAGGACAGGAGGGGTTTTTAGCTCAAAACACTTCGGGAAGGAGGAGGATGGGATTCGCACGCGAGAAACGCCAACGCGAGCAAAAAAAGGGGGGAAAGACGACGAATTGGCCTTTGGGGGTTACCTGGGTGCTAAATGATAAGTGAGGAAAAGGGAAAGCGGCGGGGGGGCAATCGGAAGAGCAAGAGACGCGTCGGATTGAAAACACATCGTCGGCGGGGTGGAAAAAAACGGGCTTACTGGCGTTGGGACGAGGATAGAACGGTCGGCAACGGGTCGGAGAAGGCGCGGTTTCGCGGTACAAAAGAAAGAAGCAAACTGTTTTACAATGGGTGCAATCAACCTCCTGTAAAAAGACAGAAAAACAGAGTCGATGCAGAGCAATAAAAAGGAAAAGACTAAACACAAAAAATTCAGAAAAAGGGCCGTGATGAGCGGCCCCAAGGGGAAAAGGAGACGTGCCGCAGACAAAGAGGGTTTGGCTGATTGCTTCAATCAAAAGGGGAGGGGGGAGGCTTGTTGTTATAAAAGAAACCCTAGAACCAACAGTGGGACAGCGAAAAGGGATGGCAAAGAGAACGAACGACCCGTTGTCCTAAAAGGGGGGGGAGAGGTAAGTCCCGCGCCAAGCCAGGGGGGGGAAAAATTCACCAACTATCCTCGACATAAAAAGAGGAGGATGCGGCGTGTGAGAGGGCAGAAACTCGTTTCTTTTCTGAGGGGGAAGGACAGTTGGACGGGGGAAAACAATGCTCCTTTCTGCTGAAAAAAAAAGAAGGGAAATCAAAATAAGAAACAGCTTGGGGGGGGGGAAGAGGAAATACAGCCAGGGAAAAAAAGGACCGCGCATTTTGCAAAAAGGAGACGGAATACCGGGCGAGCAGTGCAAACGACCAAGTAAGTACGAACAAAGTCTGGAAACTCTTGGAAAGGGAGAAAAGAAAAAAATCAACCTCTCGTCCTGCTGGCGCGGGGATTCATGGAAAATTGAGGAGAGGAGGCCCTGGGTGAAGGGACAAAATCCACATCCGGAGTGGTGGAGAAACTTTGAAAATCGGCATCAAAAAGGCTTATAAATAGGATAGGGGAAGGGGGGACGATCGAGACTAGACATCAACTCCTATCAAAAAACGTGGAAATCGCGGCAATTGGCACCATATGTTAAGGGGAAGGAACAAGAGACATGCGGTTTCAACACGAAACGATCCTCAGCCAAAAAAAATTAAAAGGGATTGGGCATTACATACTCAAAAAAAAAAAAAGAGAAAATGAATAGAAAGTCTTTGGAAACTTGCAAGGCGGTAAGTGCATAAATGAATTATACTGTAGCCTAATGGGGAGCTTGTAAAGGGGATTTCCAAAATACGAAGTTTTCAAATAGAAGGAGAAAGACCTGGAGCTGGCAGTCCGTCCACTTATGATCGATCAGAGCACAGTATGATAATAAGCCTGAGGGGGATCTAAAGTCCCAGTTCAGCAAAAAAAAGCTAGCCTGTAGCAATGTTGCAAGGGGGGAAAGGGAGGATGGGCGCGTCGCTGGAATCCGGGGGGAGGGTCCTCCGAAAAGCGATATCAAAAAAAAGAACACGCAAGGGGGAAGACATCAACGGGCGGGACTGCATTAGACTGACAGACCTGTCTCCCCCAGAGGGGGAAGGGGGGAAGGATTTTGCTGTTATTTCGGGGGAGAAAAAACAGATGGTCAAACAAAAAATTCCATTCGACTCCCCAAATCTCTTTCCAGATTGGAGAGGGGGGAAGCCTCCTTCTTAGAGGAATGCGCGCGCAGTTTGGCCGGCGCCAAACTCAAAAAAACACGGGGGGGGAGGAGTAGGGGGGAGGAAATCACCGAAGGGTTAATACGGCAAGTATGGGGTCAAGCGCGGGCTAATAAGGGAAAATATTTTGCTTCGGAAAAAACGGAAGGGGGGGATCAGGGACGAAATTCGTGTCAAACTCACAACCCAATCCACAAAATTTTCGTGTGGATGAGAAAAAGGGGAGTCGGCGTGCTCATCACCGAAATCTGGTGATCATACGAGAAAAACTACTTTTTGTAAATCCGAAGAGGGCGGAAAGACGCAAGACGACATTGCACGAAAAAAGGCAGGGAAGGAGTGGGACAAGGAGGGTGGGTTTCTGGACGATCAAGAAGGGGGGGGGGGGGGGGGGGGCTGTTCATCCGGCTAAAGGCGATCACTACGGGCCAGACTCTGCGGAAACTGTATGGGGGGGAGTTGAGAGAAAAGGAGCATCGTCCCGTTCCTCACAGGGAAAGAACGTTGACCGATGCAAAAGGGTTGGTTATGTCACTGAAAACTCCATTGGACAATTTTGGTAAGTGACTTGTCTGAAGGGGGAGAAATTTTGGGGGTTTTTGCTAAAAGAGGAAACCGTGAAAATATGCGGGGAGGGCGTGCGGCACCCTGAGGGGGGAAAAACCGAAGAGGGGGGGAAAAAAAAAGATCTTGGTGCAAATTGACAGATCAAAAAAGAAAGGAAACTGTGTTGAGTGAGGGGGCCAAGAAGAACGGAAAGTCCCCGTCGAGGGGAGTGAATCACCTGGGGGGCCTTGTCTCTAAGAGTCTGGGGATTGTACCAATGGCAAAAAGCAAAGCAGCGAATCGAAGAGGGGGGCATAATAGAAAAGATAGAATGGGGGGGTTCCGGTGCGCCGTCAGGAAAAGGCATATAACTGGGGCTGGTGTCGTAAATGGTGGACCGTTAAGCGCATTACCAAAGGGGATGGATCGACGGTCACAGTCTAAAGGAATCGGATGCCGGAGACTTAACACAGCGAGTAAGCTTCGAGTTGGAAAGATATGGTGGGGGGGGGTGAGACCATCGCAGACAACCGGTCTTCTCCACTCGCAGCAAGGGAAAACATGTTCCATAAATCAAGAAAAGTCTCCGGATTAGGGGAAAAAGAGGAGAGGAGCGTTTGGGAAGAATGTGGCTCACGGCTCTCCAAAGAGGATGCTAACCGGGGGAGGACAAACACGAAACCACGGGTCGTCACCTCCGGACTTGGAAGCGGTTCTCTAAAAAGCAGGGGTTGGTGGCTGTGGCGATGCCATGCTAAAAATCATCAAAAGGCTTATCCTGAAAATAGAGAAAAAGGGAAAAAAATGAGAGAAGACCGGGGGAGCCGCTCCTACGAACAAGGAAAACCTGGGCGGAGGAGTTTCCCTTGAGGGCAAGAGGCGGAGGTCTGCTGGGTAACGTGCAGCAAAAAGGGTGGTCTAAAAAAAGGGAGGTTTCAGTAGTTGACCAGCGGATTCTAAACAAAGCCGTGCGGAACGCGCGCAAGTGATCAGTAAGAAACACCCCAAGAAAAAATCTAAAACCCTCAAAACAGAAAACATGAGAATGGCGGTCCCAGGAAACGAAAAAAACGAAGCTTTTTTTGAGAATTGAAAGTAAAACTCAAGGAGGAAATTGTCGCAGCAAAAAGTTTCAGAGGGGGAAGCCGGATGTGGGAGACTAGGGGGATGGGTTGAAGAGATGCACAGCTTGTATACCTAAAAAAAAAAAAAGGAGGAGAAGAACGGGATTTCGCAAATTGATCCTCGAGAAGGGGAAGAGCGCCTACCTCGATAGAGAACACTTTTTGGCGTTGGCAGAGGTTTGTTTGTTGGGGAGACCAGTGAAAACGAACAGAAAAAAAAGGAATCGGTTTGACAGGAACAGAGCTCGCGGGAGAAAACGGGGGGAAAAATCGCGAGTTTTTGCGCTGGTACGGAAGGAACTCACCGGGATCGATACTCAAGGTTATACTTGCGCCGGTAGTTTAACCAAAAAAAAAAGGAGATGTTCGAGGGAACAACATCCGGCAAAAAAGGGTAAAAAAAGAAGAAGAAGATTCTCCGCCCGATCCACGGAAGAAGAAGACGACACAGTACTGCCAGGGGGGGAAAGGGAGGGGGGAGGATCTCAAGACAGAACTCTAGTCGCTATTTATTGCACATAAAGGGGAAAACTGGAAATCAAGCCGTGTGAGGGGGGTGAAGTTTCAATGACTCAGCCCCAGCATAGAACGGGAAAGCGAAAAAAAGTCAAAAGAGAGACGTCGACTACGACTGAAGAGAAGGTGCGCGTTCTCATCCTCGCGAGGGAACCAAAAAAAAAACTCATTTAAAACGCTCAACAATCCCTCAGAAATCAAAAAACGCAGGAGCTAGGGAACGGCATTAAAGTCAAACATAGCTTTTCTCAAATTGAGAAGGAGCGAATACGGGGAAGTTAACAGAAAGGGGAGGAAAACCCAATGAAGGAAGAGAAGTCCCGCTTTTGGGGAAAGGGTGATAGGAAAGATCGGACAAACCGACAAAAGCGCACAGGAGGGAAACCGGTACAACGAATACCGTTTTGAGAAGGGCGCTAGGAAGACCATAATTATTATAACAGGAGGAAAAAAGTGATTTAGACAAACCGGCAACACACATAAAAAGGAAGAGATCTGCTGAAAGAAATCTGCCGTGAGTGCGGAGGAAGGGGAAAAGGAAAGGTTTGGTTTTGAAAAAGGGGGTCCAAAACAGACTGATGGAGTTCAATCTTGAAAAGAAAAAGGCCGGGTTGGGGGCTCGCCTTTGTCCGGAATTAAAGAGAAGGAGGAAGGGAGAAGACCAACTCCTATCACCACGCTCAAGGACGAATCGGCGGCAATGGGAAAAAAAAAGATTTAATCAAGGGGGAAAAAAAGATACGTCTACGGGTCACAAAGACGTAAAAGGGGGAAAGAACCCCAGAATGAAGAAAGCTGCCCGAAGAGAAATGAACGCCTCCAAAAAACACAAACTTACTAATGGGCCATGGAAAAGGCCAGGAATTTTAAAGGGTCCAAAAAATGTCAATAAGGTTTCAAAAAATGGGAGAGTTCATAAGGGGTAACGGGACAAAAATTGTGGAATATCACATAAAAAGAAAAGAAAAAGTCTGCACTCAGTGCGTCCGCAAACTTAGGATACGGAGAAGAAAAATATAAACAACCTTGGGGAAAAGAGGCCCAAAGAAGCGTCCGCTTCAAAAGAACGGCAACGTTGTCGGATCGTTTAGGAGGCTCGCGACAATTGGGCCGCCCCCATTCAAAAAATTATTACAAGAACAGCGCGGAATTGAAGAAAGAGGGGATCGAGAGTCTAAAAAAAGAGACGATAATCAGAAAAAGTTCGGGGGCGGGCATTTGGGGTTTAACTAAACGCCGAAAAAACCGTCGATCAAGAGCGCCGCTGGTGACAAAACTTCGGCTTTCAAGAAGGTTGCCGGGCACCTCACGCGGGTCCCAGAGAGAGCAAGTTTTGGGTCGAGAGACTCCACCACAACAACTGAGGAAGGGACCCAGAAGAAAGAGACCTCAAGCGGTCGCGCTCGTTGTCAAGCAAGAGTGGGGGGGATAAGATCCTGCGAATACGCTGACAACTAGCTGGAATAGGTTGTGGGGGGGATCAAGCAGAAAAAGCTAAGACGCAAACAGGGAAGGAAACTTTGATTTGGGAAAGCGGTTAGGTCTGTTCGGCGTCTCGATGAACTAATAGGGGGGGACACTAAGGGCAAAAGTTTTTGATAATCGCAGGAACGACGACATCCAATCTAAATGGCAACATGCCTCCATAGAACGTTGAAGAGTGGTGAAAGCGACGGGTGACCTAACGTCCTGGGGCTTTGGGATCCTGGAGGAAAGACTCAGAAGTCCTGAAAAGGACAAAGGATTGAAGTTGAGTTGGGAACATTCCACTGCGTAGAATACCAGAGGACATAACGATTTTAACCTGAGAACGTGGGACGTAATGAAGTTTTTTATGCACGGAACAAAGAATGCAGTGAGGTAAAGTGGACGTTGCTAGGGTCCGTGGTCACGGTTGGGGGAAAGGAATCGGACAAGGGAACGGTATTATCCTATTCTGGGGAGATCGACGAGGTGTTGCAACGCAGGGAGGCGTCCGAATTGAAAAGCTAAATCTGGTGACATTGCCAAAAGAGAGTCTAATTGGGAGGGGGGTTCGAAAAGAGGAATTCCACGTACAAATATGCGTGCCTTCGTGAAGTGGGGGAAGGGGGAGGGAACGGCCCTACAGGGGATGGGCTTCAAACAAAGGCCCAAGCGACCCCGAATCAAGGAAGATGAAAATCGCCGAGCAAAAAAATAGACTAGGCCAGGTGAGGGCGATCAATCACGCGTTGAATGGAGGGGGGAAGGGGAGGATGGGAGGTTGCCCGTGGAAAAAGTATTAAACGTTTATCCGCGTGAGCAGACTGCGCAGGGAAAGGGGGAAAAAAACGACCATGGGAGGAAAAAGAAAAACTGGAAAAAAAAAATAAGCTCGCAACTTGGGATTTCCGTAGGGTTTGAGACAGCAGAACAAGGGGGGAGAAAGGTCTGGTCCAAAAAATAAACGATGGTCTCAACAAACCCCCCCGGCCTGAAAAAATCGACTGACGTTCGGCCGGGGTGAGCGGAGAGTTGAGCGCATGTGGGACAGAGAAAAAAAGGGGGGGAAAAAAAGCGATTCTACTCCCAACGACCACGTGTTCGTCGGTCGAAAAAGGAGATGCACGTTTACTTGAAAAAAAGGCTCTGTTGGGGGGAGCCAGGGGGGGATCTACCCACCGCAATCATCCCAAAAGATTGAAGAAGAAAAAAGGATTGTGAAAGGTAAAGAAGTAACCGGGTTGAGGAGCCTCACAACAGGGACGGGGGTCACCGGAGTATTGGGGGGGGGGAACAGTTTTCTGAAAGAGGAAATGTTCTTGTTTCAAGTTGTCGAACAGCTTGTGGGAAAGGGGGTTACACGCGAGGGCAAGCTAACAACGCAAAGGGGCGAAAAAAAGGGTGAGCCTGGGACAAAAAGCAATAATAAAAAAACTAATGTGGACCTTGAGTGAGCCGAGAGCATGAGAAATGGCTATCGAGGGAAGGGAAAACAATAGGGAAGGGCCAAAAAAGCGTATTCAACGGGGGGGGACCTAGGGCGAAACCTGAGTACTTCAAGATTCGCGGCAATTTATGGGCTCGCTATTGGAAATTTGCGAATATGCACATGCGGAATAGGATAAAAAAAAAAAAAAGAGGATAGTAATGGGAACATTTCGGAAGAGGGGGGAACCTCAAAAAGAAGAAGCGCAGAAAAAAAGATTTGAAAAGGGGAAAACGAATGTCAAGTTCAGGGAATTTTGAACTGTGCTAAAGTTTAGGAGGGGAAAGAAAAGAACTCCGCTGGTGGCGGAAACATCTTAGCCTCCATTCTCCTCGCCTGGAAGAGGAGGGATCGGTCGGCTGGGCAAGGACTTGTCGTGAGGGGGGGACTCAAAAATACCGGAGCACGGCGTTGTGGTCAAGGAAGGGAAGGGGAAAAACAATGAATTAGACAATAATTTGCAAACATCACGAGCCATAAAATGGCAGGCTTCTAGACCGAAAAAAAAAAAAAGGGAAATCCAAGAGGGAAACCGGCCTCAAGGGGAGAGAAAAACCCAGGTGACCGAGGGGAGTAAAATTTATTTTCACCATCATTATTTAGGAGGGAGGAAAAAGGATTGAGAGGGAGGGAGAATCATTCATAAAAGCAAAGAAGTTAGGTAACGAGGAAAAGCTCGCGACCCTACCCACAGAAAGGGCGGGTCGCATCAAGCGGCCACGCGCTCAATGGGGGAAAAAAAAAAAAAAAAACACCGAGGACAGAACGCCAAAAAAACGAAAAGCGTCATTTGGCGGCAGAAAAAAATAGGGGAGAGGGGGGTTCTGCTGAAGATGACTCGTAACCAGGCCCGGCTGAGAAAAAAAAAATATAGAATCAACTCGAGGGCTTGAGTGGATGTTGCAAAGCCGGCATCGAGGAGAACCCCGGAAAAAAAGCACAGGAAAGGGGCGACAAAACTTGGCGTTGCTCTTCACGAAACAAGGGATTAACAACAAGGGGGAAATCGCTTGAGTGGAGGGGGCGCCACCGCAAAGAAAACCTGTGCGCCTCAAGAAGAAGGGAGGAGGGGCGGAATAGAAGGAAGATCGGGCAGAAAAAAAAGGCCAAGTTTGGGGACGGTCCAAGACACAATGAGTTGGTTCTGTACGAAGGGAATAAGGCAACGAGGCCTTCGGGGGGGAAAGTCGAGGGGTGGGAGAGTAAGAATACCTC
>Ga0179591_1243229_pt1 | contig 15282 bp, 14 predicted proteins | sample CZOMad2_1_08_16f_FD_182891 | JGI IMG/M metagenome (GOLD analysis project Ga0179591, IMG submission 182891) | Vadose zone soil fungal communities from Angelo Coast Range Reserve, California, USA - CZOMad2_1_08_16fungal (PacBio error correction) | ecosystem: Environmental > Terrestrial > Soil >...
AAACCGACCAACCAAAAGAAAAGGAAATACACAAAAAACCGCAGTATCCCTTCTCCCCTAAACCCTGATTGGAAAGTAGGAGACTTCAAGGGCGGGGGGGGGAGGGAATTGTAGGTGAAGGACCTCAGTCCCCGATTGGAAGGGGGGTAGAATCCGAATGCACAATCGATCTCCTGCGACCATAGAAAGGAAACAGGAGTACATTTGAGCGGGAGGGGGGAAGAAATTCATTGTGACGCAGGCTTCCAAGAGAGCATATGAGCCCAGAAAGGGAAAAATCGTAGGACGAAGGCGGAAGGGCAGGAGGAAGGTATTAACTTGTGTCCATTTTTAATAAAAGGTTGGGGAGGGGGAAATAAGATGGAAACCATTTGGACCTAAGAGGGAGAAATAATGTGCTGTCCGCAAAAGTCTGTTAAAAAAAGATAAAAAAATGGGATAGGAAAAAGCAGAGGCTCAATAGAAAGACGTTGTGAAGTAGTGAGGGGGTAAAAGTCGACGGGAAATGGCTAATGGTCTCCATCAGGGTCGATTTCTTTTTGGGATAACTAAAGCAATGAAAAATATATCGCACAACAAGGAGAGGTAAACGAAATGAGAAGCAGGACATTGTAATAAAAGGGAGACGACAACCAAAAAAAAAGGAAAAAAAAAAAGAAAAAAATATTCGAACCAGATTACTCGGAACGGGAGACTTTTAGACCGAGATCAGATGCAGCGCCAAGGTCACCAAAAGCAAAACCAGTATAGCTGCCTGAATCAAAGGAAAGAATCATTAGACTAGGAGGGAGCAACAGGGATCTACGGTTGGAATCGGGGGGTGAGAGGGGGCGCAGTAGTTTTTGAGGGGGGAAAGACCGGGGAGATCGGGCACAACATAAAAAGGAAGGATACAAATTACCGACGAGGGGGGGGGGGAATACGCGGGAGGTCTGGAAGAAAATATTTCAGGGGCGGGAGAAGATCACGTCAGAGGAGAAAACCAAGAACTCACTGGATAAGAAAATTGAAGACTTGGAAGGCACTATTGCAGAGAGAAGCAGAGGACAAAACCTTAAAGAGGGAAAAGCTGCATGCACCTCATCAATGAAAAAATGCACGAGGAATTTCGGCAGACAGCAACCCAGAGGTGCAGTTTGTGTGCGGGCTAGAACTGCCCAATGGTTGTTTTCTACATGGTGCTGCTCTTGATAGCACCTAGGGGGAAAGACTTGTGTAAGAAAAGAACTCTTCGAAGGGGACTTGTTGCGTTGGCGGGGAGAAACCTGCGGAGGTTTTTCTCAATGATGTCCTTGCTTATGAATTTCCGGCTGTGACCACGACCATAGACTTGTGACAGGATTGAGGAGTAACAGGACGTCAGGAATGGGAGCAGCGCTTGCCAGGAAAACATCGACGGTCAAGGTAGGATAGGAAAAACGCAGTAAAATTTCTGAAGAAACGAGCTCGCCGCCCAAAAGCGCATCTCCTAACTTTCGGGAAGAGAGAGAGGTCCATACAAGGAATGCGGGGGGACTACCTCAACGACCGGCAATAGGCTCTTAAGCAAAAAGCAGCCGAGTATATTAAGGGCCTTGTGACCCGAGGGGGGGAAAAGTAGGTCAAAGACACAGATCGGAGAAAAAGAAACTGCCCAGGACGAAAATATGATGCTTATCCTCAACAGAAACCGAGGAGGTCCATTGGGAAATCTCTTCTGAGGTCTCGGGAAAAAAGATCAACCAAGATAATGAATAACTGTGGTGCGAATGAAATCTCGGTGAAAAACCATTCCATCGGACAAGGACAACCACGTAAGTATGGGAAGAGGCGAGATGGGCAAGTCTAAGGGAATAGGAAAAACGGGCAAGAATGACAAAGTCCATTGGGCAGGGGAAAGGGGCCTCTTCTTCGGGAAAATCTTGAAAGAAAAAAAATGGTCAGATCCGCTTATAGAAAGTATGAATTTAAGGGAATTTTCCAATGTGACTCGGAGGAAGAAATTTTCCGTATATTGCTCATCTGATAAGAACGACAACAACTGGGAGGTATTCAAGAGATATATGCTCAGTATCATACATTGAGAATCGTTAAACATTGTGCACCAAGCAAATGGAACCTCTCATCCTCTGAGTCAATAGGGGAGCTGGGGGAGGTGTAGCCCTGGAGGTCCGGGAAAACGCGTGCGTGCTCCAGGAAAAAAGGAAAAATTCAATTTCAGGCCGGAAAGAAAAGTCTTTAACGCAGAGTCTGGAAGCGAGCAAGGTCAGAGAGGAAAAAAATACAAGGGAGATGGGTCCGGAGTCCAGGAGGGGAAAAAGGGTGGAACCTAAGCAGTCCGGAAAAAAGTCGGCGGCCAGAGCTTGGGGGAGGGGTACGGAAGTTGAACAGGGGGGCGCATGACAGACGCTGAAGAAAGTGTTTGAAGAAAACGGGCCGGGTTTCATGGAGGAGGAAGAAGAGCAGACGAAGGGCTGCCGGAGAGGCTGTCAGATGATTGGTAACAAATTCTTAAAACATCATTAACAGAAACATGTTCCGAGGGGAGCGACGCTTTGTCCTAGGGGCCGGGGGGTGCGGTAGTAGACAATAGGACTCAAGTCTTAAAAGAACATCGGAGACAGGAGGGGTACTGAAAAATCTCTGATAAGAAATGATAGGGACGAAGAAAGGGGGACTGAGGGAGCGCGGAGACCGTTTAGTCCTTCCTTAGCTCAAAATACGCCGGATGGACATTGAGGCGACAGAAGAATAAGAAAAACGTCCCTTAAAGGACAAGGAAATCTACCGAAACCTGAGAGAAAAAGGTGCGGAGACGCGCAGGACGATCACGCAGAGAGAAGTGAAACCCCGATGGACTGGAGCAGAAATTGAAAAAGAGCGATTCTGGAAAAAGAACAAACGTGAGGTTGGGGGGCTATTCAAAGCTCTCGAGAAAAGCTCCTTGCGATGGGGGTGAAGTATGCCGCTACCTGACAAAATGCACCGACTGGACGGAGGCCGGGGCAGGTACTTCACAATTGTCGTTAAAGGGTTGCGAGTGAGGTTGCGACCTCTCACCCGATTGCCGGGGGAAGGGGTCCTTCGCAGAAAAAAGGGGAATCCGTCTGAGATTCAGAGGGAATGCATAACAAATCTGCCCAGGGGGAAGGCTGTTTGGTAGGGGAAGGTTGGCGCATGGGCTGAAGCCTCCACCTAAGGTACTGTATCAATAAAGGTAGTGCATGAGCGACGGTGCTAGCAGGTCTGTGGGAAATCATTGGGGGTGAAAGTTGTTAGTGGGGGGAAGAGAGTCACGAATCAAATTGAAGGACTCAGAAAGGGATTGAATGACACCCCGATTAAATCAGGCCTCAAGTGAGCGGCAACCGGAGAGGGGAGAAAAGCGAGCAACGAGGGTTGATGGACGTCCTGGGGGCGGGGGATTTTGGGGGGAAACGGCTGAGTGCCGTGAGAGATACTTGAAGAAAAAGAGAAGTTCGAAGTCATGGGACGGGGGGTATCATGAAATCACAATAAAAATGATAGACTATCACAAACGGAATAGTATGAAAAGAGAGTATAGAAAGGTTTCTGGAAGATACGGAGACTAAGGAAGAGCGAAAAGGGGAGAAATTGGGGGAAAAAGTAGCCTTCATCAGGCACCGACAAGGCCAAAATAGGAAAGACTCCGGATTAAAGGTACTGCGCGAACAGAAAACGACAGGGGGACCGAGAAATTTTTGATCGGGGAAGGGCAGACGTGCGAAAGATTTGGGGGAGATTATGTTACTCAAAGGACGGACAATGGGGAGGGGATGCTTAACGCAAGTAACGAAAATTAACCAATTGGTTACGGAATCAGTCGGGGCGAGGAGAGTCTGCAGAAAAATGGGATTCCCTTCTAAATGTCAATACATATTGGCTGCGAATGCGCATCGCAAGAGAGTCAAAGGGAACGAGGATCGAGACAATGGAAAGAAGGTGAAGGAAATATGAAGTCGAGAATTAGATCTCTGCTATCATGAGAGAAATGCCTAAACGGAAGTGCCTGAGCATGCACCTCAGGGAAATGACCGGTGCTAGTAAGGAAGAACGCCAATACATAGCATTGACATTGGGGTCCGGTGCACGGAAAGGGAAATCCCCAAGTGGGGGGTTGGGTAAGTACGAACAGGACAGGACGGCTACTTACTAAAACAGTTGGACATGGGAATAGAACATCATTGTTGAATCCTTAGGGATCACCGGAGTTGGGGGCGCAGCAGGAAGAGTCCTTCCTTTCTTCTACCTATAGTTTAAGGGGGGGGGATGAGAGGAAGAAGTGAATTTGCGCCAGGGCGCGTGACGTTGGGAAGTCTACGGACTGTATGTGGGTATGAAAAGATGCAGGAACTGGGTCTGCTCGGAAAAAAGAGAAAAATCTCCTGCGGAGCGAAAGATCCGCGGTCGACAGATGCGTAGGAGCTGAAGGAAAAGCTAAATGCGGGTCAAAAAAAATTGAAAGTAGGAGAAGAGAGCGAGGAGGGAAAAAAGGGGAAAGGGGGGGAGACGTCGTTACACATCCGACCAAGAGCGAGAACAGCACTTCGCAAGGGAAAGACATAGTTCAGAAAAACAGAGACGTCCGCCTCACACCGGTGGGGGATTCAAAAAAAGGTTTTTATCCGACGCTGGCAGGCACCATACAGGCCGAAAGAAGAACCGGAAAGCAGGGAAAGAAGAGACCTTGGGGGCTAATCGGAGGTGAAAAATCACGATGGAAAGCTTGGCGACGCCAGCCCTTCATTTAAAATAAACTTCTATAGGGAAACGTGATAGCCGAGGGATCTTGTGTAAAAAGAAAGATAAATTGAATTTTTGCATAAGGGCTCCGCGCGGAGGGGGGCGGAGGGGTGCAATCACAGAGTAAATCATCGATTAGAGGATGAAATGTAGGTGAGGTGAAAAGAGGTCGCATGCAATTTTCCTTGAGAAATTCGATAGACTCAAAAATATGGGAAGGAAAGAGAGAGATGATTGGAACTCAACAAATTTATAATCTGAAAAGAGGTGGGCCCAGCACCTAAAAAGAACCATCATAAGCTCAAGGGTAGGGAGGCTTCTCCTCGGTTTCTGTAAGCGCACTAAGAAAAATTACGGGAGCCCGCGGCCCGGCTGGAGAGTGAAAAGTGTCTCACCGTTCAGCTAGCCGCGTCGGGGCATCTCTGCGTCAGCCATAGGGACATGAAAGAAGGCACGAGTCAGAAGAAACCTCTATAAATTCGAAAAAAAGTGTCGACAGAGCTTTGTGAGTAGGGAAAACGGAAGGTGGCGCCCGCGATTCACAGAACTTGGGCTCAAATGTTTATCAATAAGAAGGGGCTGGAAGGGGAAATATTGCCTATTCACCTTTCTACGAGTTGCGGAGGAAGAGGGTATTGGAGTAACTAGAAGGAAGGAGAATTCCGCATACTCTTGCGCTGATGGGTGGCGCCTAGACTAGTCCGAAGGACGTGAAGGACAATTGATCTTCTGGCTCAGAAAAAAGGTACTCGGAGGAAGATCGCCCGCAGAGGAGAGGACTCACTTGAAAAGGAGAGGAGGGTACCCAGTGCATGCCGTCTTAGCGTTATCAAAGACTCCGTAATTATACTTTGAAGGAACGAAATACCTGCCAAGGTAAAAAATAACTCATGAAGACGAACAGAAAAGTCAGAACTTGTGTTTCAGCCCGAAATACTCGAAAAAGCTCGCCAAACTTGTAGCTCAAGCAAGGGAATATCTATTTCCGGCATAAACTGTGAAGAGTTTGCAATCATCTAAATCACTGAACAATTTGGAAAAACCTATTAGAGTCCTCGACACGTAACAACATGCCCTGAGCGAACGGTAGAAGGAAAGGGGCTTCACAGCAAATCTTAGGGGGACTTGTCTTGAGGGTCAAGCGTAGTCCAGGGGCTGTGAGTGGGCGTTGATTCAGGTCGACGACGCGAACTTTAAGGTCAGAGGAATCAAGCATTCACCTTTTAAGTGGGCTGCGGGGATCTTGCCGAGTTGGGACAGCTCAGCAGACCTAAAAGGAGCGGCGTGAGGATTCAAAAGGCGGCCGCAAGACCGGGGAGTAGGGGGCAACTGGGGGAATTGTGTTGTGTGAACAAAGGTATGGTTCAAAGGGGTGGGGAAGGTGGGCCAGAGCCTAGCCATTGCCGAATCGGGGAAAAACATAAGGCGAGAAAACTGGGAAACACTCGGATGAATTCCCAAGGGATAAAAAGGGGATCGAAAAAGTCAGAAGCGTCTCATGCTTCTCAAATGAGGGTATGACGGCGTCTGGGATTGTGGTTGGTCAAGCTTCTCTGTTAACTCTGCAGAGCAAAAAAGGAAAAGGGGGGCGATTCCCTGGAAACCTAGGAGGAGAAAGAAAATCATGATGATCTCTCTAAAAAACACTAGGGACAGAGAGAGTCATGATTGTGCAGACGATGGACTACGGTCTAACGGTGGGGATAAAAAGGAGAGGTGCTAGGCATGCCTCAAAGATAGAAAAGCGACCAAATGGCCAAAGATAGGACAGCGCCTGGGGAAAAAATCGCTGCTCGATGGAATCCTCTTAGGCTTTGTGTCCGATCCACATTGTAAGAGCTTTGGTGCATAGGGGTCAGGACATTCGCATTATGGGTAGCAGAATCATTCCTTCATGAGGGAGGGGGACCAGAAAAAAAAGGAAAAGACAAATCAACAATGGGGAGGCTCAATACGCCCGAGTATCCGTGGGAAAGTGGCATACCAGGTTTTCTCACGCGGAGAAGGCAGCGCAAATTGGGTTAAGGGCTGCCACGACACGACAATCTGAAAGACCTAAACCGCGATCGAGAAGGAACGTTTGGAGGACCGTCGCAACTTAAATCTCTGGGCTGCGAAGAGAAAAAGAGAAAAGAACGGCAACAAGATGGGGGCAATGTCTATGTTCACCTCACACGTGAAGGAAATCACCGGAAAGCTGGGATAAAGCGTGCCGTAAAAATATAATTGGGGCAGGTTCCTTAAGAGGACTGAAGCTGAAAAAGGGGTTTTTCTACGGCGCGCGGGACGGGGAAAATGAAAAGAAACTATTCCACGTGGGGGGTAGAACAGACGGACTTGTTCATTGCTTAGAAAAATCGAAGTTGGGGGCGCAAAACTTATAGCCTTTGAAGGTAGAACCATAGTGGGAGGAGGAAAGAAAGGGGTTTACGGTCGAGGTCAGCAGAAGTGGGCTTTAACAGAAGTCGCGGAATAAAAAACAGACGGAAAGAAAAGACGAGGGAGGTGGGTATCCAGACGAAGAATGAAACTGGTAATGCCCGGAGAGGATGCAAACAGGAACTCCTTCGAGGGGGTAACGCGGTCGAAAGGAGGGAAGTTCCAGAAGCGCAGTGCGGAAATTACTCTCCGCACGAGTCATAGGCAAGGCGGAGGGGGGGAAGCGCGCAGACGTAATAATGACCGATGGGGGGACCGAAGTCGGTTCATCCAATACAAAAGTCGCGCAGACACTTCGACCCAAAGAAAGAACCTGCATCTAGCAAATCAATATAAGTTGTCTTAACCGGGGGGGGGGAAAGACGCTGAAACAGGACTTCATCCATAGGAGAAAATCCTCAAGCTATGACTAGGGGGTCCGAAACAGGGGATAAGAGGTTCTAGGATCCACTCGGGGAAGAGGATCCGGCCAAACAGGTTGACTCTGCCTTGCTAAAAACCTCAAGGGGAGCGAGAAACGGGGGGGAGGAAAAGTACGCAACTTGGCAGGTGACGCATGTCATCCGACGAGGATTTGTGAGAGGGGGAAATCAGGCGCGGCGCCTGCTGCGCATGCAGTATGAGAAGAGGGGTAAGTTTTGGGGGTGCCAAAAAGGGGAGGGGGTCCGATCGGAAGGGAATGATTCAGCCTCGAAGACAACAAACGGATGTATTAAATAATAGTCTAAATAGCAAAAATTTCGAAGCGGAAAAACACATGGAACCAGCACCGTAAGGAAGTCGAAGAATCGATTGGTCGCGCTGTAGCAAGCTTGGCTTTCACGCTCACCTCCGACCTAGCGGCCGGGTCGAGACTGGTTCAAGTTCAAGGGGGGACTTCTCACCGGATGGGACAGGACGGCCGCGAGCAAGGGAACGCACAGGGCCTCAATGCAGGATCCGGATACGATGGACCAGAAGGGGTCAACCGGATCATGAGAAAAAAAGGTAAGGAAAATCCAAGATGTGGGTTGGGAAACGTACTTATGGGGAAGTGACGCATGCACTATAGAAAACATTTACATAATACTCCTGGAGGGGAGAGGGATGGAAAGCATATTCTTTCGCAGAAAGAAGGATCTTGGAGGGGGGATAAACTATGGCAACAAATGGACCGGGACTCTTGCGGATTGCTGACGCTTTCCGATTCCTGAGTGCGGAAATTAGCTGAGCGGGGAAGAAGAGCTAGCAAAAGGTTCGAACCTCGAGAGTCTCAGAATCGAGGGGCGTCGCGGCGCCGAAAAGATCGGGCACCCAGTGCGCAGGGAAGAATGTGATCAACAAATACTGAAATGGGCGTTGATGGGGAGGGTAACGGGAAAAGGACGACCTGCGAGTGGAAACCGGCTTCCTGGCCTCTACCGGAAAAAATATCGGAAGAATGCGAGCTTGCCCGGAGGGTCTATAACCCTGCGCGCACAAAGAGGATCCTACACAATGGGAACAAGAGCGATGTTCCTATAAGAAACCTGGTCATCGTTGATAATGAGAAGGGACCTCGCCGCGCTAAGAAAAAATGTGCCGAAAATGTCCCAAAGGGAAACCATCCACTGAATCTGAGAGAGTACCTTCCAGGGAGGGGAGTGCCTGCCTGAGTTGATCCTAAACACTCTTGCAGGGGAAGAAATTCAGTAATGCTAATTAAAGGAAAAAATCTGCGCGGAAAAAAGGAGACGTCAAGAGGAGGACCAAAAGTTGGGAGAGGAGATCTCCGTGGGGGGGTCTTGGTTAGATTTTTAACTCTTCTGCAGCCCAAGGAAAATATTGCGGCTGAGCAGGAGCAAATCGTAGGCCAAAATAAGGGGGGGAGAAAGTTAATGTTGCTTTATTGGGCCTTTGGGTTAAGGGGGGGCAATCCGACGCCAGGGGAGGGGTAACCAGGATCACAAGAAAGGGGCGAAACTCGGTGAAAAAAGGGAAATTAAATCGGGAAACATCAGAAGGCATCGAATACGATTGTGGTAGGATCTCTGTAATAATTGTGAAGGGGTGAAAGGGGGGGGTCTTAGGGGAGGGAAGATGAAGGCTGCGCCGCTAAAAAGAAAATGTCTGAGCGTTTGGAACCGTCATTAGGAATCACCATGCAATGATCGAGTAAAACAACAACAAAACGGAAGGAGGAGAAATGAAAAAAAAGGAGGAATGCGTGATAGGGAGGGAAAAGAGTCTCCTAACATTGAGAGGAATGGAAAACCATTGTCAATGGGGCTGCGCAAATGTAAAAACACGAAGAAAGAACGAGAGACAACGCACCAATCCACAATTTTACTCGCCGTTAATCAAAGAGGGAGGTGAAGGGATACGGCATGTAAACTAGCTTGTGCCGATAAAGGTGGGCTCTCTGGAAGTGACCAGTCGACAGTTTGGATGGGGGGTCGCAAAGTCCCCAAGATAGAACGGAAAAGACAAAATGAAAATAACAGGAGCAAGTTCAGGCCACCCGCGATACGGCTGGGGAGAAGACTAATTTGGTCTCACCTTTCTCGGCCGCATCAGAGTGTCGAGGGGCTCATCAGAACAGACTCGGAAAGACCAAACCGCGAGCAGACCATCCACTGTGAAAAAGGCTCGACGAAGAAAAGAGAAAGCGGCGCAGAAGAAAAGGAAAAGCTGAAAATGGTAAGGAATTCAATGCACACCAGCAGAAGACATGCCCGAAAAATTGCGAAGAAGCCGTTCCAGATCGGAAGGGGGCACGTTCAGAGACGAGTATAGGACCATTGTTGGGGGGGACCTACGGCAGGCGGAAAATGCGAGAGTAAAGAGCAAAAGAGGCACAAAGGGCCGTGGAAATGACGAGCCCTTGGTAAATGGATAACCAAGTGGGCGCGGAAGGCTGATGTCCGCACTTTCCGGGCGGCAAAAAAGAGCTTTTAAAAAAGTAGTTGGGGTCAGAAGTCCGAGCAGGAAAATTGGACTGATAGCACTGGTTGCAACGTAGTCGGAAAGCGACTGCGTATTTGACTGAAAAAGGAAGACGGCAATTAAAATTCTGTGGTGCCAAAAAACGCGCATGGCATCGAACCTGGCTTAACGATATCGGCCCAGCGTCTAGGCACGGAGAGCGTGCATAGCTCATGTCAGGACTGTCCATAAAGCCTGCAAGGAATAGGCAAGAGTCGCAGGGGCCAGCGTACGAGTGGAATGAGGTTGAGCACCGAATACGTCGCAAATCCAAGAATCGCGACAGAGAAAAAAAAGAAGACTATGGCCTGATCTAGAGAAGAAAGAGACAGTAAAGTCGAAAAAAGTTGGAGCCGAGCGTCCTTCACGTCACCCGCGAAAAACTCAAGAAAAAAAGTGCTCTGCCGAATACACTTTGGGAATTGAACGCGGTTGAGAAAATCGGGGGGAAACGGACGCCGGCATCCCGGAAGGAGGGGTCCAGGAAGGAAATGCTCGCTGACAAGGATAGGGGAGAGGGGGAGAGGACTAATCGGAGGAGGCCTGTTGTCAGTGCATTAAGCCGCCGAGTCGAGGGAGCCGTCTGGGGGAGGATCAACGGGAGCCGGTAAGCAAGGAGAGGGGGGAGTCAGGCGGCTTGGTAATTATTTTTTCCCGTAGAAAATGTCCTGGATCACATCCAGGAAAAAAAACAACATGAGGGGGATGTGACAATAGAGATTTCTGCAGTATCTACAGTTTAATAGAACCGCTTCCCCAGGACCTGACCGCATCTCAAAAAGCGCCTTCGCAGCGCGCCGAAGATGTTCACCCGAACCGAAAGCAGGCGTCACCTAACACCTGAAATTGAAGGCACGGGCGGACTAATTAAGATCGAGGAGGACAGGGCATAAAGCAGAAGGCCATCAATACGGGCTGGCCGTAGCAAATGACAGAGGGTGAATCAAGGGGAGTCGAAAAAGGGATTCAGGCAAAAGAGCTGTGAGATTTAAGGAGGAAGGGTACGCCGACATGCAGGGAGGAGACACCATGGTGAGAAATACGCTATGTCTGGCGCGGATAGGAATGAAGGGTCAGGCGATTCGTTTCAGGAGAAGACTGGGAAGGGGGAACGAATTCGAAGAAACCATAGAAATCCCTACGCTAATTCCTTGGAAACACAATCTGCCTATTAACGAAGGAGTGAGATGAAGAATGACTTGCTTTGACTCGCTCCGCCATAGTAAGGGACATAGAGGGGATATACGATCCGATGATAGCTCAGGCTGCATGGTCCGAGAGGGGGAAGAACCCCAAGACAATGACCGTAGGACCAGGATCAATACAAGAAGTGAGTTCTACTGGACAACGGGATAAAGTATTCTCAAAAAGAAGTGTCAGCGACAGAAAAAGAGATGTGGGGCAAATTCGACGACAAGGCAAGTACTATCATAAACGGAGAAACTTGGAGTCTTTTGGGAATAAAAAAAAGGGAACAAGAAAAGGAGGTTGCTGACAACATGTTTCCTTCGGTTTGTCTATTGCAATCAAGGAGTCCGTTCGCAATGGGTACGTAGCTCCCGGAACAAGTCCCCCTGAACACTGATACGGGGAAGGAGGTCTTGAAGGGGGAGGAGAGGGGGGGGGTCATCCTTGCTTGTGTAAATGGCGGCAACAAAGTATTTCACGTTGAAAATCAGGGCGGCCGCCAAGAGGACGACTGGGCGGCAAAGGGAAGTCCACGTCGGAGGAATCGATCGCATTTAAAAAGGGTCGGGGCCGAGGGGGGGAGCGGGAGGCAGCGCGCATATGAAGAATACCTTAGAATAGGCAGGAATACCGCGGAGAAACGGGCAACGAGTAACTTGTTGTCAATGTTTTTTGACGGTGACGTGGCCAGAGGAAAACCCATTGGCCGAGCGGAGAAAGAAACATACACACAAATTCGCCCAAAAAAGGAAGAACCCGAGATAAAAGTGAGAGGGCAGCAGAAGAAGGGGCAGAGCTCAGCGATTTGATTGAGAGAGATACAGTGGGGGGGGGGGAATGGATTAGGGAAGGTGGAATGAAATCTGAAGAACAGGGACGGCAAAATAGAAATGAGAAGAGGGCACTGGGTAAAGAAGGACCAAGAATGCGAAAAGCAGGCAAAGGGAGAAAAAAACCCCGTAGGAGGAGGAAAGAGGAATAAGTGGGATCTTTATCGCAGACAATAAAGGGAAAACAGGAAGATTAACAAGTTCTATGTTACAAAAAGGGTAGCCTTCAGAGCAGACACAGCCGAAGCAGGGGGAGAAAAGATAGACAGGCGCCGTAACAAAGAATGCCGCGAAGGGCAATGAGAAGAGGCTTCGGTTGACAGGCACAGGGGACTCCTCTGGGGGATTCATAAAGAGATGCGAACAGTTTGGACGAAGTGGGGGGGTAGTCGAAATGAAAAAGGGGAGGGGTTGGCCAAAAAAATAACATTAGAAAGAAAGAGAGAAGTCAATCTGCTTTCTGCTCAAAACTACGACTTTTCGAAGTCTAAGGCAACTCATGGGGACGCTGGGGACCAGCTAGACGCTCTCAAGTAGAACGGGGAAAACCGCGAAAACTAGTAAGAATGGACACGACTTTGAAGAAAGATGGGAATGGAGGAGCGGTATAAACATTACTATGAAGAGGAGTTGGGGTCATGCGGCATGAAACTCAATAGAGGCAAGGCCACTAGACGGGCTCAGTAAATCCAAGAACCGCCGCAAGTCGGGACGGGGTCAGAGCAGGGACGGATAGGCCCAAAAAAGTTTTGGGAAGGACGGCGTCTTGCAGAGGACGAGGCCAAGAAAGGAAGAAGGTAGGTGAAGGAAGAGGTCGGGTGCAAATTGAACTGGAACGGACTAAAAAAAAAAGGGGGAAGCGCCCGAGGTCCTTGCCGGGGCAGGAAAACAATAAGATGTTGCAAGATTTTTCGTGAGAGCGGCCCAAGTCATTGGTATGGGCTGCAAGCCATGTCGGGATTGACCGTTAACCAGAAAGTCTAGAGGATTTTGATCACAGACAAATGGTAAGACTCTCGAGAAGGAACAGTTCCGCATCATATACTGGAGTAAGAAGAGGCGCCTGGGAGACGGAATGAGCAGCGTCAAATAAGTCAGGTCTGGTACGAACACCCTTCAGCAGAGCGTCACGCAAGAGAGAAAAAAGCTTTGGAATTTGCAAGGTACGGCGAAGTCGGTCACACTAAATAAATAGGAAAGGAAGGGACGACAACACGCCAGAGCCGGCCGAGGAAACGAGACAGACACAGTCCGTAGTGCTTAAACAGGTTGACAAGCGCTGAGGAAACGTCACACATACTGCAGAAAAAAGCAAGCTGCGGGCAGGGACCTTTAGAAGGAGCGCGTTATCACAAATGAAAGGGTGTTGAAAATAGGGAGACAAGCAGGGATTGACTATGAGAGGGAAAAATGGAAGGCTCTCTCCTACGCTCTTTCAAAGGAATTGGGATCCATTCCTCGAATGCCGGTGAAGAAGGCACCCGATTCGAAACAGGCCGTGGATCGAAAAGAAGCGAATCTCCTGCGAAGCGAGTATGAGAGAGAGGGCGAAGTGGCCTTTTGGCCGAGTTTCGGAGTTCGGAATGGGGGGGGGCCAGGGGACGTGCATGCATCCTCGCTAAAACAAACAAAACGTGAGGAAAATAGAATCTGCCGGCAGGACAGTTCGAAACAAATCGGAACAATGTGGACAAAAAAACACTGCGAATTGGCATCAGAGCAGCGGAAAGCGGACTGGAGTCCACTCAGGGCGTGCGCCCATCCGCAAGGAGGAGGCGCCCGGAAACCGGCAATTGCAGTCTTGCAGAAACAGATGAAGAGCGAGGAATAGGGCAGGAAAGGTTCAAGGCAAAGAGCCGGGGCTGGCCGGCAGAAGATCCATAGTGTGGGCAAACCAGCTATAAGGAGAAAAAAGGTCTTCGGGAAAAAGCGTTGGAGGATTTGCCACAGTATGGTGCAACGCATGACACGCGGGACACACGTTGAAGCAAAAGGGGAGAGGGGCTGGCGCGGAAATCGATATGAAGAGGAGGGCCGTCGAAAGTGAGGGGGCAGATGGGGTGGAGACCGACTTCGGCGTCAACATAAAAATTCACGCTGCGGGAGGAAGTCTTGCCTAGGAAAATGGGAGGGGATCACTGATGTTCCAAATGACTGATGGAAGCGAGAAGAGAGTGAGTATAGAGCACGGAGAGAGAGGGGAGAATTTCTCTGAGAGAGACGGCAGAACAGGTGTCATGCCGAGGAATTGGGACAAAAAAAATAGACGGAGGGATAAGGGAATGCAATCAACCTTGGCACGTCACTAAGGCCGGGCTCGACCGAAAACTGAAGAAAGCTATGGCTGGAGGAAGAAAAATACTATCACACGAAGACATGAGGAGTTGAGACGGGAGAGGGTAAATAGAGAGGGAAGGGGGAGGGAGAGTGGGGGGAAATATACGGAGGGAGACCCTAGCGATATTACCTCCCAGGATTCAAGAAAGGGGGGGCAGATTTTTCCAGTAAAGATGCAAGAGAGTAAAGTCAACATGCATATAGTCGGCGAGAACCTTAAACAACGGCCCCTGAAGCGTTACTTCGGGAAAAATTATTAAAAGGGTCTTTTGTCATAAGGTTGGGGGGGGTTCATGAAATCAGGCAAAACAATCATTGACATGAAAATGGAGGAAAAGGAAGCCGTGCGATCTAAACGATTAGAAGTCCCATCTTCCTTACAGGATTCCAATGGGCGAGGTATCGTGTCGGGGTCTGGCAAGAGGGGCGATAATGGCAGACGACAGGGAGACATGAGAGGGTAGGTTCTCGCCGCGATCGAGGGGAGGGGGGAAGGGAGTAACTTGGGGGGGAAAAAGGTAGTTTTGGGGTGATGGGGCCAGATAACGAAGAAAAAAATGGCAGAAGCAGGCTAAACAATAAGGAAAAAAAAAGGGAGACCCACGCGATAAGGAAAAAGACACTCCTGAAAATTTGATAGGGAAACCGAAGACAAATTGAGGTCAATGCGTAGAAGACATGGATTACGGCGACTGTAAATTGTGATTTTGGCCCTGTGGGGGAGGAGCGCCTGAGATGAGGGTTCCGCCGCAATGAAAAGGCGAATTCAGTAGAGGGTTGGCAGGAGAAATAAATGCAAAAT
>Ga0179591_1266826_pt1 | contig 15280 bp, 11 predicted proteins | sample CZOMad2_1_08_16f_FD_182891 | JGI IMG/M metagenome (GOLD analysis project Ga0179591, IMG submission 182891) | Vadose zone soil fungal communities from Angelo Coast Range Reserve, California, USA - CZOMad2_1_08_16fungal (PacBio error correction) | ecosystem: Environmental > Terrestrial > Soil >...
GTAGGGAGAGGGATTGCTAACGAGGGGTCCAGTTCCTTAATCGGGGATTATAAGAGAGACTGGGCAGCATTTAGAAAAACTCTCGCTCCAGAAAAACAGCTGGCATGCAGGGCATGATCATATCGTGAACACAATGAATTGTCGGAAGGAGCTGCCTTCCTAATATCGTGGTCGAGTGGGAAGGAACGAGACGTCATTACTATGTTCCGCAAGGCCCTGACCCACATCCTCTAGGTGACGGTAGGGAGTTGGAGGTTCTGCGGGTGCTCTGCATGGACGACATCAACGGAGGATCTCGGGAAATGAAAATTAGTGAGGTAACAAAAAAAAGACGCCTCTCGGCGAAGGGGTTCGGGGGGGTCTCGGGAGCGAGATGGTTCTCTATGGGAGCGCAAGCAGAGGGCGCCGGGGACGATGGAAGGCTCGAAAAGGCGGGGTGTGGCAAAGGCACTCCCCTCCAAGGAGGATCCGTACGAGGGCGGAGAAAGGAAAGAACGTTCCCCTCAAGTATGCGAGAAGCTGCTCGGGGGGGGAGATTACAGAGCAAAGCAGGATGAAAAGGGAGTAGGAATATGACTGCCGAGGAGGCGACGTTCATGAAACCGGGATGGCGATGTGTCTGGAGGCGGGCTAAACGAAGGTTCGCGAGAGGCGTCGAAAGGAATCTTTGACTTCAACAGCCTGGGTCGATGGTCTCAGGGTGACTACAATAATCCTAAGAAGAGTCATCCAATCGTTCAAAAAGGAACAAATGTTCAGCAGGAAGGGAAGTTTTCGGGAGAGGAACTGGCTGATTCTTCATCCACGGGGGAACGTCTCTTCCTATCGGGCTGCTCTGGGAGGGATCTGCCCTTTCTTCTGACCGTCAGGTTCCCCACGGGAAGTGGGTCTAAGGACAATGGGTAAGACGCGCATTGTCATAACGGAGGTAAAGGAAGGAATGGAAACCCTTTCTCAACGAAAACACTTCCATCTTTTAGATCGATCAAAAAAAACGGAAAAAGAGAACAGGATGTTGGACGGGGGCGATGATGAAGAGGTGCGACCTAAAAGAAAATTATGACATTGATTCTAAGAAATTGAAGGACTAGCGTGGGTCCGAGAGACATTGTTCGATCTCTATCGGGCATCAGCTTCACGTAAACTCGCATATGAAAAACAAAAACTATAACTCTGGCCGTAGTGGCCAGAGTACGCTCAGCGAGCATTCCAATCCCGACCTAGAAGATGTAGGGACTCCCTCTGGTCAGAAATCTGGGATTTAGTCTCGTCGTCGAGAAAGATGGCTCCTTCTCTGGAAGCGAAAGTCTCTATCACTAGTCTTCAGATTGACCTAAAATGGTCATCCTATGGGAAGGGATTCATTAAAACAGAGGATCGGAACAGGATTAAGCTTCGGCTAAACTCTCCCTTCAGGACCTAAAAGGTCTGGAGGGAGAGGCAAGTTAACGCCAAGAGGAGATGGAAAGACAAGAGCGAATCCATACCGTTAATTTAGGAAAAAGTCTCCTACTATCTCTTGAGGCACCTCTGAATAATCAAGGAATCAGAGAGGGAGGTTTAATAACTGAGAATATCCGCAGGGGATGGGTCGAAATTCTCCGAGGCACTAGAAACTAAAAAAAACACCGTACAGACTCATAGCGTTTGGGGGAGCGCCGTGGCCGACATCGACAGAACGCAGCATTCGAGCATAGAACTGAAAAATAGGAAGAACCGACGAAAGTCCATGGCTGGGACTCGTGTTTCAAAGTTGAATGACCTCTGCAAAGGGTCTTACCGGAGAACGTCCCGGGTACGAAAAAAAAAGCGGAGGGGGGACGCATCGATGGAGTGAAGGGATCAGGAACCAGAAGAGTGAAACGGGTCTTCCTAGTCACTAACTAAAAAGATGGCAATTCAGAAGAGTCACTTCTCTAATAGAAAGTCGAGTTCTGGGTGCGACTATATCGGTGGGTGCCGCTACAGAAAAAAGATACAGTGAGGGTGTTACAGGGGAAGACTGAGAATTCCGCAATTCGCAAGAGGACATGAAGAGGATTGGGGAGCCGAACGGGTTTTTGAAGGTTGTGAATGGCCGCTTAAAGAGACGTGGGACATTAAACGTCTACCAAGAATGAAGACTGGTCTCAGACGTCGGGCCCTCTACTAAGAGGATCAGGGGGTCAGCGAGGGAGGCCATGACCAGCAGACAGCGGGCCCTATTGAAGCTAGGACATCCTTCAGCCTTGCGAAGGGACAAGGAGGTGGAGGGGGGGCAAAAGCTCAACTAACTGAAAGGAAAAGCAGAGGAAAAAAACCCTCTTAGGGAAGAGAGATGCCAACCTCTACTGGAAGGAGGAAGGGAGTATCTAGCTGGTTGAAAGGGACGATACACACCCAGTTACGGCGAGCCGGAGTCAGAAGAGGTACCTTGAGAAGGCCAGAATACCTTCTTAAATCTCGAGAGGGAAGACCATCAAAAGCGTTCGGAGGGGCGAAAAAGCAAATTAGGTCTTCGGGACAGTATGAAAGAAGGACACTTTGGAAAAGGGGGCCAGGCAATATCTGGGAGAAGATAGAGGTTGAACAGACGCGATAAGAAATCGATGAGCGAATGCTCAAAACAAGAAGAGAGTGGGAAGAAGACTCCAGACACTCTCCCGCTGCAGAAAGATTACAAATCATTTCATAAAAGCAAGCGAGGCCAGAAGAAGTAGATATGCTCTCGGTCTTAGCCGTGACTCCTTTAGGAAAAAGAAAAGGAAAAGGCTAGGAAACTTCCTTGACAAAGGCTCACAAGGGTGCAGTCGGCCGAGGGGACAAGTTGGCAGCATTCAGAAAGAAGACCGGGAGAGAAAGGGTCAGCGAAATCTTCTTCAAATGGGATGAGGTGCAAAAGTGAGAACGTCTCCAAATACATACAGGGGAATCAGATGTGAGTCATGAAGTGGTCTAATGTCCTTCTGAGAAAGAAAAGTAAGCCGGGAAGAGAGTACAGGTCCTAGTGGAGACCTAGGTCGGGAGACACTAAAAAAATGAAAGCTGCACTGCATCATCTTCATCATACTTGAACCGTGGGAGAGGTCAGGACCTCGGCTATCCTATGGTCAGAGCCTTTCGAGCTACTCCAAGATAGAACGTTCTACGGAAAGGAGCACGGACCTTCAAATTCGACCGCGATTAAGGAAATATATCACTACAACAAGGAGAGATAAGGGGAAGCATCCGGAGGAGCGAGCGGATACCGCCGAGCTAATGGACGTGAATTGAAAGCGTATGGTACGTGAGGCGTCTTACTCCCTCGCCGACTGCGGAGAGTTATGAGGAGGGGGGACCTCTTAACATAAAGCCAGGTGAGTCAACATTAGAGCGGCACTACCAAACCACCCCGCTCGGTCGGGGGTTCCTTAACATTGCGGAAGCTCCGAGAAGAGAGCTGGAGAGGGGGGAAAAACACAAGTCGGAAAGTTCAACTGTCAAGAGTGACCTACCAGAAGGATCAAGGATCCAAAATTGCCGCCAGAGAGGGAAAGCTCAAGGGGGGGGAGAAAAGTCGGATTAAAAAGAATGATTCCAGATGGCGCCTGGCAATACACGGAAAGGGGGGAAAGACAACAATCTTGGTCCATAAGACGAAGATACAGTCAAAAAAGTGAAAAGTATGCTAATGCGGGAGGCTGGGGAAACCCGGGAACACGATTTTCCCTTCACGGGTGCCCAGAGCCCACGCTTGCGCAGAAAATCAGTTCCAATCGTTGAGCTGGTGGCAAGGAAAAGTCGTCTAATAGAGATGGTGGGAGCTCAAAGTTGAAATAAGGGAAGTCGCGGCTCCACGGGGATCAATTCTCGGAAAGAAGGAGAGGAAAGAGGTAGAGCTTAAGGGAGAAGATTAAGGGGGCTCACTTTGAAGAGGAAGTCAAAACCCACCTGGTGCAGTACTGCTAAGAAGGGAGGAAAGGGAAACTCATTATCGCTTATCCTTCAGTTCATAAACTCGTCTTCATCGGAGAAAAGGGTCGACCGTACTTGCCCATGCTTAAAAGAGGGGAAGAAACATGTGGCCGATGGACTCTACAGGGAGACGCAATGTGAAAAAAAGACTTCCCATGACAAGTCCTCGCTGAAACGCTACACTGAAGAAGGACGTTAAGAGACAGACCTAATCAAGGACTGTGGGGGGAAAAATCGTCCTTTTCTTTCCATTTGGGGAATCAAAAAGGGACTATTCTTCGGGGGTTACATTAAAAATGTTTCGAAACAGTGCATGGGGGGGATGGGGGGGTGGTTAGCGCACTAAGGTAATCGAAAACGAAAGAGCTGCGGGGGTGGTTTCGCGCCAGTTCCCACGTGTAGTTATGACAGGGAGGACTAGAGGGGAACCCGTCTGAAGAGAGATGGTAGCGTATAGTGAGGTTCCGCACAGCTCCAAGGTGCCTTGGCTCGGGGGCCTGATAAAGAAGAGAAAAGAGACGCAATTCCTTGTTACTGGCACCATTGGGGGATCAGAAAAAAAGGAAGCCAATAAAAAGAAAAAAAAAACAAAAAAAAAAAACCCAAAAAAAAAGAAAAAAAGAAAAACCCCACCAAAAAAAAAAAAACCCCTTGCCTCTGAGTGTAGGAATTAACGCATTCTTACATAAAATTGAAAGGTCCACTCATATCAGGACGCAATTTCTCGAGGCACGGGACGGCGGCAAGGGAAAGCTCATTCGCTTCCAGTTACTCAGAAGATCAAATGCTTGTGTTGGGGGGGCAGGTCGAGCGGTTGACCAGTAAGGACGGGGAAAAAAGATTCATCGCCTCACGAGAGAGGCGTACTACCCAGGGTAAAGCTGGAAGGAGAAAGCAGGGATTTCTCATCTTAAATCTCTTGAATGTTAGAGACGTCCAGCCCGGGATGTTTCATGGAAAAAGTCGAGAAGACTGACATTCGGGGGACCCGAAAATAGGAAACGCACCCCGGCACCTGAACAGAACTAAAAAAGAAAGGCGGGCCGTACCTGTTCTGATCAAAACCGGATGTCATGATAGATGTTCATGCAATGGGCAGGGCGAGAGGTTGGGGAAGGTCTTGAAGCAGAGACAGAAAGCTGTTGTACTTGTCTTGGTTATTCGATCAGAAGTGACGGCACAGGGATAGAAAAAGGCAAAAACACGGAAAACCCAAACAGAACAAGACATAAAAGCACTTAAAGTTGGGGGAAAGGTTCTTGTAATAATTTCCTACACACGCACAAAGGGCCAAGAAGATTGAAGGTATGATGGGGGGAGGGAACCCTGAGGGAGAGAGATTGTATCCGACTCAACGCGGTGCAAGAAGAAGAAGGACGAGGGGAACGCACACACGGTTCAACGGCCAAGGGAGGGACAGAGGCGGTGTCCTTCCGGGTCCTGAGGGGACCTAGCGAATAGGATTCCGAAGTATTGCTAGTTCACTCAGGGGGGGGGGTTGGTAGTCAGGACATTGGCAGATTGGGGAAGGAACATATCTCTTGTCCTTCTTGAAGGGATCAGCGGGTGCTCTGAAGAGAAAGGACCTGTCCCGACCCGTGGACATAGTGATCGGGGTCGTAAGAGAAGGGGATACCACTGGACCAGGAGCGTCAAACCAACACACCCCCCCCCCACCCCCCAAAAAGCCAAGCCCCCAATCAAAAAAAAACCCACACCAAAACAACCCCCCCACCACCCCCCCCCCAAGCACCGGGCAACCCCCCACCCCCACCCACCCCGACGCCCGCCCCCACCCAAACCTACCTCAGCCCGGGACCCAACACACCCCCATGCTCCCCCCACAACCCACAACACCACCCAGAGAAAAATCACCCCAACCCCTCACAGCCCCCCAAGAAACACTCCTCCCAACCACAACAACCCCCAAAGTCCCCCCTTTCTAGCCTAAGCCTCTTTGTTGATATATCTGGAAAAATTAATTGGATCATACCAGGGCAAAATCAACAACTCTGTTTTTTGGGGACCGAAAAAAACACGGCGCATTAGAGCTAACTTCAGCAGAAGGGAGAATACCTTTTGGGAGAAAAAGGGGCTTGCTGTCGAGGCTTTAAAAAAAAGGTGAAACCCCCCGACACTAATAGCGAGGTTTTGTGTTCGGTCGCCGGAGCACAACCGAAGAGACGTTCGCAAGAGGAGAGAAAACGGTTCCAGGCACGGCTCCGATCGGGGAAAAGCAAGATCTCATCGGGGGGGTTTTGAACCGGGAAAGAAATACACTAAAAACAGTTGGAGGAGGGAGGGAGCAGGAGAGAAACAGAGCACCAGGGGCCAAGGACGATTCCTTGGGCCGAAAAAAGCCACGAAAGCCGCAAACCCTACGCCATCTGAGAGAAAATCCGGCGACCAAAAAGGGAGGGGGGCGGAAAAACATGCTTAAAGAACGGTGACAAAAACCGCCACACCTGGAGAGGAAGAAGAGTACTTTTGCGTTCAGGAGGTCTCAAAGGGAGCCTAAAAGGTTGAACTTGACCCGGCCAACACTAGTTTAGGGGTATCAGTTGGCAGAAGGGGCCTTGGGGAAAAAGGGAACCACGGCAAGGAATGTTTTGGCACAAAACGTCTGGAAGGGGGAAAATTGCTGTGGTCGGCGATGAAGGATACTAAAGATCCTTCTTAAAAACAGGTGGGGGGAAAGAAAGAATTAAAGGGGAAGGACGGGGGTTTTAGTGCTGTCTAAAGCAAGATCAAAGGGGGTGAAGTCCGAGGGAAATAGAAGGGAGGAAGTGAAGAGGGGGGTCAGAAAGAGGAGGGGAGGGGGGAGGAGGGAAGGGGTTAGTGGGCATGTTAACATCCGGAAAGGGGGTGAGGATTCACGGTCGCGAGAAAAAGGGTATTTTGGGCAGAACGCAAGACCACAAGAGAAATTCAGGACCTCTCTCAGGGACGGTCGACGACTCGGAATTACGGGGGTCACGGCCTAGGACATCCCGCGCCGCAAGCTCGCGGTCAAATTTGGAGGGGACACAGGGAAAACGTCATCGAACAACGGTCGGGAAAAAGTAAGCATTCAAGGCAAAATTTTAGAAGCGCAAAAGCACAGGGAAAGGAGGAGCACCGGGGGGGGGGGGGAACTGGCAAACCCCCTCACACAACAAACGGTATTGGGGAGGGGGCCCAAAAGGAAAGCAGAAAGAGGTTGCGGAGGCAGGAGAAAACCGGGGTCTGTGCGGGCAATGGTGACCTTTTTGCAATGGTAAGGTCAAGGGTGGTAAGGGGAAGGATCGTATTAAGAACGACGAAAACGACACTGACAAAAAGAACGCGGAGGCCGCAGTGCGGCAGGGGCGAGATTGGTATCCGCAAAGGAGTCGAAGGAGGAAGGAAGGAATCTGCCCAACGAGGAAACTGGACAGGGGAAAAAGCTTTGAATGGCCCAAAAGGGAGAAGAATGTGCAGATCTAAGGGAGGACATCCCCTACGTGATGCAAGTAATCAGAGGTCGAGAGTGGACTTCGGGGGCAAGGATACCTGGAAAAAACCTAAGTAGAGGGAGAAAGGAAAAAATTCCTCGAATCTGTGGGGAGAGAAAAGGAATTCAAGACACAAGCGGCTGAGACGTGACTGGCGGGGGGCCGACCATGCTCTTCTGAAGAAGAAAGGAGGGAGCAATTCAGACGTGAAGAGGAGGTGTTACCAGGAGAGTATCCACAATGCCAGAGTGGTTTCGACAAGGGGGAAAGGGAGAACACTAACTGAGAGGGGAGTAGTGGGGAGGGAGACCCTACATGAATTGTACTGGCTCGGGAGACGAAAGCTAGAGTTGGTCGAAAGCTGGGTAGGGGGAAGGGGGACTAAGCCAGTAAAGGCCTTAATTGGGGGGGGGGGGACAAAGGAAGAGGGGTGGTTTCGCCAAACTAACGATCAGGTCAAAAAGAGGGCCTGAGGACCCGAGCGGTTGATGGGACGAAGGTTGGCTACCTCAAAAAGGCGGGGGGCATGTCTGTGACACTAGCAGAAAAAAAATAGAGAGGGGGCAACGAGGGGGAAAAAACGCTCTTCTAATCGAACAACAATAGGGAATTATTCTGATCACACGGTTGGGAGGAAAAAGACTGTAGCTGACTCTGACGCGGGAAGATGAGTCTGCGAGATGAGAAGAGCAACAAAAACAAAAAGGAAAGGGAGGGGGGGGGAGGATAAGGAAGATCGCATTAAACTCAAAGCTTCCCGCGAGAGGGGAGATAATACCGATATCATCCCAAGCTTGGGGAGCGGAGAACACGCAGAAAACGTTGGGGGTCTTGCTGTGAGAGAGGGAATGGAGTAAAAGTGGCGGAGGGAGGTAACATGCAAAGAGTTCAAGGTCGCCCCAAAAGGTCGGCCATCAAAAAATCTCGCGAAGCCTCTTGTAGCAAGATAGGCAAAGACCATTCGGGAAGAAAAAAATCTTGTGAGGTTGGGAAAAAAAAAAAAGGGAAATGGCGGGGGGGGGGATTCGCTTTCGAGGGAAAATACATATCCTTAGAGGGAACGATAGAGTCTACAGGTTGCGCTACCGAGACGCACGGCAGATGCAATGACTGGAATGCAAAGGCCCAATCCCGCTAAAACCTTGAAAGTGGATCAGGAAGAAGGTACTCTAGGGTGGAATTAGTCAAGAAGAAGAGGAAACCCTAGTGAAAACGAACAAAGTTCCTCCGGGACCGTTTTAGGAGAATCGAGGGGTGCACCGAACGGCAGGTTGGGTTGGTAAGAGGGGGTGAATCATTGGGCCGACCAAAGGGGCGAAGGGTCAAGTGGGCAACAGGAGGTCGGGTGTGGTGGTTCCTAACGAACTGGCACATACTAATACTCGCCGAGGGATGAGGGGATACACACACAAGTATGGAACGGAGGTAATAATGGAGTGCTGACCGTGATTTGGAAAAGTGAAGGGGAACAAAAGAAGGTGAGGAACAAGGGAGGTTTAAAGGGAAGTCTCATTAATGAAGCATTATGATCCAGTAGGGGTGCTGAGTCTGACTGAAGGCGTCTTTAAGTAAAGTTGAAGAAAGTTGAAGCTTCAGGAGCCCGGGATAGAGTAATAGGCGGGAGGAGGCAACCGACGAGGTAAATTCAGAAAAGTCAATCAAAAAGGTGAGAGCCAAACAGGGTCACAGACCTTGTTTCAGAAGGCCAGCAGAAAACAATTCTTAAAAATGATGAGCTGGTGGGGTGTTCTGGCATAGAAAAAGAGGACAGGGAGGGGGGAATTTTGGCCATCTAGAGGCTAAAGAAATTGCTGCTGTTAAGTCCCTAACCGGCAGTGAAGGAGAAGGTGAATTTCAAGACCGGGCTAGTCTTTCCAAGGGTGGGGGTTAACCAGAAAAGGGTAACAAGCCGAAGTGGAGTGGAGACCGGAGGTCCGGTTTAAAAAAAGTCTTCAAAGGGCGGGGTTCGTCGTAAGAAACGTATCAGGCCTTAAAGCGGACGAGGGCCGGGGACTTTATGGATTCCAAAATGCCGTTAAAAGCTAAAAAGTATCGCAAAGGAAAAAGGCTGCCGTTTAGGACCAGGACTTGGGGGGGAGAAGGAATCAAAAGACCCAACGCACCGTATCTGTAAAAGTGTCGACCACTACAAGGGGTTAAAAGAGAAACTTTGCCGTCGTCGTTAATGATCGCCTCCCAAAGCATCAGTAAAACAAAAGCAAGTGGAACCAAGGAAAGCCCTTTTGAGGGGCTCGTGAATTCTCAAGGGGGGTCGCCGAGGATCCCTGAACGAGGATGTGTCGGAAGGGGGTTCGAACTGGGACGGGGAGATTTGTAAAAGCTATAAGGAAATTGATGAGGCCAGAAGAGAGGGGGCGGCGGGAGGGGGGACCGGTGTAAATGGGGGTGTAGTCGTAGAGGTTTTTCGGGAGGGGGACCAATTGACTACCTGGTTGAGTTCAGGGGGGATTCGGGGGCTGACGTTGGGGTCCTGAATTCAAAAAGGAATTGAAAGGTTGGGGGACTCTCGGGGGGGAGGAGCTTATAAAGGCTAAAACCGCGCAGTTTGGGGACCGTCTGTGAAGTTAGGGAAAATTCCAACAGGGGGAAAAGGGGGGGGTAAAAATGGGAGAGAATACTTGAGGAGGGGAACTCTTTCCTGTAAAAAGTACGAGCGAACGTCATAGTGGAGAACCTAAATATTCAAAAAATCTTCATATGATTCCCCAGTAGAAAGGGAGAAAACGCAGAGGGGAAAGAGGGGCATGTGGTCAGGCTAAACCAAGGGACACCTGTGAAGGAAACAAAATGGGGTATCTGTTCAAAAAAAAATGCCGGGGCCGGAGTGTAGCATGAACAAAGCAGAGGGCGTGGGGGTGGCGGTAAAAAAAATGGGAAGGGGGAGCTTCGGGAGAATCTGAGGGGCTCTCGGCGGATTAACGATTAGTGAGGAGTAGCGAATCGCGGGTAGAAAGTTCGGAAGTAATCGATCACTAGGCTGGGTGTCTGGAAAGGCAGGGAAGAGGACAGAAGGCTTGAGAAGGAAATACAAAAGAAGAGAATCTGGCCGGGGACACTTTCATGGGGCGGGAGATTAAAGGGGGAAAGAACGCCTCTGTGAGTAAGTCGCAAATATGAGCTTAATCAGTATCTAGTGGAAGGAAAGGAAGCCGCCCATAAATACGCGGGTAAATCAGAAGAAATTTAATTGGTGGGCAGGTACCTCGCCAAGAACTGACGAGGGGGAAAACGAAATATCTATACATAGAAAGAAGCTCAAAGTGCCAAACATTGGCATGATATTCTTGGGGGGTGAGTGGGGAGTGAAATCTCAATTAAAACTTTGGGAAAGAAATTTAAACTGAGGGGATTTTGAGGGGGGGTTTGTGGGTCAACGGGTGTTGGACGGGTATTCCTGTATACTTTCTTGGATAGATAAAAAGAAAGGGAGTGGTGAAAAAAGGAGGAGGCTTTGCTGCACACCATGGGGAAAAATTCTCAAACGAAGGATTGCTGAGAAGCGATGCCTGGGGGTGAGTGAAGAAATTTACTTGCAAAAAGAGTTTCCTGAAGTCTTCCTATTTTACGTTAGTGGGGAGGTCACTGGCAAGAGGGAATGCTTTGGAAGACGCAAAATAATGGGGCCATTGTCATTTAAAAATGCTTCTGAGAAAGGGAGCTCCCTGACCAGAAGGGGACTGGACGGCCTATCAAGGAAGGACAGGTTGACGACTGAAAAAAGGTATCTGGAAAATAACCAAAGGGTTGGGAGACCAATACGATCGGAGAGAAATTTGGGCAGACTACTGGGGGCAAAAGGGATCGACCAAAAGACTCGAGTTGTCGCTGTCCCTTGAATTCTCACCAACTTGCGGATTCGTTAAGCAACGGCCGGCGAGGGCGAGACGGGGGAGGGGGAAAACGACTCAGAAGGGGCCATTCTAGGGTTCTTGTCCAGGTCCATGATAAGTCGACAAAGAAAGCGGAAAAAGTGTTCTCGGATCAGGACAGTGAAGGGTGCTGGGAAGGGAAGAAGACAGAAATGGGTCTCTCAAGCCATTAACAGAAAAGGCCCCAAGGGCCAGGCAAAAGTTATTGAAAATTTCTCTTAACGGAAATCGGAAATATACCTGTGGGGAGCCAAGTCTCGAAAAGACTTTACGGCAAAGACCGGGAAGGGAAGAACAAAAAGTTCAATTTAGGGACGACAAAAAACCATCCACGAAAAAATCGGGAACGATCTTCTGGAGGGCTCAACAACAAGACCGGCTTCATGAAGGAGAAGTGAAATACACAACTGGGGGGGGTGACTAAGACCGAAGAATCAGGGATCGCGTGCGTGGCCTCCCTGAATAAAAGTAAGATGGGGGAAACAAAGGGGTGGTGTGGATATCTGGCGGCGTGAAAAAACGATGGGGGGAGGGGGAAACTATGGCCTATTTCCAGGCAGGATCAAGCGAGAATAAGGCCATCGGGGCCAAACTAGGAGAGGTCAAGGGAAAAAAGCCGGGCCGCCTGGAGATGGCGATAGGCTCGGGGGCGGGCTTACCGAAAAGAGAACAGGGGGGGGGTATCTGCGGGTCACTTCTCTAAACGGCATAACCACAAACGGGCCCAAGGGGTTAGGCGAACAATGTTTGACGAATAGCGAAAGGACTTCGTCTGGGTCGACCGGACTTACTGGGAAAGAAGAGGGAGGAAAAAAATAACTGGTGCCCGACCAGCAGGAAAACGGGCGACGACGGGAGGTTTTAAACGACAGGAGAGGGCGACACACTCAGGGGAGTACGGCCTGCACATGGGCGAAGAAAGCGGGGAAAACCTTATTAGGAACTTAAAAGAGGTAGGGTTTTGGGGATGAAAGGCGAGCATGAATAGGGGAAAGTGGTTGAAACAGGGGATCGCCCGTCCTGATGAAAGCAGAGTAAGGACGTTACAGAATAAGAGCTCAGGGGAACGCCTAATTGGGAGATGCAACGGACTGGATTGCCTGAAGTAGGAGAAGTGATCAAAACATAGTGAGAAGAGTAACTATTGGTGGTCAGGTTGGATGCCAGGGGGGGGGGCCAAAAAAACCGTTCGCCGGATGACATCTTTAAGGAGAATGTGGGGTGGAAAACAAACCCACGCGCCTAAGTAGACTTTCGTACCAAGCCAGGGAAGAAAAGGGCTTGACCTCCCCCGGCGGCAGGGTTTAACGTAATGCTCCGGCTGATCAAATGGATTTTTACCTAGTTCCGAGAGAAAGGGATAATCAACGATAGGCGCGGGGCCTAACCCGCCCTAAAGTACGAAAGCGCGGTACGGGGATGAGGCGAACGGGGGCTGGACAGAAGCTCGGCGGGCGCAGGAATTGGCTGAAAGTAAGATGGTGTCGTGTGAGAATGAATAATGCGGTCGACCCCATTGAAATGCTTAACGCGTCTATATCAAAAATAAAAGTCCTCAGTGCGAAGGGGTTAGCTGCCAGGGTCGATCGGGGTCCCCTCTAGTTACTGACCGATCTAACGGTATCATTTCAGGAAGAGAAAACACGTCGGCAAAAAAGCAAGCGGGGAGGTATTGGGGGAATTTTTCTGGGGTCCCGCTGAGCGCGCCTCGGCCCTCATGGACGATCTCCCTGCGAATCAGCTCGTCCCACCAATTATGAAAGGCACCTTACCCACTAGTAGGCGACCGTCGTACCTATTGGGGGGTCGTACCGGGGATGAAAAACTGGAGAAAAAGATAACTAGTCGCCTACGAAATTCCTCGCCTAACAGCATCTTGAGACAGGGGAAGGGAGAGTACATGCGGACGGTCACCTCCGGGACTTCAAGGCACTTGAGAAATCGGACAGAGAAAAACGCACTGTGACCTGAACCCGGGAAGGGAGGCTCGGGCGGGAGTCGGACCGAATACTCGATGACAAGTACCGGGGATTATATAACAGCGGAAACATCAGCTGCTGCTGAGGCTCACCTGCTTTTCAATAGAGGACCCTTCATCAAATCTTCTGGGTTTCACAGGAGGAGGGGCTGTCCGGGTCAGTTGAATGATCGGAATTAAGCATCGGGTCCGTTCTTGAGGCAAACCTTGCAGAAGAGATGCACATATCTAAATCGGTTGGGCACAAGTTCGAGGCAATTCGGTGAGGCCTAATCGGCGCCGGAAGAGAAGAACTGAATTCAATGTGACCCTCCGGGCATTTTTGTCCTTGATCGCTTGGTAACTTTACGGCAGTCAAACCTGAATTTCGGTCACGGGGAAGGGGGGGGGACCCTGAAATGTAGGCTGTCGAGTCCAAAAGTATGGTGGATCGGCATGTAACTACTTAGGAAAAATGAACGCGCATTAGCGTAAGGGTTTTACGCGCGGTTGTGCATCCCTTGTCCAGAGGTTTCATGCATAAAACGTAAAGGCGACAGGGCCAGAGTAACAGAAACTGGGGGGCGAATCATCGGTTCATCTACAGAACGGAGAAAAGGATAACCCTTGAGGCGCCGGACGGAGAACGTCCAAAAGCATGGGGGGCTCTTTTTCACAGAGAGAACCTGGAATCGGGGGCAGGGCGCTGAGAAAGCCCGAGACGAGGGGAAGCTGGAAAGTCGGATAGGGAATCGCAAGCGTTCATCCTAGCAAAACTTCAAGTCGGACGGGAATAATGCCTCTCGAGCAGGGGTAATGTCGCGGGACTATTTTGAGAAGGAATTCCAGGCAGAAGTCCGCCAGAAAGGAGCAGATATCTCTTGCGTTACTATCGGTCAACGGGGACATCTTAGGAAGAATACTTACTGGGGCCCTGCCGGAGGGGACCACAGGGAAGACATTCAGGTCCGATTTCTCTCTTTTATAAGGGGGGGAAACTCTTTCGCGGGCTCTAACTAGGGGCTGAACGGAAAATACTGGTCGAAAAGGTGAGGGGGGGCCGAACTTTACCTATCCTCATGTGACTCCCTTACAGCATTTCAAGGTCCTGTGTAGGAAAGAGATCTTCACAATCTTTAGCAGAGAATTTGGGGTGTGGGATCGGGCTATTTGGGGAATCGACTTCTGGGCGGGAAATTAAGGGGGGGGTTAGGAACGAGGGGTCCCCGAAGAATGGTCTTTAGGTTGAGTGCTTCAGTTGGAGGAGGCAGGGCGAAAAGAAACCGTATGCTATCAGAGAAGCTATCAGGGGTCAATTGGAAAGAAACACTGCGCCGGAGGTTCGGTCGGGATTTTTAGGAATGAGCTAGTCTGCTTCGTTCATAGTGAGCAATGACGCGGGGAAGCGTCCAGGGGTGCGAGGAAGAATCATCTGGGCTGGGTCAGGTTCTTCATGAAAGAGAGAAAGGCCTCAGAGAGTTCTCCTAAGGTGGAGACCGAAGATTCCCCGAGGGTCGGCGGAAAAGAAGCTGAGAGTTTTCTATTAAAAATCGACCGAGTCTGCATCTGGATAGGAAGAGGAGAACACAATCTCCGAGTATCCGGTCGGATGAGAGGGCTCAGGCAGGCGGCAGTGTAAAGTGCGCAGGGGATCGAAAGGTTCTAGGTTCTAGATCACTGCTTGACCAGTTGAGTCACCCGCCTCGCGCTAAATGGAGAAAGGAAATTCTTGCAAGCGGACCCTATCAAGAGACCGGCAGGCGTCCACTTTCTAGATTTTATAGAAGCGTGGTGAAGTCTGGCGGTAGGGGCGCGGGTACCACGTAGTAAGGCAAAGCTATGTCGAAGAGAGAGTAAAAGCTAAGTACGGACTGGGGAACTGAAACAAGATCTTGTGCACGAAGTCCTTTACGCGGGGAGCAACTCCTAATTCCAGCCATCGGCTCACGTTAGGTGTTCGAACGCGTGTGGTCAAAGTCATAATGAAGGGGGGGAGAAACCGACCGGTAAAGAAAAAAACCAGGATG
>Ga0179591_1239498_pt1 | contig 15278 bp, 21 predicted proteins | sample CZOMad2_1_08_16f_FD_182891 | JGI IMG/M metagenome (GOLD analysis project Ga0179591, IMG submission 182891) | Vadose zone soil fungal communities from Angelo Coast Range Reserve, California, USA - CZOMad2_1_08_16fungal (PacBio error correction) | ecosystem: Environmental > Terrestrial > Soil >...
CCCGAGCACATTCATACAACTCAACGTGAACAAGAAAGGGGGCAAAAACTCAGCGGTCACTTCCCTCAAATCAATCATGGAAAAATCCCACAGATAAATCTCTTCCGTAAAAAGATCAACATCCTGCCGCAGAGACTTACTCACAAAAAAAACCCACAAAAAAAAAAAACAAAAAACCACCCCCCCCCCCCACCACCACCCCCCCCCCCCCCCACCACAAAACCAAAACAGAAAAAAAAAAAAAACCCCCACCCCCCCTCATCTCAGGATCGGCTAGAGGTGGTCACCCGCACATGCGGGAGAAGGGCAAAAGAAAAGAAAAAACAATGTCCCAAAAAAAGGAAAGGAGAAATGGGCAAACTCCAGCGCGTGTTCTAATGGATTAGTCACCAAAGAATGGAAGACCAGTAGACCTCGCTCCCAACTGCTTCAGGGGGAATGCAGAACGGGCAGCGCCCAGCATCACGTTCCTTCAAAGATCGAAAAGGAAAAATTTTCCAACCGCCTCGAACCGGAAGGAGAGAGCGTACAGAGTAAACGTAAACAAATTGAAGTCGATCGGCGAAGCCCGGAATGAAAACCCCCGCAAAGGGAAGGAGAGTGGAAGCTGAGCGCTCAATCGCGGAAAAACATAGGACGTGGCCGAAATTGGTCTAAGCAATGGACCCGCGCAACGATCTGAAAGTCTGCAACGAGGTCTAAATCACGGCTCCAGGTTTCGGAACAAGAAGCGGCAGGACCACTGGCCAATCTCCTAGAAGGGTTTGAACAAACAGGGAGAGATAACACGCGGCGGGGATCTCAGGCAAATTGCGCACTTCGCACGCCGAGCCCAACATGTCCAGATAGGGGGGTCATGATAAGAAAGCCTTGGCGCTGCGGCCAAAAAAAAAAAAAAAAAAAAAAAAAAAAAAAAAAAAAAAAAAAAAAAAAAAAATAAAAAAAAAAAAAAAAAAAAGAAAAAAAAAAAAAAAAAAAAAAAAAGAGGAAAAAAGAAAAGAAGAAAAAAAGAAAAAAAAAAAAGAAAAAAAAAAGAAGAAGAGAAAAAAAAAAAAAAAAAAAAAAAAAAAGAAAAAAAAAAAAAAAAAAAAAAAAAAAAAAAAAAAAAAAAAAAGAAAAAAAAAAAAAAAAAGAATAAAAAGGTTCTCTGCGGGTCCCCCACAAAAGATAGAGAGGAGCCTCGTCGCCCATCCCCAGCTAACAATCAAAAAATAATCGCGGCCGAATCAGGGAGCGAAAATTCAGAGAAAAGGCCTCACACGTCTTCACATAAAACCGAAATGAAAAAAAGAGTATCCGATCCGCAATCCCGGGAAGAAAAAACAAAACCCATACAAACGCCGAAATCGAATACGCCAGCTCCAAGGACGAAAGGCGGAAACTCTTACAACATATTGCGAGAAAAATATTAAAACGATATGTGCCAAGAAATATCAAAAGGAAAGAGAGTAAAAAAAAAAAAAGGGGCAAGCGCACTACCAGAAGAAAAGGAGAACAAACCAATGTAAAGTTAATTTTCTCTCGAGGGAAAAGGAAAGCATGACACTTGAATCTGGAGAAGAAAAGAAAGCCAGGTTCGTAAAAATCCCCTACATTAAAACAGAAAAGACCAGAAACTGATAGAAAAAAGCAACGTGAAAAGTTAGGGAGAAGAAGATTCGAAGCCCGCCACCACCCAGCATCTCAGGGGGGTCCCCCGGAGGTGGGGCGGAATCAGCAATTTCGATGACAAAAAAAGGGATAGAGAACTGAAAAAAGGGGCAGTAAAGTGTCTCGTGCAAGGGTTAAACCAAAGGAGAGGGTACTAACGGCGTTAACTGGGGGGTAAAATACTCCCCGGTGAACGCCGATTACGGCCGCAACCAACAAGGAGGATCCTGGAAAAGTTTTCTCCCACTCGGAAGAGGATTCCGCCTCTACGTTTTGAAAACGTTGCGCAAATGTGCAGGCACTCAAGATACGACTTCGCGTCGTGACTAAAGTCCTATAGCCTCCCAGGGAAGACAGAAGGAGTAATGCAAGAGCGGCGCGTCAGGTAGTCCTATTATGTACGACGGAAAAAAAAGGGAAAAACTCCAGCCGTAAATTAAAAGACAAAAGTTTTTTAGGAGTTAGGTCTTACCACAGGCATGCAGACCCGAAAACGAACATCAGTCGGATTAGGGAACATAGCCGCCGTCCGTCGAAAGCGCGACTCGGGACCAAGCCCGTCGCCAGCGAAAGAAGCTGTCCGGGAAGTCAACTCAACGTTTTGGGAAGTAGGGAAGTGTGTGTAAGACCATCGCGAAAAAAAAGGGTAAAAGGGGGCAGTCCGTGATCATAGACCGATTCGCCAGAGCATTCGGCCGCCAAAAAAAGAGGGGTCAGGGACTCAGACGGGTAAAGGGCCCAAGGCTCCGCCGAAATCCAGCCGCTCACAATGATCGAAAAGGGGAAAAGAAAAGCCTCAACGGCTTAGAGCCAGGGGCAAAGTAAAACAACTCTTGAGAGCGAACAATTGCAAGGAGAGAAAACATCCAAAGTGTACAGTGACGGCCCCGGAAATCCAAAAACCTCGAGGAAAAAGGAACCAAGACTACCAAAATCAGCCCAAGCGTCAAAGAAGGAGGAATGGTGGCTTACAGGGAGAGCTGCTCCCAAGAACCTGGGGCAAAAAAAAAAAAGCGGTTCAAAGAAAGTCGGAGTTGGATATCCACGGTGGACGCGCAAAAACAAAAAATTCAATTATCGTCAACGTCTCTCGTCAAAAGAGCCTAAAAGAGTATTAAACTGAACCGCCGTGCCAACGAATAAAGGGAAGATCAACAAACACACGGAGAGGAGAAAGAGAAAAGGGAGGAAGGCAAGGACCGTTTCAACCGAGAACCGGGTTTTTAAACAAGAGAGCGTGACTATAGGGAATGTGGGGGGGGTCGCCTTAAGTGAAATTCAGTGGGATCGAAAAAAAGGAAAAATTGAACGAGCGTCCGCCGGGGGGAAAAGAAAGTAAACCTTCACTTATTAGGGACGAATTGGCTGATTGTTGTGTTCGTGGTGGTGACGGTTGGCCGCTGAGAGTGGGCTTTTCCTCCCGTCAAAGTAGTGCGCGCAAGTCACTTGGGAAGCTTCGAGAGGGTTGGGGGAACAGGTGTAGCTTCAAGGGGCTCAGGAAAACAGGAGCGTATTGTATGAGTCACCTTTCTGCAGAAATTTTGAAGGAGTTGGTATAGCCTTGGGAACCAAGGGAAAGGTCTCAGAAGAAAGGTCGGGGGGAACGGGTACCAAAGGAACGGGGGAACGGGGATCACGAAGAAATTGCGAGAAGAAGTTAGGACGATGGAGCCAACACAGCGACTCACACGGGATTGCCTTCAGGGAAAAAAAAAAAAAAAAGAAAAAAAATGAGGCTATGCGCTACCGAGGGGAAAGGTACCGGGCGGGAAAAAAATAGGAGTCGCGGAACCGGCGGAAAGTGTGGTCGAGACCGAAAAAGAAAGTGGGTCTGTTTCATTTTCGGGAAAGGAGGGTAAAACTGAAAACCGAGTAAAAATTTCAGAGTTTGTAACTAAGCGGGGAGAGGGAGGAAGAGTCTCCCCCCGTCCCAACCCTCGTAACCTATAGGGAATAAGGACGGAGAATCGGGACTGATTCTTCCCTTGGTGAGGCTAAGGCTGGAGCGAACGACAGTACAGAAACTCACGGGAGAGGAAGGGAGAAAAGGATGAAACACAGAAGGAGTCGGAATATTTGCGAGGGGTTCAGCAACTGGCTACTAGGATCTAAAAGACAAGGTGACTACCTTAATCGGCGGGAAACCTGAGGAAAGAGACAGGTCCCCGGTGAAAGAACTGAACTCGGAACGATACTACAGGGGTAGGCGTTGTAAAGCGCCGCGAGCAGAGTCCAGTGGTGTGGTCACATAAAAATTCACTCAAAAAGAACGGGAAAAGAACGGAGTGGTGTGGGCGGGGAGGCGCAGAGAGGAAAACTAGTGGGCTGGTTGTGGAAGAACAGGTTTGGAGTTTATGTTGATGTAGGGGGGGGGTGAAAGAAAAAACGGGAACAAGTTAGCTGATTTCCAGGGGAAAAGCGGCAATAGGGGAAAGAGATAAGAAATAATACTTTAAATTGTCAGACTTTGTTTGCTGGGAAGCGACGTGCCGGGAGGGACCCGAGGGAAAAGTTCGTGTCCGGGAGCACCTATCGGGGGGGGGGGACTAAAAGCGTGGCCGGGAAGGGTTTGGAAATTGGTGGTCACCAAGGCGTTTTGGAGCTGAGGGAGGCAGCTGGGGTGCTAAGGTTTCTGGGTTGCAGGAAAGAGGAGAAGAGCTTGAGGTCGGGAATTTCATTGAGAGTGAAGAATCCGTGTTGGACGGGGGCAGTTATCTGCTCATCGGCATTGAAAAAACGATTCGTGACGCGCCGGGTTTGATTCAGGAGAGGGAGGGGGCGTCGCAAGGGATAAGAGGAAGGGATAAAGGGAGGGAATGGACCTAAAAGCCTAAAACGTTACTTAAGCCGCTAACGCTCAAACCGTGCGTTCATCCTTATCGTGACAAAAAATGAGGAAGAGATTTTCTAAGGCGCTGAACACAAAGCAGGAAGTCTGCAGAGATAAACAGAGCGAGGATACATATTATGCCGGAACCCTATTCTGTAGATTGGCAAGTTTGAGGGGAAAAATGAAATGTCAAACAAAGCGTGACTTATGAGACTACGTTACAGGGGAAAAGAAAGAAAAAAAAAATGCTGTTGGCAAAAGGAAAAATTGCGAAAAACATTGACGTACGTGGAGTGGATTCGCGAGGTAGAGGGCTCCTCTAATCTCATGGGGGAAGATATTCGACAGAGGAGCTCCTATAAAGGGAGGAAAGGGGGGGGGTACAACTGGGAGATTGGAAGATCTGACAAGATTCTATCGCTGGGAAAATTGAAGACAGAGAAGAAATTAAACAGTTATTCTTGGGGGAAGGGAAATTAAAGGACAACGTTGTCTAGCGAGTTCTATTGAGGTTCAAATGAAGCTGACATCAATTTGAGGGAAAAAAGAGGCTGAAAGGAAGAAAAGGACCGTTGAGGGAATTGGAAGGGGAAAAAAGTCGTGAACGACGGACGAAGGGGCAGGGGGGGCGTGTTACAACGAGATCTCTCGGTAGCGACGAAGAAGGAGGGGGGGATATCGCGAACTTCAGGGGAGTTGAAAAAAGAGAAGGCTTTGACGAATAGAAAAAAGTTCGCTGGTGAAGGAAGGAAAAAAAGGAACGTACGAGGTGGCGGGGAGAGGGCAAGAAAAAATAAAAGTTGGTTGCCTGTATCCGATGAGTCTCTCAAAAGGATGAAAGGGAAATCGGAGATCCTAGGCTCAGGAAAAAGAAAGGAAACAAAAATCAGCCAAGCGAATCAAAGCAAATCGGGGAAGAACCCGCTCACAGGACGAAATCTCGTCAGGAGGGAAAAAAAGCACATACATTTCAAAACCTCAGCTAGCGATATGTTCCTGAAAACAAAACTCTTCGTCGCTCATCGAGAGAGAGGAAAAAAACAATGGAGCGTAACGGGCAAGCCTACAATCGAAAGGCAAAACCGAAGTCACCTCAACTGTCCGAGGTAGCATCGGGCCCCACAGCGCTTTTTAGGGAAAAAATGACGTCATCCTTCATTGGGAGGTACAAATCCAGAAACTAGACACAGATTCATCAGAGGAGGACGAAGGCGACCAGCTGAAAGTTGAAGGAAGTCAGCTCTCTCTTCGGCAATTTTTCCCGAGCCTCAGCCCGACGCAGAATGCAAGGACCATACGCCCGGAACAGAACGGAGCACTGGCAGTTGAAAGGGCAGGATCGAATAAATCCCGACCTAAAAAAGACGAAGCGCCAAGAACCGTCAGAAATTGAGACGACTTAAGACGAGGAATTCCACGGCGGCCGGGGGGGATAGCAAAACGCACGCATCCGGTTGTTCGTAAAAGCGGATGGAGAAAAAAAAGTTCCGAACAAAAGAAATTGTTGCAAGAGGAATAATAGAGGACCACTCGGCGGGGATCGTCGCTTAAAAGGGGGAAAGGTCGAATTGCCTCTCCAAACATTCCAGAGTGGGGAAAGTCAGAAAGGAGCGAGGAGCGGCCCCGTAGATTCGTAACTTTCAGGCTCTGCGTATCACCCCAAAGAAAACTACTCTAGAAGAGTCGCAAGCAGAAAAGAGCCAGCGAATACAAAAAAGAGACGGAAAAAAAGAGGATAGGCTGAAAACGAGACGAAAAAACAACCACGGAGGAAAGGAAACTCCGTCAATTCAAGAACGAAGCAGCAGAAGACCTCAACTCCCGGAGAAAAATAAAGAAAAACGCAAAGAATCAGCAAGAAAAGGAAAGAAATTAGAATCGGCTACCAACGTCAAATCAATGCACCTGCAAGAATCTTAATACCCACGATATTGGAAAAAATACAACTCCGCCTCGGGGAAGGAAATAAAAGAAAAAGACACATACCGGCCAATTGTAAATTATTAGGGGGAGCGAAGAAAGTTGCCACCGGAAAACAAGGGGGGGAAAAGTGAATCGCGACAGAACTCCCTGCGCGAAATGCGGGAAAATCCAACCTACCTTAAATCCAAAAAGAAAAAAAGAGGATTAAAACAACACTGCAAAGTTGCGCTGACGGGAAAAGACCAGCCAAAACCCACTCATAGTGGGCCCAAGGTTTGACGGAAGACAGGATTGGCGAAGGCAAAACGCTCTGCGCGTCAAAAAGAAGGAACAGTAGTCTCTGGGGAACGAGGGGACAAGTTGAGAGTTACCGGGGGAGAAAATGTCATCAGCTTAGTCTCCCGTGGGACCGCCGTGAGCAAACCCCTTTGCGTTTGGAGTAAAGGAGAGCCAGAAAAACGCACGGGCAAAAGTTAAGGCAGGGCAGGGGGTAAAAGGGGGAGAAGTTGGAAATAAGGGGAAACGACGGTGACGCGTCGTTAAGGATAAGGTCATATAGCCGCCCCTTTAACCTAGTACTCGAAAGGCAAAGGTAGACTCCTAGTAGGAAAAGGAGAAACCGAAAAAAAAGATTTTAACAAATGAACGGACAAAATTGTAGGAAGGGGAATGTATACCGCATGCTGGGGAGAACATGAAACGAAGGGGATGGTCTTCTCCTTCGATAAAAAGAGAAGAGACGAATCAGGGAATCATGAAAAAAATAGGAACCAAAACCGAAAAAGCACGCGCTCGAGCAGCCTATCAACTACGACGTTTGAGTGAAGAGTGGGGTTTAGCGACCACGGGTCTGCAAATTGCACGTACGGGAAAAGGAAAATTCCGCTTGCGGGAATCCATAGAGCATGCAAAAAAAGAAAGAAAAAAAAAGGGAGTGAACTCACCGGGGGAAAAAGGTTCGATTCCGCCCCCCTACACACTCCCAACATTCGCGAAAGGGGAGAGAAGACGACCGAAGCGGTCGAGCACCTACATGAAAACTGGAAAAAAAAACAAAATTTTGCGTGAGAAGAAATCAAAAGAAAGTGAAGAACACGGAACTCACCATACTAGAAGGCGGAACAGTCACCACAACGACAATCAAGGCCCAATCAGACTAAATAAGACGTGATGTGGCAAAGAAGTCGTCTGCGCAAGCGACGGAACAGCAAGGGAGCTAAGGGCTGCTTGGAGATACCACGTCGGAAGGGGGGCAAGGGCGAAAAACAAATCGTAAAAAGAGGGAAAAAAAACTCTTGAGAAGGCACAGGGTTCCCCTGCACCGCCGGGCCAAGGCATCAAAGAAGAGCGAACAAAACAACTGAAGGGGAGACAAAAGGAGAGACCCCTGATTCAAAGGGGGGAAAAAAAGGCGGTGCTTTGGAAAGAAGGAGACGAGGTGTTTACAAGGGAAGCGTTTACGAGATTGGGGGCAGGGTTGTAAAAGCTTCATACCAGTGGTATCGCCAAGCCACAAAATGGAATTAAAGGGAGTGAAACGCGCTGAAGCGCGAAAAGGAAAAATCACTCTTAGGAAGAGTGGGCTGAAAAGGTTTAAGGGAGGTGGAAGCTTAGGATGATCTGGTATTGGACAAAGGCACGGCACGTCACTTCCGGATTTTCGGGCGCACGGCAAATTGTGAAGGGCAAATTCGGGAAAAGATGTGTTGTTCCATTGGGGGAAGGCGTCGGAAAAAGAGGAGGGGAGAGTAACCGTTCGGGGAGAATTTTGGGAGAGGGGAAAAAATGGAAAAACGGGGTCACAAGAAGAAAGCTCGACGATGTCTTGATGCAGGCGTTCCGCAGGAGACTCAGGAAGAAATCAGAACCTCCCTTGAAGAGGATAATTTGCTAAGAGAAAAAGCTCCAGAAAAAGGGAGTTGAAAGGAAAAAAAAGGCGACGGGCTTTCCCTATGTCTAGGGTAAACTGGCCGGTCGCTCAAAGCGGCTCGTGTTATCGAAAGGAAGGGGGAGCGAAAAAAATGAGTTGCAAAGGGCTGCAAGCAGAGGCAAAAACAAACGGTAAACTTGTACGTCTTTTAGACGGATAGGGAGGGAAAAGTCGGCGAAGGAGGACCTAGGAGGGAAGGGACGCGCGCAAATCTTTAAGTCCATATTACTGAGAGGCCAGGGAGGGAGATAGAAAAACTAAGAGAAAGTCGATACCCCGGGGAAGAGAAGTTAAATAAAAATACGGCGGAAAGAGGTGAACAAAGAGGAAAGGCTAAGAGGAGACAAAGAGGGGGGGGGGGGGAGGAAGATCGGCGGGAAACGGAGACCTCATTTTCTTATTGAGTTACGACCTGGAGCGAACAGAGTTTGTGAACACGCGGGACCTGCGAAACGAACAGGGGAACGTTAAACGAGCAGAGGGAAAGGGTGGGAACAAGAATTCAATGATCCGCAAACGAACAGGGGGTTAACCGACCGCTGAGTGGGGTGGGGTGCGAACTGCGAAACAGGAGTGCATTTTTGATGGGGGGGGGGAAAAGTATGGACATTTGGGGGATGAAGGGAGGGGGTTTTATTACCGCACCGGGGATAGCAGCGTTAGTTAAGGGAACAGGTGACCGCGGAATCGAATGTTTACTAGAGGCTACAGGGAATTAAAAGTGCAAGAAGTTGTAGCGGGAAAACGAATGGAGGGGAACCATGGAGGTTGAGATTTTCCGGCGGGCAAAACGATCGGGGTATTGGAAACGAAACGCTGGAACGGTTGTTACGTTGTGGGGGGGGAGGAGAGAGGCATCCAAAGGCCAGAAGGGAGTCCTGTTCTTAGTGGGAGGGGGGACTTACTTTATGCGGGGGAGAGAAAAGACGCTGCGTATTTAAGGAGGTAGCTGAGCAATGGGCGGCTTCTCGGGCGAAAGCGCATTTCATAACGAAAAATTACGTCCTAGAAGGGGGGTCTCTGGGAAAGAATTGGGGATTCGGCGACTAAAAGAAAGGATAGAGAATGGTAGGTTTTCGTGGGAACTCCGAATAAGGAAGAAAAAACCGCTAGAGGCTCCAGGCTAAGACTGAAAATATAGAAGGGGGGCGATTCATGGGGGCTACATTCGAATGGGAAAAAAACGGTTGGAAAACAAGAAAACCTCAGAAAACTAAGTGTCCGAGTTAAAAACCGCTGGGGGAAAGGCACAATTGCTTCGAGATTAATCCAGCAAAGTGAACGGAAAAAGAAGGAGACGAGGCGAAAGACTTTCAAAAAATGGAGAATCAGGGGAGGCTCTAAGTTTCGGATAAAATGGCGGAACGGAGAAAGTCCTCTTTGATCTAGAAGAGAAAAGAGCAGATACCTCTGGACTGGCAATAGAAGAGAAAGAATGCGAAAGAGACTTAAGGATGTTTTTTCCGGGGAGTGGTACCTGCAGTTCTATCTGCAGGGACGAGTCTCGGGGGGAAAAAGTTTCAGAAAAAAACAAGGAATGGGAAAAGTTAGCAGGGGGACGAAAGGGATTTCTTAGCATGCAAGCTTTGAGATACCAGTTCTAATGGAGGGATAAAAGAACGAACTCCATGTAGAAAAAAGCCAGAAATAAAAAAAGGCCGGGGAAGGGAGAAGAAAATCTTAAAGGAACGCAACGAAAAGGGGGGGTTTCAGGTTAAAAACAGAAGCACTGAGCTACTAAAAGAATATGATGGTAAGGAAACAGATCTAGATTCCGGAGTTGCCGAGGGGAAGGGAGAAAAGTACGGAAATAGAGTTCGTTGAGGGAAAGTCTGTAGTGAAACAAGGGGAGCGTAAAAAGGAAGAGCCCTCTAGAGTGGTTATTCAGGGATAAAGAGGAGAAAAACACAATCTTGGGATTAAAATAGGGGGAAAGGACGGAACGCCAGGCACACGAGAGCTTTCTGCCAAGAAATAGAGAAAGAGAAATGGTCACTGTCCTCTAACGAGCAGAACTCGAAAAAAAAAAGAGAAAAAATGGGGTCAGGAGTTGAAAAACAGCGAGAAAAAGAAGGAAAAAAAAAAACTAGCGGATATTTTCCGTCCACAAATCATAGAGAGAGATCAGAGAGCGCTCAGTAACCAACAACAAGGCGGAGTCACGGCAGACCACGCAGGCAGAATCAAAAGTCGCTGTCTCAGTCTGAAGCTCCAGCTCTGGGGAGGAAAAAGGGAAAAAAAAGGACATTTCGGGGGAACCTGAAGAAAAAAAAAGAGGAAAAAGTCTTGCATATAAATTCCAGCAGAAAAAAGAAAGGGGAGGAAGGCAAGCTCGCGCTCCTGCACTTGGTCCCTAGCTCGCCCGCCGACAGCTCGCACGATGCCTGAAATCGGAAAAAAAAGGGGGTCTAAAAGCGGGCGGAAAGAAAAAAGTATTTGAAAAAAACAATCTTCGCGTCGGAGCCCTCTCAATCGCGAAGCAACAGCGAAGGACCAGGAGGGGAAACTGCCATCACTTCCTACCGCAACGATGGAGGAAAAAAGAAAAAACTATTCTCAAAGCAACGCAGCAAGTTGGACGAAAAAAGAGGGGGATTAATTATCAACGCATAAAAAAAGCCAATCTCCGCCAATTTTTCACTCTAAGAAAGAGAAAGTCTGGGGCTCTTCAAGGTGGGGGGAAGAGCAGGAAAAAGGTAAATACGATATATGTTTCACGAGAAGGGCACCGTGGAGGACGCAAAAATCAAAGTTTGGACTAGATTAAAGCACCTAAAAGAGAATCCGCGCCCTCGTCTAAGGCATCCCCATCGGAAAGAAATCAACAGTCTGCGAGGAAGAATCAGGAGGAAAGGCACCGCAGGCAGAGAGAAAGGAAAGAAAAAAGGAAAGAAGAACGACGTCAGAAAAAAGAAAATCATAAAAGAAAAAAACCGATCATCGCCTACCGTCAGCCAACCAGAAAACTCCGAAAACTCTAATCCGACAAAGAAAAAATAGCATAGAGTAACCCCAGAAACAGAGGGCCGCGAGAGAGTAGCAAACAGATATTGGAGGAAAAGGGACAAGGAACCCCAGCCTAGTACCGCAAAGGGAAGAGAAGAAGGACAAATCATGAACAATTGAAAGGAGTAAGGAAGAGAAAGATCCACCGTAAAGAGGCCTCGGGGAAATTGATGTCAACCGCAGAAAGAGTAAAAAAAAAAACTAAGGAAAATCCAACAAGTCCAATACCTGCGAGGGAACCAAAACCACTGCACTTTCAGTATTATTTCGCGAGAAGAAACAAAAAAGAGAGAGTAAAAAATGGTGCGGGAGCAAGATGCTAGTTAAAAAAAAAGAAGGGGATGGGCTGAGCGGCCAAAAAGAATTAAAGGGAGATCTGAAAGGGTTACCCCAATAGTTAGCGGCAGAAAGAGTAAGGAAACGTCTTATTTCTCCCCGTGGAACAGAAAAGGACGAGGCACCATGGAGTTTGATATTAAAGGGGCGAAAAAAAAAAACACTATCAACGAAGATCTTGTGGGAACGGGGCGCAAATGGGGATGCTCATTATTTATGCGAGGAAGGGAGGAGCAAGAAAGTGAACTATTACCCAGACAAAGGGACGAACAGGAGAGGGAGCAAGAGCGCGGAGTAAAAGGACCTAGGAGGGAAAAGGGACAAGGAAGAAAAGCCTACAGACCAGGGAGTAAAAAAGGACGGAAACTGGTTCCTGCGGTTAATTGGAGGACAAAAAGAAACTTAACCGAAAACATCGGGGGGAGAGCCGTAAAAGATCCGCTCCGCGAAATCCGGGACGTGGAAAAAAAAAATCTGACCCCCCTGAGAATGGGGCGCGAAGAAACTTAAAGAAACTCCCGTTTGAGTCGCGTGGTGTGGGACATAGAAGTTAGAATCTTGCACTTTCTTCGTTGGAGAAGAGCAGCTTCTGTAACCCGAGCGAAGGAGTGGAAAGTCATAGGAAAGGGAATCGTCGGGAAGTGATAACATTTGACCGTGCCCCGCTCCGCCACCGAAGCGTAAAACAAAAACGGAAACCTGGTAATCCGTACTCCGCCGACTGAAAGGGAAAAAAAACTGGCTTGAAAACTGGGTCAAAAACCAATCTGAGAAAAAAACTAAAAGTGCACGTTCAAGGAAAATAAAACTTGGAAGGGGAAAGCCCAAAAACCAAATCCTCGAATCGGCCCCGTCACCCACCAAAGTAACACATCAAAGTCCCAATAACCGGGAAGGTTGGCAATCGAGGGAAGAAAAAATGCGACCAGGTGTGACAGCTAAGGAAAGGGGGAAAAAAAGGTGGGGCGATACCCACTGAATTGCAGAAAAGCAAAAAAAAAAGGAAATATCTGAACGATTCGTCAAACAATCTTACCTAACGTCCAAGGAAGAGGCAATGCCAGCAGTTTAAACCTGAAGACAAGTAGAGATAAAAAAAACTGATTATTAGGAAAAGGACTTGATAAGGGAAAACGAAAAGGTGAAGTGAAAGAAAAAGGTAGGAAAGGGGGGAAACAAGCGGTTACGATTTGTCCCTGGTGGTAACAAAGCAAGGACCATTGTTAGAACAAATCCGCAAGGGAGGAAAAAAGTTAAAGGTTTCACGGTGCGCTGGAGAAGCGATGAAGTAGAAAAAAAAGTCAGGTAGAAAAACTCTGGGAGTGGGGGGGGAGTGGTGAGGTTACCGCGTCGAGGATCTGTTGTTTGTGAAGGGGACCATCTTGAGGTAGGGTAGGATGAACGGCAAGGGTGAGAGAAAAAATTTGAACAAGGACAGATTTGAAAGGGGGGAGAGAAACAAAACGGATACCTTTTACCGAGGAAAGGGGTGGAAAGGAAAAATTGCAAGGTGGGACCCCCTTTCAACGGCTGAGAAACAGAGCGAGAATGGAGGGGGGACAAGGGGCGTCCTCCATGCTCCTCCTGGGCGAAAAAGCAATAGTTAAGATGAGAAGTGCGCGATGAAGAACCAAAAAAAACAAACGGGTGACCTTCAGATAAGAGCGGGGGAGAAGCGACGGGCGTACATATGGCGCGTTTCACTCTTCACGGGAGAGCGAAAAAAATGTTAGCTGAACCGACGCACCATCAAGGGGGGCGGGAAAACAGGGGCTGCAAGAATGACTGGTCATCACAGTACCAGAAGTAAAAATTGTTCCGGCTGTGGGGTAAAGAGGCTAGGAGGCAGTCGAGACCGGTCTACCTACTAGTAATAATACGAGAGCTCTTGAAAAAGCCAAGGTCAGGTCTTCTGAAGGGGAGGGAAAGAGAAGAATAAACGGGAATTAGCTACCACCAGAAAAAGGTTGCGACACCGTAAAAACCCTACGAGGCTAGATTGCCCGTTCTTGGGTCGCACTGGAAAATAATGATGCTCACAAACAAGTTGTTATCCTTATCGGAGGGAAACAGGAAAAGGAAAAAATTAGCCGGTAGAGAACTCTAGGGGGTAAAAACAGAAATAAAGAGAGTTGGGGACACCGGACTGAGTCCCTGTTGTGGTCCACTAGAAATTCCTAGCCTGAAAAAAGAAAGTTTTAACACGAAGCGGTGTGGGAGGGACTCCGGCAGCATTAAGAACGTGCAGGAGGGGGTGAGAAGAAAAGGGTGGATGTAAATGAATGTAGGGGGAAGGGGAAAACACCTGGAAAAAGCCCGCTTGAACGGGATCGATTCAAAAGAAAGAAGCCGATAAGGTGGAAAACAGAGAGACAGAAGAAGGACAAGGGGGCGGACTTTGTTCATGGAGTGGCGGCAGGAAGGAAAGGACTGGTGTATCTTTGACCGGGCGAACAAAAGAGGGGTCTTGGAGGGCGGGCATGGGAAAAAAGGGAAGAGGAGGATGGCCAGAAGGGGGAGATGGAGGGGGATAGTCGCTGTTTTCAGTAGGTTTTAAGGGGGGGGCTGACAGGCGGATGATCATGGGAAGCGAGGAGAGGGGGGGGTGGACATTTTACTTATTCTCAGGGGAGAAAAGGGGGGGAAAACTAATTCCCGAAAAGATGTTATAAAGTCTGGTCCGCGCTGCAGGGGGTGAGGTACATGTTGGATGAGGGAAAAGGGAGAGGAGTTTCGGGTACTCCTCAGAAAGTTACAGAGAACACACTGGACAGGAGGTCGATAAAACGATCAGGGAAAATCATTAAATATCTATTGGAATGTGGGGGGGGAAAAGAGGAGTGCTCTTAACAACTGGAAGTAAGGCAAGAAAAAAGTAAGCTCTAGGGGAAGAGGAAAGATGAGAGAAAGGGTGGAAATTGTGGACGGAGGAAAGAGACTAAAGAGTCACGAAACCTGGAGTCTGGCTTAGAGAAATAACGGTGGAAGAACTCTTTTTTGAGGCGGAAGAAGAAAATCACGGCGAAAGGGCTCTTCAAACGCAAGTGAAGACAGCAGCACGACTCCGCAGCAAAATTCGCTGGGGGAGTGAAACAGAAGCACAGAGGAATTCAAAGGGATCGAATGAAATTTATTGGGGGGAAAGGGGAAGTTGAGTGAACGGCAAAGGAAAAGATAGGACTGGAAAAATTGTCCTGACTCGAGAGCGGAAGGAGGAAACAAGCTTGGGTATTCGATTGATTGCTTAGAAAACAAAAAAAATGGAAGGGGAATGGGCTGGACCCTCCATGCAAAAAAGGAGAAAGAAAGGAAAAAACGCGGGTCGGAAGGAAGGGCAAAGCAAGGAAAAGGATTCCTTGACTTCGGGGCGCAGAGTGAGGCGGAAAAAGACGCAGAAGGGCGGGTCACCAACGAGCGCTCGCAGCAAGGAGGGTTGTGGAAGGGAAATATCTCTAAAAGGAGGCGGGGATGGGGGCTCGCAGGGGGGGAGGGGGTGAAAAGAGGGGAAGGATTCGAGGTGACTGTCTGGAGTCGAGTTGCGGAAGTGAAGAAAGGGGGCGAGATTACGGGGGTTCACCCGCGAGAGTTGTTAGAAAAAACCAG
>Ga0179591_1362989_pt1 | contig 15278 bp, 19 predicted proteins | sample CZOMad2_1_08_16f_FD_182891 | JGI IMG/M metagenome (GOLD analysis project Ga0179591, IMG submission 182891) | Vadose zone soil fungal communities from Angelo Coast Range Reserve, California, USA - CZOMad2_1_08_16fungal (PacBio error correction) | ecosystem: Environmental > Terrestrial > Soil >...
GGGGGAGAAACAACCGTGACGGGAACCGTAAAAAGGTTCACCTCACTAAAGGGCTTTAGGAGAACAACTCTACACATCCCGCATCGCCGAGAGGTTTCCGCGCCGGAACTTGCAGCTAAACTACAATTCAGTTAGGGAGGGGGAAGGAAAGAAGAATCAAGACGCACTGCCAAATAATGGAAACCCAGAATCACCCGCAGTTTCTGCGAAGTGGACTTTCCGTCAACGAGATTCGCCAGTCCCTTCATGGATCATAAGGGACTTCCCTAGAGTCGTCCTCACCGTCGCCTGGAAAAAGACTGGAAGAAAGCGTCCACAATAATCCTGGCAAGATATCCCAAGGCCCCACAGCACGGAGAAATGGAAGATTACAGCGGCGAGTTGCTCTTTGGGGGAAAAGAAGAAGATCCAGGTTGTCGTCTATTATGGAGACGTCTTACGAACCCCCTACTTATCGGAACACGAACGAAAACGTCGACTTCGTAAGAATGGTTCAGAAGGAGCTTGGGGTATGAAAATAACTGCGGATATCGGGGGGAAGGAGTTGCTTATGCGATCAAAAGCAAAGATGCCGAGGGGTCGTCGATGGCCGGAACCTATTCCGGCAGACATGAGAAATTACCACAAGGCATGCACGGCTCAAAGAAAGAACCTGATCCCCCCGGAGTCCCGGCAACGAAACAAGGTTGACACCCCATATGCCCTTTAGAATAAACTTGTACGGAGCAGTTGTAAACACTTATCATCGGCCACTAATCAACTACTCCAAACACCTAAATAGAGGGAGTCGTGGTATGGGAGGAGACTCGAAAGGCAGTCTCACATTCTTCCCTATAACAACCCTCTTCGGACTGGGATCTAAAAGATAAACTTTGATTGGCGGGACGCGGCTACCAGATTGCAATAGGGGGGAAAAAAAGCATTCGCGCGAAGTTATCTGTCGCCGCCCTCTAAAACCGAAAGGTATTCCTTTCTCTAGCTATTCATACGGGTCCGCCATGCTCGAATGCATCTCTGTTGAAGTTAACGTTACCAGTTGGGAAGAGAGAGGGAAAAAAACTTTTTTCATGTATCATCACAATGGTTCGGCGTTTAGGCTCTCAATGGAGTACGAGCGTCAAGATTATTGGGTAACAATTTGAAGAGAATTAGGAAATCAGGAAGCGAAAAGAGAAGAACGATCCGCGAAGGAAATCATCAGGCATTAGGGAAGAGGAAGGCGGCTAGCGAAGAGGAGGGATTGACGGGCTGCAAAGGACTACCTACATCTTTCATCGAGGTGACGGACAAACAGTTCTTACTTCTATAGGGGGCAGGTAAGCACATTTCCGTAAAGGGAAAGAAAGGGGGCTGCCGCATCAGCTTTACGCATTTTTTAAACCCTGGAAGAATTCCGATTAAGAAAAGAACTTGGAGCATACCTTCACTCTGGAGAACGCGACATCGTCTCCAATGGACTAGAGAGCGGACCAGTATCGAGGATGAAAGCAGTCAAGGCGTTGTCTGGTCTCAGACGTGCGCATGGCCCGTACCGGGATGTCATCCTTTCTTTGAAATGGGAGATGGATGAAGGGAGGACACCTGCGACTTGGTTAAAAGAAACTTACTGATTATAATGACGGGCAGTTGCATAACGGTCGATTTCTCAAACTCTGCAGGTGGTTTCTTATTACCGCGAGGCAGGAGAGTTCACCGAAGCTCCGTGAACAGCGGGCTCAGCAGAAAAAGAGGCGTATGAATTCACCTCTTCCTGTTATCGTTGACGCATGATTATTTCTCTATTGGTGTGCGTCTTATTTTAAAGAAGGGGCTAAAGAAATCGAGAAGGAAAGGAAGGAGGTCGAATGGGCAAGGTCAGGAGAATCCGCGCAGCCATGAACTGGTCAGGACATCTCAAAAAAATCGCGAAAAGAACAAGAAAAAGAGAGAAAAGGTAGACGGGGCATCTGCTCAACAAAAAACGAAAACCTGTTTCTTTTTAAGTGCCGAAGCGGCGAGCTGTGCAGAGAAACTCGCTGACTTGGCTACTAGATCATGTTTGGGGGGAAAAAAGGAAGACATGTCCGACTAAGGACTGAAAGACGGGGCATCAGCCGTATGACCCCTAAGAAAGGCCGGGGAAAAGCTATCATCGGTTGATAGGGGGGGTGGTCTTGGCTTTCATCTGGATTGGAAAAGAACTCCGGGGGCCGAGAAGGGAGAAACGGGTTCCTAACGAGCCATGGTATTAAAATATGGATCGGGCGTCGACTATACTTGAAAGGTATGCGGCGCGGTACCTATTTTTCTGCCGTGAGGAGATGCGGACGTGCTAGAGGGGGGAAAAAGATGGAAGTTGGCATTTCAGGTGGTACGGGGGGGCCGGGACTCTGTAAGAGGTTAAAAAAAAACAAACAACGGATGGAGGATGTGGGGAAATTACTATTAAGATGTTCTCTCCTCTAGCCAGCTTTAAAAGTAGGGGGAAGGAGGTCAACGCGGAAAGGGGGTCACTGTTAGGTCTCCTGTCGGCGGATTGGCAAGCAAAAAAAAACAGGCTAATTCCGGCTCCTCCGGGCCAGACAGGGGACGGGATACGAATTGAGAAGGACCAAGGTTCCAATACGTAGGCGTCGGCCGGGGCTAGTCCAAGCCAGGAGGGACGGGCTGCACACCCTTTTCAACGACGGTTGCGGTCGATTCTGCCTGAGAAGAGGGTCAGGGAAGGGGGTCGGTCATTACTGTAGTGGAATTGGGGTGCATCAACTCGACGCTAAATAATGAAAAGGCTGCGGAGACGGTTCGTTGAAAAGAAAAAGGGCGTCAGTTTTTGGCAGTGCAGGGACGGGCCTCCTGGGCTACTATGCGGGGGGGGGGGTGGGGGAGGGGCGTATGAAATGCAAGTTCAGGGGCCGGACACGTACGGGGGTGTTCATCTTCATGGTGCGGTTCAGTAGTGGGATAAAACTGATCGACTTTGCAGTTATTAGAGGGGAAACTGCCCGGCCGAAGGAACGTAGCACTCTCCTAGACATAAATGACAAGGAACGGAAAAAACGAAAAGGTGTATAGCTTCCCTTCTTCTCGCCGAGACTGTTAAAGAAGAGGCTGAGAAGGGAGTCGGGGGGAAACGCAGGCCAGAAGGAAGAATCTTAATGTCTTGAAGGACCACTTCTCAAGTCCGTAAAAGGCGGAGGCGCATCAGGATGCTCTGTAGGGGAATCCCGAGGGGGGGGGAAAAGAAGAGAGTTCTAAACAGCAAAAAAGAAGTCTTCTCCGAAAGGGCGTGCATGTGGGGGGGTTCGTGAGCACACGAGATAGGCGGGCCTTGTCTGCAATCCAAAGAGGAGGGAGGTAGGGGGGGGTTGGGTCCTTGGCAACAGGGAGTAGTCGGAGGGGGGGAAAAGATGGGACGCGGAGCGTCGCATTCTGTCTAGAATGGAGGGCTGCACTTTCTTTTTCAATCTTGGAGATTCTAACAGGGTATGTTAGAAGGCACAGTGAAGGTCACATGTTAAGGGGAAAAGATAGGAGGTTGAAATTAACTCTTTTAGATACTCTCGCAGTGTCTGCCTTTAAGGATAGATGAGATTGAAGGATGCTAGAAGAGCAGTAGGAAAAAACCCTACAAAATGAAATGCCGGGGGGGGGTTGGGGGGGGGGTTGTTTGGAGGGTGAAGGGAGTCAGATTGCAGGAATCTGAAAACACCAAAAAAAATATAGTTTGCAAGGGGGAGTGAGGGAGAAGCTCGACCGTTCGTCAGGGAGGGATACCAAATATCGTTCAAAAAAGGAGTTCAGAGATCGGATTTGGAAGAACGCAAATCTCTCAACAGAGGGTAATTTCAATGGTCAGGGGGAGTGAGCTAAGAATTTGTTGCAGGGGCGATAGGGGGGGGAGAACGAAAGTTCTGCAGTTTCTTGTGAGGCATGGAGAGCGGAGAAGAGGTAAGAAAAATCTATTTTCTGGGGGGGGAGCCGGAGAAAAAAAAGCTGAAAAAACTGGTCCTAGTGCATAAGAGGATGCTGTCGAGTAAAAAAATCAGGACGGCAGAATAGTCGGGATCTTAAACTGGACCGGGTACTGATGGCTGTCGTAATGATAGCCAGAGACTCAAAAGAAGAGGGGGGGAAAAGTGGTGGGAGTCATATACTGACTTATAAGGGAGTGAAAAGAGGAGGGTGCGTGATGCGGCTAATGTGTCCATCTCTGGCCCGGCAGTCAAGGATGGGGCGCTTGAATGAGTTCTAGAAAAACCCCCTACCATGTTGTTTCAGTCTAAGTTGGGGAGAGGAAGATGTCTAGGGAAGGGGTGATTCATGGCTCTTTCAGTAGGCAGGAGCAAGATATGCGAAAAAAGAGAAGGAGCCAGGGATTTTCATCAAAGAAGAAGTCTGAACTGGTGAGGGAGGGAAGGGTCGTTGCTTTCTGAGTCTAAAAGTAAGGGGGGGAGAGACTCAATTTTTCTTCCGTTTTTCGGGAGAAAGAGGGGGGCATATAGATCGCTTCGGACTGAACATCTGACTACTCGTTAACTAGGAAGAAGAAAAAGATGTCGTACTGAGAGGAAAAAAACTTTTCTTTGTTTTTCCTGGTTCAGGCTTGTGGAATACGCAGTTAGTGGGGGAAGGTAAAGATGGGAAAAAGGACTTGCACACTACGAGCTTACAGTCGATGAAAAAAGGAAAAGAGGGAGAAGCTCCGCGTAGCAAGTTAAAATCTCATTTGAGTTCTTTCCGAAGGGGGGGGGTGCGGTAAAAGGGAACGGCGTTTGGAGATTGGGGACGGTCAAGAGTCGTGGAAAATAGGGTCGGGCTCCTGGAGACTTATTTTATTTTCATGCAAGAACCTTACGCAACTGCAAAAACTTTGTCAACATGGAGCCTGGGAATGAGTAGGGGGGGGGGGGAAGACCCTCAAATGCTGAGAAAAGCTGAGAAATGAAGGTAAAGAAGGGCAGGTTTAACGCCCTCACAACAGTCCACATTAGGTAAAAATGGCGGGAACAGCAATCCGGGGTAACTTCTATTTGGTCTACGGCGTCCTCGAAAAGGGTGCGAGAATGAGGCAGAACAACAAAAAAAGCGGTGCCCTCCGAGGAAACGGAAAGAAAGAATCTGTTCAGGGAGAAGGGTATCCAGAGATTAACACAGAACTAACAAAAAGTAATGGAAGCAAGAAATTGGGTCCCTCTCTTTCTGTGTCGAAAGAAAATAAGAAAGAGTCAAGGAAAAGGAAGGATGAGTTAGCCTAAGGTGCAAGGAGAGGACTGGTAAAGGACGGACTCGGGGAAGAGTAGGGCACTTCTATCGAGTTGAAGCGTTAAAGGGAGAATGGGGAGTGCCCACTCGGGAATGCTAGCAAAGCTCCTCCACAGTCCCGGAGCAGGATAGAGCAAAGCAAAGAAGGGACGAAAGGACGAAAAGAAAAACATTATTAAGACCGGAAGGAGTCTGGTCGTCTCTGAGTCTATGGTCGGGCCACAGTCCTCAAAGAGGAAAAGAGCGATCAAGGCAGCTAGACGAAAGCACACACTTATTCTAAACGGTCGCTCGATCTTAGGTCTTGGAAGGAAAGGTATTTATCAGGGCCGCATTGGTACCCTAACGAGAGAGAACGGAAAAAAAGGTCAGGATGTATATAGCTATAAAAAGTACATGAAGAAAAAAAGTCGCCGGCGAGATGCAACGGTCAAGCAGACGACTCGGACGAGAGGCAGGATACTAAGTGAACCGCCGCCGGAAGTGGAAAAATATTTGCGCGGGGAACAGAGGACAGACTTAGGCAAGCTCTATAGCAGTCAGAGAAACCAACTACCATAGGGGGTGCTGACTTCAGGTGGGGACTTCGAAATCATACGGAGAAAAAGCGGGCTCGAAGATAAAACAACAATCTAGCTTGACTGGGCAGGAGAAAGAATAGAATTCAAGGGAACGGGATATTGAGTAACGGGCGGGGCTTACTGCCGACTTTCCATCTATTCTTTACTGGGGGGAGGCATCGACAAAAGGGAAAGGGGGGAAACTTGGAAAGAAGAGATCGTTGGTCCGGACTAGGAATTTTAGGGGATAAGGGGAGCACAAAAGGGACCGGCTTTCCTCAGGGGGCGTTATTGCTTTTTCAGAAAAGTAAAAGGGGGGGAAAAAGGACAGAGAACGAGAAAAGGAAGAGATTAGAGGGGGAATGACCAGAGAAAAACTGTATCACCGTCAAAAGTAGCTCTATCTTGTCGCAGAAGTCAAGTTCCCTATATCTCTTTCGTCCAAGAAGAGGGAGAGGACGAAAAAAGTCTTTCATCTATGTTACTTACATCTCTTGACACTGAGAGAGAAGCACTAAAAGGACAATTTTAAGAGAAAAAGGGAAGGACTAAAAGAAAAAAGGAGTCCTAGGCATAGAATTGGAGAGGCTATGTCAACAGCAAAACTCAGCCCTAAGAGATTCTTCTCTAGGGAGAGAAAGAAGGGACCAAATCGAACCGGACGCAGACATGTCTCTCTCATTCACTACCAGGAGTAGTAGAAAGGAGGAAAATAGCCGAAAAGTTGTGTCGCAGTTCGAAATAGGCCTCAAGACAAAGACCGGTATTCTGGAGTAATGATCTTAAGGGAAGAAACAGAAGTTTTTCTCCTCCACTGATTTCAAATCTCATCTCCATTTTACAAAAGGGGGGGTTTTGTGGGGGAAAGGGGAAGGGCGGAAATTCTAAAAAAAGTCAAGACGGTTACGAGAAGGTAAAAGATTCGAGGGCCTCCTAGGCCTCCGTGATGAAATTCTGTGCCTGAAGGGGAGTGCGTATGATAACGCGCTGTTACTGTTTCCTTTTGACCGGGAAGAGGGGAAGCGGGGGACTGTTCTGTGTAGTGGGGGAAGAAAAAAGAGCAGAAGATACACAGTGGAAAATATAAACGTAAGCCTGGAGGGCACACGGACAACTTTTTCATGAAATTGTCATAGGAGGAAAACCAGAAAAAGCACGGAGACTGAATATAGCCTTCGAATGAGACCTTACTCATCGGGTGGTTGTGGAACGAGGAATCAACGGCGAAGGCTGTGGAATGCTTCTCATTCTTCGAAAATTCGTTGGGGAACAAACAAAATAAGGATTGTCAGTCTCAGGGGTCGATGGAAGGCACTAAAAACAGATAGAGGGGTCAACACGCTTCAAGGTTTTCAAAAATTTTTTTGGGGCTGATTAAGAATGGCTTTGAAAACGGCAGCGGGGGAAAAAGAGGGGGGAAGAGGACGGTAAGGCTAAGTCTATAGGGTGAGTGTCAGAACGGCAAGGAAAAAGGGAGGACGGCAGGTTTTTTCTTGAGAGGAAAAGGAAGAGGAAAAAGAGTACAGAAAGAGGCGAAAGATGGGGCAGTATCCGATGGAAAAGGAAGGAAGAAGGCCTATAGTTTTCTACTTACACGTAGCTAGACAAAAAAGAAAAACATTCGGGGGATTGGGAGGATGCCTGTCGGGAAAAGGGGGGTAGGCAGAAGAGGGGGTCTTAAATGGCACTTTCCTGGGGTCAATATAGCTGTCCGGCTATCCTTTAACAGGACTAAAGAGGAGAAGTGAGAGAATGAACGAGGAATTAGGTGACGCTCTAAAAACTTCAAGAGCCAAGTGACAATGGAAGGGGAAACGGCTGAGAACGTCTAGTATCGGAACTTTCGTCGAGCTCAAAAATGCCATAGGAAGAGAAGGAACCAGACCCATTGGGGAAGGAGACATTTGGGATGATTGACTGGCTCAAAACTAAATGCGAGAAGAGAAAATTTGTAGGTATGTTGCAGAAGTGGGGGTGAAAAAAAGGGGGTGCTGTAGGATTCGAAAAAAAAACAATGGCACATGAAAAGGGGGCATACATTTTGATGTAAGGAAAAATAAACCAGCGTAAGAATTTGGATCAGTTAAGAAGAATCTTCGGGGTAGCCTTCTCTGCGAGTATCGTCAGGCGGAGGGTGAAATTAGGGTTTAACGCAAAATGTGGTACTTGGATACAGTTCAGGACGCTGCCGGGGGGGAGGGGGTCTGAAGAGCGCTGGGATTCCTGTAGGTGAATAGTGTATCTCTCTCTTATGACTCTGGTGACCAAAGAAAGCTCTCATCAAAAAAGAGGCATCAGGGGGCTGACCGCGGTTGATAATAGAGAGCAATGGAGAAGAGAGCGTATTACTGTAAGGAGGGTATAAGTTACATGGGTTCGGGACACTCTGTTTCAAGGTTCCTGGAGTGATGTGCTTAATGGGAGTCCGGGGGATCATGTTCACGGGACTACGGGTAAAGTGTGGAGAAATCGCAACGGGGATGAGTTACCGGAGGGAAAGCTCACCCGAAAACGGGAGAATCATTAGAAGCGGGAGGGGACTAAACTGGGGAAAATTTTAGAATTTCTACTTATATCTCTTCGGCCGAGTTATCAAAAGTAATTCGATGCGTTGTCTGCATTGGGCGTGTTGTCAAATCACTATGTCATTTTCGTAGGGTTATCTGACTTTTTGTGAGGTGAAAAGAAGATTCCGGACGTGGCACTTACAGGGAGGCGTATGCATTCTTAGGGGTAAATTCTCGAGAAAAAAAAAACAACCAAAAACCTAAAAAGACAGAAAGAAAAGAGAAAATAAGCTCTCCAACTTTACAAAAAGAAAAAAAAAAAAGAGGAAAAAAACAAAAAAAAAAACAAAAAAAAAAACAGCAAACAAAAAAACAAAAAAAAAAGATTAAGAACAACAAAAAAAAGTACTATATGATAGAGAATGGAAGGAAAGGATTCTTTCAACCGGGAAGCAAGAGACTACAAAGGTTTTCACAGATCCATTGAGAGTTCGTCGTGTGGGGGAGAAAACATCTTTTTCATTAGGCCTTTCTGCAGTCGTCACAAAGCGGTAGAGGGATTGGAGGTTTGAAATATGAGAATTAATAATCTTCCCAGTGATAAAGATTCTGGCCCCAAGAGTGTGCGGGTTAGAATCATAGTTATGGTAGAAGTCAGGTCGTTCTATGGAATTATTCTCGTATGGAGGAGATAAGCATTTATGCCGAGTGAGAGGGGGAAACAAAAAACTCCAAGTAAGCCACTCTACGTCGTGAAAACGGGGCGAAAATACAGGGCCGTGCGGTTTCTTTGAGTGATAAGAGAAAGAAACTCGAGATTGCCACGGAGGTGGGAAGGAGGAGAGGTGCGTCAGGAGTCGAAGAAACTCGGAGGGCACGACTAAGAAAAAGAAAAACTAGATTCAGAACTCTAGCCTCTGTGAAAAAAGGGAAAGCAAATCTCCGTCGTCATTCCTAATGAGTGTCTTTATCTGAGTTCTCAAAAAAGGAGAGGGAGTAGAGGAAAAGAAAGAGTGGTTAAGAAAGAAGACGCGATTATGGAGGGGGAGGGCTTTCTGGTGCTGGAACTTAGGCGAACTGCTTAAAAGAAGGAGGCGGCAATCAAAAGAAAAAAAAAAATTGAGGTACGGGGGGGGTGTGCGGAGGGGAGGGGGGGGGGGGGGGGAAAAAAGAGAGAATAGACTTACGGGAGGCGGGGATCAGCCGATTAAGAGAATTGTCTGAGGGGATTAGGAATGGGCAAGGGGCAACGTCAGGGGATTCTTGCATCTAGGAAGAGATTCTCCACACGAGATCTTAGGAAGGGAAGTATCACAACTTACTGTGAAGAGACTATTATATCATGGGGATTCAGGTCTTTAGGCTTCCTTTGTCGACTTATATGTGTAAAAAAACAAGGAAAGAAAGAAATAAGGAGAATCTAACAAGTAAAAATGCGCAGGAAAGGGGGAGCAAATAGCGAGAAACGCGCCGGTGCATGCGCGATTTTGACGATTGATTGATAAAAAAGGGTGAGACGCAGAGAATTAGTTTTGCTTCAATCATGGGATACACGAAAAGAACGGTTGGGAGGACAAACTGGCGAGGGCATTAAAGGTGAAGTCATAGAAGGTCTGAAGAAATCTCTAGGTATCCGTGAATTTACGTGTTTCATAAAGGAGGGGGGTCAGCCTGCTGAGGTGCAATAAAGGGGGTTCTGTAAGTCAGGGGGGGGGGGGGGTCGAAAAGCGGGGAAGGAGAAAAAGAAAAATTTGTATTGGGAGCCACGTCGACAAGCGCTGAAGCCGAAGTCAGACTTGTACGGCTCCGTTGTGGTATTCTCAAAAGAGGAAACTTCTGAGTCTGTACTTTACCGTGCAACGGTGAGGGTAAGAGAGCAAAAATCGGACAACACATAGGTTAACATAGGAAGGACATCACTTGTGACGCTTACTTGAGGGGGGTGTAAAGAAATGTGTCAGGGGAGTGGCTTAATGAAAAACACTCCTAGGGAGCAGAGAGAGGAGGAGCGGAATGAGAAAAGAAAAAGGCTGCGGATAGAAAAAAAGCGACTTTTAAAAAATATTTATTACTAACCCTAGGGTGAAAAACGACTCACAAATTTGGACGCGCGGGGTGTCTAAATAATGTAAAAGAAGTGGGAAGGAACGAGAAAGGGTGGGCAGCTAGAGGGAGAGGGCGCGGATACACTGATATTGTATCAGGAAAATTAAAGGAAGCCTCATACTAACTTTCTCGCATACTTTCTGGAATTGGACGCTCATCCGTGGAAAAGCATACCGAATTCGTTGGGGGAACAGGACGCATGCCTTCAGGAAGAACCGTTCTCGGTCCGCCACCTTCTAAGGGGAGGGGGGGGGATAAGGTCGCTTACCTAATATAGGAGGGGAGAATTGTGACCCTTACAGGGGGAAATTTATTAAGTCATTGGCTACGAACTTGGAGATTCTTTTACTGTATTGACCGCTCATGCGTATTATGAAGAAAAAAGGGACAGCAGAGAAAGGAGAAAAACATAAAAAGGAGTGGGGGACGACGTGGAAAGGTAAACGGAATAGTCTTTCGTTTAAACAGAAAAAATGGTCCGCATGGGGGAAAAGGAAAGGGGGAGGAGCTGCTCCACGTACTATTTTTTCCTGATGGCAAGGGTCACCAGGAAAAAAGAAAAGAGTCGTAACAAGTGTCTGAAGGCAATTCTCGTAAAAAAGAAGGCATCAACTGCATTAAAGGGTAGACGTCTTGAAAAACTGTAATCTAATCAGGGGAATAGGTTCTAGAGGTATTGGGGGAAAGTAGAGCATGAAAAGGTGATCTTATCTTCTTCTCCGATGCCAAAGGGGGACTCCAAACCCCGAGTGCAGGAAGATTGGGAAATGAATGAAAGGATTCAAAAAACGGGTTCCGTCTGCGTCATGCTCCCTGAGAATAAAACAAACGCTTCTCTTATCGGTGGAAGAAAGGAGTTGCGTCAGACCTGGAGACATGACTCACTTGCTTGTCCTCCTGGAAATAGAGGGGGGGAGAGAAGGGTCTCGATCAGAACGGAAAATCGTAGTTGAGATTTTTCGTAGTGGAGAAAAGGCAAAAACCGGACGAACACATTTTAAGAAATTCAAGGGCGAACCTTTCTAAAAGGGGCCGAAGAGGAGATACATGGAAAAGCACCATGGCAATGGGGTTAGCGTTTCGATAGGGGGGGGAGCGGGAAAGGAAAAGAGACTATATGTTAGAAGAGTGGAAAAGAAGAGGAGGATGGCAGATCCAGAGATAGAGGACGAGGGAAGACAAACGGGGAAGGCAGCGAAGAAGGAAAAACACGACAGAAGCATGGCTTGACAGGGACATGCGACTACTCTGCATTCAAAAACGAGTGAACGGAAGCAAAATTCGAGAATCGCACCAGCATGAAAAGTGAAAAGGATAGAAAGAACCTTAATAAATTTCTTCGTCAGAGAATTGGGATCAGCTGGAACCGGATAAAAACTGCAGACCCACGAAAGATAGAAGGAAAGGAGAGACGGACATTCGCGACAACGACATCTTCTCATTACGCCTACTTGATCAAAAAAAAGAGACGTCGCAGTAACATGACAGAGGCAAAACCACCTCTGCTAGAAGTGTTTTCGCAGGTATTTCGAGAACTTACTTGAAAAAAAAGGGAGGTAGAACGGGGGGGGAAGTATCGTTTATCTCAAAAAGGGGGAAAAAGGAAATGGGTTCCAAAGAAACTTAGAAATCCTGTTTAAGGGGGGGCGTTGAAGGCAGAGAATAGTTGCGCAAGAGTCGGAGACCAAAAAAACGCAGGCAAGGGAAAGCAAAAAAAAAAATTAAAAGTTCTATTAAGAGAAAGGGGGACAGGGGGAGAAACCAGCAAAAAAAAAGCTACTCCAGTAGATCTGTCAAAAATACAAAGGGGTTAACTAGACTCAATAGCGGTCATCGAGGCAAGACTTAGGCTAAAACAGGGGAAGAAAATACGCGGTCGAAAGCCGGCTTGGTCATAAAAGTAAAATCGCAAGGAGAGATATAGAGAAGGGGAAAGAATGGGGGACTGGTGGGAGAACGCACGGGACTACTCAGTGTTAGAAGGCAGTCAAAGAAGAGAGAGGAGACCTGTCGCGAAACAGACACTAGGTTCAAAAATTCCGCCGCAATTAAATTTCAATAGAGGGGGGTCTACTTTAGAATCCCGAAAATCATCTCGCCTGCTTAACCAAGAGGAGAAGTGGACAAGGTTTGGTCAGGGCGGGTCCAAATGTTGTGACTCTCGCATGAGAGTGAAAAGTTGAGACGCAGGGGAAAAAAAAGGGTGAAATTGCTGGGGGAAGTACGTGAAGAAAACCTTTGGTAAGAGTTAGAAATTGTCGAACGTTTCAAAGGGAAAGGCCATGAAGGGATGTATTTCGCAGATTTGCACTCCAGAAAGAGGACTAGGAGAAAAAAAGAAAAATCTACACCAAAAACGACCAAATGGAGAGAGTAAGGGTAGAGGAGGTCTCTCGGCGTGAAATCGGAAAAAGAGGGGGGAGAACTGTCCGTCCGGTTGTTATATTCCACATAACGGCAAGAAAAAATCAGAAAGACATCATCTCGAAGAGGAAAGAGCTACAAAAAGTCGACTCAGAGGTACCGTCTTAAAGAGGCTCATGTCTCAAAAAAAGCCAGGTGGGACGAAAGCCAACCCTTAACGCGTTTTCGTTTCTCATCTTTCGTAAAAGGCTAGAGGAACGAGCCGATTGAGACCTTGAATTGGAAAAACAAGGGGTCTGGGGGGGAAAACTAGACTAATTCCCCATAAAAAAGGAGGCTGGCCAACCCAAACGGGAGATATTGAGCGAGGCAGAAAAGCCGAGAAACTCATACAGTACCGAAGAAGCGCTTGGGAAAAAGGATTGGGTACAGTTCGAAAAATGGAAGAAAAACGGTATTTTGTCGTTGGGGGAATGTTGGATAGGGTCGGGATGAGCAGGGTCTTCGGATTGAAGACAGGCTCAAGATAGCAATTGCAGCTCGGTAGAGATCTCATTATGGTGGAGAAAATCATCGTACTTAAAAGGGGGGGGGTATAAAAGGCGGATTTTCGCTTATTTATTCTGTTAACTCCAGTGGAAGTGCAATATTACTTGTTAAAGGGTTTTCGTTGCGTGGTCCGGTCCAAGGAGATGCTGTTTCAGAAAATAGGAATTGGTGGGGAAAGTGGGCCTGGGCAACAATACCCGAGGAATACGTTGAAGGAAGCCATCGGGGGGTTAAATTGTCTGGGTTAAGAAGGGGAAGGGGGGGGGAGCGGAATGTTAACATCTTCCGCTAGGGTATCAAATAAATACATGTATCCGCCATTTCTTGATGGAGGGGACTTGAAACAATACTTCAGTGCCTCAAGGTGGGTGTAAGGGGCGAAAATTTCATGGCTATATTTCTTATTAACGAGGAGGTCGTCCTTGGGTCGAAAGACGGTAGTCTCCTGAGGTCAATAGAGTAGGAGGAAGTGGAGGGGAGAGGTTAAAAGGGCAAAAAAGGGTAAAAGCTAAGTCTATGGAATCCCAAACCCAAAGCAAACGCTGCGTTCGGGGTCGGTATGGCTTGATCGCGGGGGAGTACCTGAGGGGGGCGAAGGAAAGCGGAAAGGAAACTTCGGGGAAACGGAAAAAAAGACGGGAAATGATGGAAAACGAATGTCAAGGTTCGGTCTCTTGGACTTTTCTAGATGGGGGGGAGGGCGTGGTTTAGCTTTGTTCAGTCTATGGAAAGACGGATGAGGAGGGGGGGGGATATACATGGTCCCCATCTGGAAAAAGACGGTCTGTCGCTCTCATTGTTCTTGCTATGAAGAATCAAAACGAAGGGGAAAAAAGCCGGAAACACCACCCCAAAAAAAGGCTGGGAAGAGTCTGACTTGGCTTTTCAGGGGACAGAGAAAAGAAAAGGAGCGGTATAAGAAAAAAAAACAGCAGGGCTGGGAAAGGGAAGCTCGTGGATTTAAACTCTAAGGAAGAACAAGGTACAAGAACGGACTTTCATTCAAGTGGAAGATGTCGATGTCTCGAAAATTCCGCCTTCTATCTCTCATGGGGCGGAAGAAAGACTTATGAATGGGAAGCGTGAAAGAGGCATCTCGTAAACCAGGTGCTGCTGCAATAGTGGAGTCGGTGCTGGGAAAGGATAGAAACGGCTGAGTCACTTTCCAGTTCATAATCAGGGGGGTCAATTTTAGTATCGGAAGTGAAACAAGCCTGAAGAAAAAAAAATTCATTCAGATGCTGCGCTGGGAAGAGTCTTCGGTATTTGAGGGGAAGGAAAAATTGGGGAATATTGTGCAAGAAAAAGAAGAAGTGACTGGGGTCAGAAAAATTAAGACACCTAGGAAAGAAGGGGAGGGGGGCACAAAACATCAACGAGGCATCTTGACATTTGTGGACGGGGAGAGGGATTCGGAAATCTACTCGTAGGGTCGGGGGGGAACGGAGTTGAGAGGTAAACTTATTACTCGGAAAGGGGGGGGGGAAGAACGAATAGACGCCCTTATCTAGATAAAAAAAGCGGTCGAAGATGGTCGGAAGGGTCGGGGCTCGGGGGGGGGGGGGAGGATAGGTGGTCTAGAAGGGGTGTGAGGGCGGCTAATCGCATTAGGTCGACGAAAAAGAGGTGCGAGGGCAATGGAGGTCTTCGTTTCTTATAAGCATGAAAGACGAAGGAGAAGGGCAGGGAAGAAAGATAGTTCGGGGCTCGAGGAAGAAAGGGATACAAAAGAGGGGGGTCATCTTGTGGACTTTAAGAGTTTTAGGAAAGAAAAAAAGAAAGAAAAAAAGGATAGAATGTATTAGCCGCGTACCGCAAATAAACTGGCGGAGAAAAGGCGCAAAAGAGGAAAAGAAAGCAACGGCCGGGGCTGGGAAAAGGGGTTGATGCCGGGAATACTCAAGGGGGAGGTGCCAAAATAGGGGAAGACACGGTGCTGTTCGTTCGCAGC
>Ga0179591_1212158_pt1:0-2500 | contig 15276 bp, 4 predicted proteins | sample CZOMad2_1_08_16f_FD_182891 | JGI IMG/M metagenome (GOLD analysis project Ga0179591, IMG submission 182891) | Vadose zone soil fungal communities from Angelo Coast Range Reserve, California, USA - CZOMad2_1_08_16fungal (PacBio error correction) | ecosystem: Environmental > Terrestrial >...
GTCGAGGCCCCGGCGCAACCCCGCACCCGGGCTTTTCCGGCGCCGCAGCCGGCGGGCGCCAGCAGACCATCCTGTTCTTCGTCCGGGCAGATCTTCGACCCGGCCGTGATCGCGCTGGCGAGTCACTGCAGAGCTCTGCAGACCATCGCTCAGCGCAAGACTTGGGGGGGGCCAAGCGCATCAACCGCGACATCGAACGCCTGCGCGCGCGCCTGACTATCTGGCTGGATCTGGCTGTGCCCGCTGACCGTGGACCCTGCTCGGGGCGCTGGATCGGCAACACATCGTTCACGTGTTCGTACTGTGAGGCCGTGCCGATCCTGATCCGCCGCAAGGGCGCCGAAGGAACCGTCGAGGAGCAGTTCCGACGGCGACCGAGGTCGTGGCTTGGCCGCGCGACGGAATGCCCCTTTCAGCTGCCGGGACTGCTCGTGCGTTGCGGCATGCGCGGCTCAGATCAGTCGAATCGCACGCTCAGCTCGAGAGCCTGTGCCCATGGGCGTCGAGCTCGAGGGCCTGCTGAGTGCAGTCGTCGGCGTCCCACGTCGGCGGATATCATCGGCATCGGCGGCATCGCCTGAAATTGCTCAAGGAGTCCGGAGCGCTGGTGCTCGAGCGTCCGGCTCGCTGAAGCGCGCGGCACGCTGGATCGCTCCGGCGCACGCACCAGCCTCGCCGAGGCCTGGGATGCTCTGCGTCGTGCCGCGTTGCTCCTGCTCGCTGCGTTCCCTGCTGATCGCTTGGCCTTCCCTCGCCTGCGTTCTGGTTTCACGTGCCGCGCGCGGCCTCAGTCTTGCTCCGACGGGAACGCATCGGGGTAACGGGGCGGTGAGCAATGCGCACATGCATTTCGGCGCGCAGTGCGTCAAGTGTCACGACTCGCTCTTTTTGTCGCGTGCGCGACGACCTACTGTCCGTGCCATCAGGGCATCAGGCAGCATTCCACACGCCACGATCCTCAAGGTCGATGGAATCAGGGCGACGCGGCGGCCAGCTGCCACGCGAGCAATCAGGGTCCCGCACGGATGTTCTGCTGCCCCGTCGCACCCTGGCATCTGCACGGATTTGCCTACGGCGCGCCGCACTTCGCGGACTTTCGCCGATTTGACGCGGTCAAGTATTTCCGACGCGCGCATCCGGGAGTTCCGGGCTGCCCCGTTACGCGCCAGGGCCCTGAGGCAAGAGACGAGGCGCGCATCCCGCGAGCCAGGAGCCTGCATCGATTCCTCCGGCCTGATCTTTCCGGCAACGGACGGCGCATCTGAAGGAGGCCGGTGTCCGCGGCCGGATGGACTGGAGCAATTCAAGCTGCGCCAGATGGGCCACGTGCGGGATCGCGCGAGCTTCGTTCAAGCCCGTGTTTTCGAGAGCCATTGCCACGCTGTCACCAGCTAGACTTGCCGTGAGCGTTCCCGCCGTTTGCGGTTGCCGCACGGCGACAACGAGCTGGCCGGGCCGCGCGTGAGCCTAGCTCGCTCCCAGCCGCAGCTATGCTCGCGGCCCCGCCGAGGAAGGCGGGCGCCGCCGCTCCGGTGAGGGAGCGCGCCGATCCGGGGCCGATCACGCCGCAGGGCTCATCGACATGTGTTCGAAACCCGGGTTGCGCCAAATGCCACCAACCGTCCGCGAAGAGGTCACGCCGGTCGCGGTGCGCGCCCCAAGGCGCGCCAACCTGGATGTGCACGCGCTCTTCACCCTGTCGCGCGCACGCCTGGCAGAAATGCGAAGGCTGCCACGCCAGACAGATTCGGCGGCGCCGAAGATCGCCGCTAGCCCGATCGATTCTATGCCTCCATGTCACGGCGGCTAGATTCGGCTGATCGCCTCCAGTCGACCTGCATCGACTGCCATAAATTCCACGAACATCAGCTGGTCTGGGAGCCACGAGTGGGCCTTGCGAATGCAACCCCAGGCCCGCGGTGGAAGAAAAAAAGTAGGACCGCCATCGGCGTGGCCGGCGCTACGTTTTCCGTAGCACTGCTCCTCGCAGCTTGCGGCGGCGTCAGACGTCCTCGGCAACGAGGGCAATCGGCGTGGGCTCGCGCACCCTGCACCGGGTTCTGCCAGACCGACAATCCGCACGCCTGGAGGTCGAGCACGCAAGCGCTTCATTGCGCAGGGCTTGCAGGAAGGACACGCGCCGTGCCAAGGCCCCTGCGACAATCGTGTTGCCGACCGCGTCCGGGCAACGTCCTCGGGCGTATCAGATGGCATGCGCCCCCGAAACGAATCGATGTCACTTCGGGCGCGCCGCCGTCGCCGGCTCGGACTCGCAACGTCAATATCGTCCTCCGAGCTCGGTGGCCTCCGGACGCGCTCACGGCGATCTCCTTCTCCTCCGAGGCAATGCTTCTCTTCACGCACCGCGGCCAGATCAATCAGGAGCATTTTCAACCCGGGCGAATTCAACACGCCCGCGGCGCGCTGGTCGGTGTCCAGATCACCATTGCCGTCTCCACATCTCGCGCGCTTCAACGGCGTCTGCGTCGATCCCGGGCGC
>Ga0179591_1212158_pt1:12500-15276 | contig 15276 bp, 4 predicted proteins | sample CZOMad2_1_08_16f_FD_182891 | JGI IMG/M metagenome (GOLD analysis project Ga0179591, IMG submission 182891) | Vadose zone soil fungal communities from Angelo Coast Range Reserve, California, USA - CZOMad2_1_08_16fungal (PacBio error correction) | ecosystem: Environmental > Terrestrial...
GGATTGCTCTTCATTCGGCGAAGTCCACACAGAGAAGCGCGCGGTTCTTGCCGTCAAGCGTGTATTAACTTCTGCGCGGCGATCGCGCGGTGCGTGCGAGCCGAAGGTGGCGGCGGTAGCGATCAGCTCGTCGATGCTGTGCGGTGTCCTTGACCCTCCTTGTCGACTCCTTAGACACCATCCAGCCAGATCACAGCCCCCACCGGCTACCCACCGTCCAAGAACCGTTGGCTTTAACAGCGCACCCCCCGTATCGGCCGCACAGCCGATCGGAGAGCTATGCGGGCCGGGATCTACTGCCGACGCCGTTGAAGCGCCGCGATATTTCGGAGCCCGCAACTGCTGATCTTGACACCGCACACGCGCCGCCGGGCGGTGGTTGATTCGCCGTGTTGAAAATGCTCCGTGGATGATCTGGCCCGCGGTGCGTGACGAAGAAAGCATTGCCTTCTAGGAGAAGTATATCGCCGTGAACGCCTCTAGATGCCCACCGAGCTCGGACGGGACGATCTTGACGTTGTCAGTCCGCCAGCGACGGCGGCTCCCCGAAGTTTCCATCGATTTTCGTTTCGGGGCCCTGCCATCTGATACGCGCGAGGACGTTGCCGATCCGGTTCTGGCACGACGATTGTCGCCGGCTTGGCACGCGCGTTGGGGCCTCCTGCACGCCCTGCGCAATGACTCGCTTGACTCGTCGACCTCCAGGCGTGCGGATTGTCGGTCTGGCAGAACCCGTTGCAGGTGCCGGCCCGCGCCGATTCCCCGTTGGCCGAGGCCCGTGCTGCCCCGCCGCCGAATCTGCGAGGAGCAGGGCTACGGAAAACGTAGCCGCCGGCCACCGCCGATGGGGTCCTACTTTTTTCTTCCCCCTCCCCTGGGGTCATTCGCAAGCCCACTCGGGCTTACCATCACCATCTTGCCTGGCTTGTGAATTTATGCGTCGATGCAGTCGACTGAGGCTATCAGCCAATCTACGCCGCCGTGACACTGCGCAAGAATCGGATCGCCGCGCCGCAGATCTTCGGCCGACGCCCGAACTCTGTCCTGGCGTGGCAGTCTTCGCATTTTCTGCCCAGTCGTGCGCGACATGTTGAAGTGCGCGGTCACCATCCAGGACTTGGCGCGCCTTGGGGCGCGCACCGCGGACCGGCTTGCCCTCTTCGCGGACGGTCCTGTGGCATTTGGCGCAGACCCGGTTTCGAAAACCTCGCGATGAGCCCCGGCGGCGTGATCGACCGGACGGCGCGCTCCCTCACCCGGACGGCGGCGCCCGCCTTCCTCGGCTGGCCGCCGAGTCAATCGCTGCGGCGGTAGCAGCGCATAGCTTCAAAGCTCGCCCGCGCCAGCTTCGTTGTCGCCGTGCTGCAAACCGCAACGGCGTGAAACCGCTCACTGTCACGTCTAGCTGGTGACCTTCGCTGTCATGCTCTCGAAAACCACGGCTTGAACGAACCTCCGCTCGATTCCGACGTGGCATCTGGAGCAGCTGAATTTCCCCTTCCTCCGTCCGCGCGGACACCGGCCTCCTTCAATGCTCGTCGTGGCGGAAAAGATCAGAGCCGGAGGATCGTGCAGGTCCTGTCTCTGCGGGATGCGCGCCTCATCATCTTGCCTTCAGGGCCCTGGCGCGTAACGGTGGGCCCGAACTCCGGATGCGCGCGTCGAAATCCTTGACCGGCGTCAAATCGGGAAAGTCCGCGAAGTGCGGGGGCTGCGCGCGTGGCAATTCCGTGCAGGATGCCGGGTGCGCGGGCAGACTCCGGTGCGGACCTGATGCTCGCGATGGCAGCTTGGCGTCAGCGTCGGCCCCTCGATTCCCATCGACCTTTAGGATCGCTGGATTTGTCGAAGCTTCTTGCTGCCCGGATGGCGACAGGCAGGGGTCGTCGCGCACCGAAACAAAAGGAGTCGTGCCCTTGCCCGCCTGGCGCCGAAATGCCTGTGCGCATTGCTCACCGACCCCCGTCTCCCCGATTGCGGTACTTCGGAGCACGACAGCGGCCGCGGCGCGGCACTGCACCAGACGCAGGGCGAGCGCGAAGGCCAAGCCATCACAGGAACGCCGCGATCAGGAGCAACGCCGGCCGACGCAATGCGCATCCCGGCCTTCGGCGAGGCTGGTGCGTGCGCCGCGCGATCCAGCGTGCCGCGCGCTTTCCGCGAGCGGACGCTGGGCACAGCGCTCCGTACTTCCGTGAGCAATTTCAGGCGATTCCCGCCGAATGCCGATTATCTCGCCTACGTGGACCTCCGCCGACTGCACTCCATCAGGCCCTCGAGCTCTACCCCATCGGGCACAGGCTCTCGGCTGAGCGTGGCGATTCGACTTGGATCTGAGCCGCTCATGCCGCAACGCTACGAGCAGTCCGCGGCAGCTGCACGGTGCATTCCCGTCGCGCGGGCGCAGACGACCTCGCTCGTCGCCTCGAACTCTCCTCGACGGTTCCTTCGCTCCCTTTCGGCGGATCATGTCGCACGGCCCTTCCACCATACAGAAACACGCTGACGATGTGGTGCGATCAGCTCACCGAGCAGGCCAACGGTCCTCGGCCGAATGCATACAGCCGATATTCAGGCGCTCGCGCATCGTGATGTCGCGGTTGATTGCGCCTCGCCATGTCTTGCGCTGAATCGAGGTCTGCAAGCTTCTGCGTTACTCGCCGCGCGATTCACGCCGCGGTCGAAGATCTGCCCGGCGAAAGAACAGGATTGTCTGCTGGCGCCCGCGCTCTTTGCGGCGCCGGAGCCGCGGTGCTGGTTGCGCCGGGCCTTCGAC
>Ga0179591_1254822_pt1 | contig 15268 bp, 24 predicted proteins | sample CZOMad2_1_08_16f_FD_182891 | JGI IMG/M metagenome (GOLD analysis project Ga0179591, IMG submission 182891) | Vadose zone soil fungal communities from Angelo Coast Range Reserve, California, USA - CZOMad2_1_08_16fungal (PacBio error correction) | ecosystem: Environmental > Terrestrial > Soil >...
AGTCCACGCACTTTGCAACTCGATGTGCAAAAAGAAAGGGGGGATCTAAAGCGACGCTAAAATTTTAGGGGGTACCGAAAACCAAAAGGGAGCTTTTAACAACCTCAGTGGATAGCCCCCAAAAAGAAGGGATAACAGGGGGGTCTTCACAGTGCGGGGGGTTCCAAAAAAGAATAAGTTTTTTGTCACTCTCCCGATAACGAAAAAGGAATGGGGGGCTTTGAAAAAAATTCTCCGGCGCGGCTCTCGGGGTTGCTGGAGGGGGAAAAGGGAGAGGGGAAAGAATGGATTTTCGTCTGTTGCTGTCAACAATCCGGGCAAATGTTGAAGGACGAAGAAAGAAGAAGAAGGATCGCTCTCTGGGGGGAAGCGGGAGAAAAGGGAATCTAAGCACTATTAATATACAAAAGCTTGAAGGAAGAAGGATACAAATCACAAGGAAAGGGGGATAGGTCTGCTTACATGGGGATAGAGCGGCGGGCCCAACGATCTCGCGCGGAACCGAGAGCTTAAAAAACTCTTTTGTGGAGGGGCAGGAAACAGTCCGAGCGTGTGGGGATCAATTCGAAGAAAGTTGTCAAAAAAAAGGGGGGAGGCAGGGGGTCATTCTTTCGTCCACGCGGTGACTCAGGCAAAAAAAAAGACTTAATACATCGCCCCTTAGTTGGGAAGAAAAGGCAACGACGCAAATAAGAAAAGAAAAGATTTTTTGAAGAACTGTAAGATTGGGGGTGAGAGGAGAAAGGGACCACCGAAGCCTCCCAATCAGAGGAATTCGAGAAAACATAAAAAGCACAAAAGAAAAAGGCTTTTAAACCTGGAAAACCCGGGGTAGCCGCGGGCAAAATTGGAATCTTTAGAGAAAAAAAAAGGCCGATAAGGGCGATGAGCTTGAGGGACAACCGACTGGACCGGCATAGAAAGCTAATCACAAACAAAAAGGGGGAAAAGGAATGCTTCTCAGGGGCCATTAAAGGGGGAGGGGGTTTGGGGGGGTGGGGGGTGTTGGGTGGGTGGTGGGGAGAAATTGTCAACATTCGAGGGTAAAGAAAATCCTCATAACTGACTAAAAGGGTAAAGACGAAAAGCTAACCGGAAGACAATTCAGAAAAAAGGGGGGGGAGGGAACGAATGTAGAGGTAGGGCTCAAGGTTTATAGGGTTTGCTCCAAAAAGGAATAAAAACAAAGAAGAGCACTCTATCAGAAAGGAGCACCAGAACTCCGTTGATATTAAAGAGTACACAGGAATAAAAAGGAGGGAGCAGTTTAAAATGTTCCTCCGCTCCTTCGTATGGGGTGAGCTGATTATTTTAAACCGAATTACAGGGAAAGAAAAAAGAAGAAATACGATATGAATTGGCTTTACCGGGTGGGCAGAAGGAACATCCGGTCGTCCCCCCCCATACGGAAGAAGAGAACTTCTTAATTCAAGTACGCTGAGACTATAAAGTTGAATTTTACATTTGATTGACGATACAAGAAAAACAGGAGGGAGGAAGGTGGGATATGCCGGGTCCGCCAGCCTATACGGCCAGCAAGAATGGGAGAAGGGTAGAGCATCCTTCACCTCCATTAAACAAGGAAAAAGCATCTGAATGGAACTAAGGCTTTCAGATTGGTACAACAAGTACAGGTGAGGGAGAAATACCGTGGTAGAACTACCCACGCCTGATTGGGATCCCCAAAAAAGAAGCAAGAAACAATGTCCTATCGCATATAAAAACAAGGTGAAAAAAAGGTACGGATCGACCCAAATGGGAGTCCGCACCAGGGGGGGGAGGGAAGAAGCCTGTCAAAGACGGGCGGAAGTAAGCTAGAATCGTTGAAAAGAGGGCCTATGTCAACGAGTTTGGGGCTACAAAAGGCGGTACACATAATCACAGGGGAATTTTAACTAAGGGGGGGGGAGGGGAAGAAAAGAGACCTAAACCATCCTCTCGGGAAACGAACACTACAATTAACGGGATGGGGAAGTCTTTGGGTCTGGTCGCAACTGGTAAGAAGGAAAAGATACAATTATTAATCCTTTTGTACCGAAAGAGAAGATCAGGGGTGTTCTCATTAATGGACAGAGGAAATTTCACATAACGTCTGGGGGAGCGATGAAATGGCCCCACGCAGGGGTTTTTTACAGAGGAGGTAAGGCCGACTGCTCAGTAGAGTTTGGGATAGACGATACTATCAGGAAATGGAAGTTAACTGAGTGGGTGAAGCTTCCAAACCTCGGTCTGGGAAAAAAAACAAATACCGCGAAAGGAGGAGAAGTCGTTCCGTAGTAAGATAAATGAAAGAAGGAAAGGTGGTTTAAAATTCAGACATCACACTTGGGGGGAGAAAGGAAGAGGGGGGGGCAGGTCTATCGGTACGACAACAGGCCAGAGTCCAAGGAACGTCTTGCGAGGGAAAAAGGTGCAAGGGGGGAACCGAACTATCCATTCATTGGCGAAGGGTAAGGAAAAGCGAAAAAGGGGGGGACCCTTTGTCTAGGTAGAAAGGAGGGACTCACGAGCAACGCCAAACACAGTCAACTAAATCCGGAGGACAGAGAAAAGATGTTTACTTAGGCCCACCGGAGTTCTGTTCGGGAAAAACAGAAACAAATCTGCCGCCTATAGAAGGGGGTAAAGAAGGCGGGGATGGTCCATAGTCCGCGGATTGTGTCAAGAATCAAGGGAAGTAGGGAAAGAAAGTGGAGGGGGGAGAAAAAAAGAAAATTCCTTAAATGAAAGCAGGGGCGGAAAGGGAGTTGCTAAGGGATTTTCCTTTCTCATAAAAAAATAGTAAAACGTACAACCCTCAGAAGGGAAATGAAAGTGGGTATTGGTCCCCTATCATTTTGTTGAGCTTTAGAGTCGGGGATTCTCTCTCGAAGGATGAGGAAGACGAGCGAACTGACGCTTTTAGGTAAAAGGGTGCTGATAGCGTGACAGAAGAAGACATCGCTTCGTTTAATTCAAGTAAAGAGGAAACGGCAAGAGAAAAACCGGGGACGGTTAGCTTAAAAAAACGAAAGAAGGGCTAGTAAAGGGGTTCCACACCATCGGGAGTAATGTTTTGGGAACACACAGAGAAGAAGAAATATGCTGGGCAACTACGTTGCCAAGCATTCGCGGGGGGAGAAAAAAAAGAGGAATCCTTCACATCGACTCTGATGGGAAGGGTTTACAATGTCAAGGTGGCTCGCTCTTGTTGAATTTAAGTGGGTTCAAAGGAAGGCATGGAAACCGTGAAAGTTTGTTTTGCGGCCGAAGGAAGGACTGGTGGTGAAAAAAACCGTTTAAAACGAGTACGGAATAAAAAGGGGGAGAAGGAGAGAAAGACCCTTAATGAGGGAACTGCGAGACTTCTATGAGACTACTTTCGAGAAAGAACGCAGGACGGGAAAGGATTCGTTGAAAAGGGCTATTAAAAAATCAAGAAAGGGACAGGGAAAAAAAATCGGCACATGAAGCAAAAGACAAGGAAGGGGCTTGGTGAGGCGCTTGAACGAGTGGGGTGGAAAGAAAAATGGGTCACTTGACATGAATGAGATTGGTTGGCAGCAAAAAAAACAATGGCACTTCGCTGAGGGCAGTCCTGCAATCCAAGGACAATGAAGGGTAATCGACCACGATGCTGCGTCAAAAAGGGTGAAGTAAGGGACCAGAAAAAAGAGCAGAGGGAAAGTTCTGCAACGGCCGCTAGAGAACGCTTTTGAGTGGATAAGGAAGGAAAGAAAGAGCGGCTGTGTGAGCCGGGGAGGTAAAAGGGAGATCTCTCAGAAGAAGAACAAACGAGGGGATCGTAATATAGGAAAGGGAAAAAGAAGGAAATCAAGACCAAGCAAAATAGAAAAAAACACAATTTGCACCTGTCTTACAAAGCACTCCAGAGTGCTAGAAAAAGTCAGACCACTTAACTAAGCTCTGTTCAGAGAGGGCAAAAAAGAAGGTTGATACGACAAGTGCTTGGAGCCAGGATTGGTCAAATCAGAAGGGATGGGAACCGGTATTAGGACAGTACTTCCTCACAGCTAGTGCCAGGGCCAGCACGAGTAAAAAACCATACTCATTGAATGGCAACGTGGAACGGGGGCAGAGACGGATAATTGGGAAGGCCATCCATCCAAAGACAAAAGAGAATTTTCCGGGAGACGGAAGGGCGTCTTCGTCTACAGCTAAAATCCTGAGTGGGGGGGTCTAAAGGAAAAAGGAAAATCAACCTGGATCACTCTATTGAGAGCAGAGGAATGAGAAGGATCCACTCTAGGTCACGAAGGCAAGCATGACAAGGGAGGGGGACTATGAATGCGACAAAGTTCTTGGGTTAATCGGGAAAAAAGAATAACTGCACGGCCCGAAACGCAATGGGGAGAAGAGAAAACAATTGTGGGGGAATTTTTTAAATGTCATTGGAAAAATCAAAAATGAACACCAGGAACCGAGCTATCCCCACCGTGATTGGAAAAAAAAAAAAATAAAAGACTGTTACAGATATATCCGGGTCGAGCTAACGACAGGAAAAAATGAAGAAAGAAGGAAGCACTCAGAGTGGTCCAGGGAGACCCGCCTTTGAGGAAAAATCGAGCGTTACCGGTAGTCTTGTCATTCTGAAGTGAGATTATCTAACATCATAAGAGGGGGGGGAAGCCTTGAGAGGGTAACGAGGGGGGGAAAATCAAAACATGGGGGGGGGGGGAAACCTCCTATCATCACCATTGGCAGAACGGAAAGCGGATGCTGGGAGTGCCATCGAAGTCGAGGAGGAAAAAGACGAACCGCAACAACGAAAAGAAGAGTTGCAGAGGAAATCACGGCCTAAATAAAAAATGAAGTAGGGTGTCAGGGAGGGAGGGGTTTGTATTCTACAAAGGCGGAAAAAAAAAAAGAAAAACTCTTGATCATTCCGGCATAAAAGGGGTCTCCACGTCTCAGTTCCCAAGGTGAAAAGTTAAGGAAAGGAACATGGTCCCAAATTGGTGGGATCCAGGCGAACAACTCCAGCTGCATTTAACACAAAAGAAAGGCCTCGAACCTGCAAATAAGAAGGTAGGGGGGCTGAAGGAAGGTGAGGTGTGGGAAGAAGGGGAGACTAACCCAGAAGGGAGGGTGGCTAACTTAAAGGAAGTTGGGCATAAGAAAAAAAAAGAGAATTAGTGCATAGTGGGGTTTGTGATGGCAAGGAGGTGGGGGTATCGTTGAGACTAATAAAGAAAACGAGGTTAAAATTGATGAGAGGACACCTCAATACAGAGAAAGAAAAGGAGGAAAAAGGAGAAAATTGAAGCCGAACAACTTTTGTTCAGGAGAAAAAGGTCAAGGAAGTCAGAAGGGGAAAGTGGGATACTCAGTTTAGAAATGACGAAATAAGAGAAAGAAACAAGAAAAGGGAGGTCAAATGACGAAACCCCACCCGGCCGGGGAAAAGACAGACTGTATATACTAAAGAATCGAGAGTCTAAAGAAAAGGGTTGGACGTCGTTTCCCAAAAAAATATTTAAAGCGAAAAAACTACAAAGAAAGAAGGAAGCAGGCTAGGCTCATTATCACAAATTAAACGGAAGGGTCACCAGAGGGGGAAAAAAAAGGAGGAAGACAGGATAACACACCTCACGAGGGGATTTCATTAGTGGAATGGTGAAGACGACCCTAACGCAGAGGAGGGAAGATAACAAAGAAGGTCTACAAAAAAGAATGCCAGAAAAAGACCAAGCAATACGGGTGGATTTCTTATTGTGGAAAACCTTAGGGGGGATGTGTCGATGGAAGGGACTATCCAATTCCTTTCAAATGACATTTGATTAGGGAAACGAGGAGAACCGAGGGGAACTAGCCCTCTGTGGGATAGGTCTAGTCTACTGCATCAAACTATATCTAAAGAAAGAAAAAAAGAAAGGGGCTGGGACTCCATTGTTGTCAGAGTTAAAGGACATCCCTTGGTTTTCGACGTGAAGAAGGCAGGGGGGGCGTGTTCAATGGCGAGGCGGGTACTTAAGAAAAGTTAAAGGGTAGATTTCTGAATGAAGGGAAAGGATACTGAAAGTGCCATTGTGGGGGGGTGGAAAGAAAATTTGAAATGGACCTTAAAAAGTCTATCATAGTCTCTAAGGGGTTTTGTCCTGGGGTAAAGGGGAACATAAATTCGTTCGACAAAGCAGAATTGCTTTGGTCCTGGAAGAGGGAGGAGGACCCAAAAGGGCAAGACAACTCATGGAAAAAAAAGACCCTGTCTCTTCGTCGATGCGACAAACGCACAGGAAGAAACGTCAAGGGAGCATGACTGACAGTATGGGGTGGGAAAAGGGGGGAAAAGTGTTATAGGTAATTCTTGTGTTTAATAAAGACGGAGAAAAAAAAAAAAAAAGGCGTTACCAAAAAAAGTCCTAATCTTACTGGTATCGACGCGTGAGGATACTGAGGAGATCCAAAGCCAAACCAACGAAGCCGTCTGAACATATAGAAGGAGAAAAGAGGAAAGGACCTGTGCTAATTAAATTTGACACTATCCCCTTCTGGGCAAAAAAGCGTAGAGGACGAACATGGACCATTTCGGCCAGGTGTTCGGGGACTTTGAGAAACGAGAAGAACCGGGTAGAAAAGAACGGAGAAAAACGGAATAATTCAATTCTCTTGAGGAAGGGTCCGTTTTCAAACCGCGGGGAAAAAAATCTAACTCAGAGTACAATTTCTGATGATGCCACGGAGTATTCATTGGGAAAAAAAGACGGACCGGTCAATTGGGGGCGGAGAAAGTTCAAGGGATTCAACAGGGGTTTTGAAGAGAGAGGAAAGGCCGGGGCCAGCGTAGCAAAGAGTAGAATTGAAGAAAAGTCTTAAGTGCTTCTGCAGAAATACAGAAAATGCCACCAAAAAAAAAACAAGTCGAGCCGGTAATGTGTGGTCTTCAAACTGGGGGGAAGAGAAGGGAAAACGTCAGTCCTCCAGCAACCACAACAGGGGATCTAGAATACGTGATTTAATCCTTTAGAGAGGGACACGAGGGGAGGATCCACCCAAGAGTGTGCTGTGTGGCAATGGAAAGGCCTGACTCTTGTAAAACAAAAAAGGAAAAAGCGTTTCAGGATACTGCTGAAAAAGGAAGCATCGGGCGGGGGAAAAGAGCGACTTGTGTCTCCACAGTTAGGGAAAGAAAAGCAACTGGAACATGCCACCAAATCGTTTACTCACGATTAAGGAAGACAGGAGAAGAAATCCGTGTTACCAAGATAACAAAAGACTTCTATGAATGGAAGCCGAATAATAAAGCCAATACAACGTATTGGGGGAAAAAAGACTAGGCCCAGCTTTGTGGATAATAGGGGATGACTTTCGCGGATAGACGAACAAGAGGAACTAAAGACCCATTCTTCTGAATAGTCAGGCAGAAAGGGTTGCAACAGGGACAGCAACCTATAATGGGAAGAAGGCAGAAAGAAGTACGACCGCCACTCATAAAAAAAAAGCCCATAACAACCCCGGAGAGTGGTACGAAGGACGTTCGCGGAGAGGAAAGAGAAAGAAATATTGGCTTAACTCCCAACGGAGAAAACGGGGGGTTTGTTCGCGTATGTCGAGAAAAGTTGTTCAAAAAGAGGACAGTGTGGCGGGGTACCAGAAAACACGAAGGGAGAATTCATCTGTCTTATGGCCACGGAGGGGCAAAATCGAGTGGGGGAAGGGGTCAAAAAGAAAAAACACCATTGTTATTATTACAAGAAGTAAGAGGGCAAAGAACTTTAAGCACACTAGGGGGGGTGAAAGAGTTTGGTCTCAAAGAGAATATTCACAAAGAAATGCAGTGGAGAAGATCCAACACTGACTCTTTGGAGAAACACAAGAGGGGGAGAACAAAACCTGGAAACACGATTAAGTGAGAAAGCAGAGTGAAAACATGGTTTTTAAAACTCGCCCGAAGGGGAGCCCCTGGGTGCTGTCGACAAATCTGAAGATGGCGGATGGGGTGCAGTGGGAGGGTTACGGCTCGAAAGGATGCTGGTATCGCGGTTTGCTGGTCCAACCATAGGGGCAAAAAGGGACTATGAAATATACTCAAGAGGGATGGCTCTCTCAAAAGAGGTGAGCAGAGGCGTGGTAAGAGAACTCTATCGGGAAAATAACAGAGGACAAGGGGTTTGGGGGATAGAAGCGACACAGAGAAAGAGGGGGTTTCTATCGGCGTCTCGATAGCGGCCTGGGCAAAGGCGAAAGAACAAGATCTCGCGGAAAAGGGTCAGTGGAGGGAAAGAAAACGGAGGGTTTGGCATGTGAAAGACAAAACAAGAAGGTTAGAAGTGTACCAAGAAAAGAGGAAAACTGCAGCAGCTCTTCGCCACGCGGGGGGGACGGGGGAGAAAAAACCTCGTAGAGACCGATTTCCTCGAACGGGAAATCCCCGGGGGCAGAGCCTCTCGAAAAGGATCCAAGGGTGGGCTAAAAGGGCCCCGTCCTCATACAAAGTGAGGGGAGAATCAAACATTCAATCTCGAAAGACTTACCAAGGGACACTTTAGCCGCGTGCCATTTCAGGAGTGGGAAACGGAAAAAAGGCCTCAATGACTAGCCTTGCTTTTGTCACCGCACCCGTCATAACCAAAGCAATAAAAGAAAGAAACATGGAGAGGGGGCCGCTTAACTTCTTCTGAATTTAGAAAAATCAAAAAATAAGGACCAATTGGAATCAACACTTTATCCAAGAAGATGCGAGGACGGAGATAGCTCAGGGGAAACTCTTAAAACCGGGGGAAAATACTAAGAGGGGGGTAGTACGGTTATCGTTAATAGCCAGGAGGAGAGAAAAAAAAAAAGTGTGGCCGAATTGCAGGTTTCATAAACGATTGGGTTAAAGGGGGAGAAGAAACATCCGTGCGAAAAAGTTAAGATAAAAGTTACTGACAGATTGAGGAAGGTACCTACCGCGCCAGATCTGGTTTATGCTTGTGATTGACCCTCTAAGCCGGTGACACGCTGGGGGAAGATACAAAAGAGGAGGGGGGGGGGGGAATGAATGTCGGTGGGTGGGGGGCAAACAGGCAGAGCCACCAACTCAGAGTCCTGAGAAAGGTTGAGGTCCTGTCAAGTACATATGAGGCAAGTAGGACTTTACAGGGGAGGGGGTCAGACACCAAGTCCTTTTCCGTCTTGGAAGGGGGGTAAGGGGGAAAAAGCCGATACTGAACAAGCAATACTTATTGGTCTAATAGTTGAAGGTAGGAAAAAAAAAAAACAAAAACAGGAAAACAAGTGAAGAAGAAAGAAAAAAAATAGATCCTAAAGGAATTGAAAGGGGGGGGAACCAAGATTTCCGACATGAAAAAGTGAGGGAAAGGAGGTATCCGAACCACTCACTGTTTCCTCAAGGACAAAACAAGACAATGCCTACGCAATAGAAATGGGATGGCAGGAATAAGGAAAAAATAAAAGGAGGGAAGAACTCATTGTGAGGATAGCCTTTAGCTCGAGGGGATCATGAAGACGTAGAAGACTTAAGACACAGGGAACAGAAAAGGGGGGATCCAACGAAGAGAAAATGGGAGTTCCCTAATTGGAGAGGGGCAAATGGAACTAGAACAGCCCTAACGGGGAACATTAAGCAAAAGCAAGGGGGAAAGGTAAAATAGGGTCTTGGGGCGGGATGGGTAGAAGCAGGGAGGATCAATTGCGTAAGCCGTTGGACTTAAAATCCAAGAAAAGGTCCTCGGACACTTGCAATAAAAGCATGCCAAGAGCAGGGATGGGTTTATAGATGCAAGGGCAAAAGAAAGTTGGGGGCAAGCGGGAACGTGTCCGACTCGGAAAAGGAAAGAAGGGTAAAGAAGGACGGAGGTCTCGATGGGGTGAGGAGCTAAAAAAGATCTTTTGTAGGATTCCCCAAAAGGAGTAAAAAAAAAGGGCGAAGAAATCGAGGGCCATAGTATCTAAAGCTGGAATAGGGAAGCGAAAAGAAAGAAAGCCACGGGGGCGGGCTGACTCTGCAGGGAGTTAAACGTGCTAAATCGATTACGACAAGAATCCGAATGCAGGAAATGCTTGACAAGAAAAAGGCTCTGAACCAGACGATCCAGTATGCGAATGGAAGAAAAGGAGAGGTACCGGGAGCTTAGACCCCCACCCCACAAACACCAACACCAAAAAAAACCAACAACCCCCCCCCACACACCAAACACCAAACAACAAAAAAAAAAAAAGACCCCCAAACACCCCCCAAGCAAGCGAGGAATGAGAAGAAACCAAACCCCATAACTCATACTGGGAGGAAAAAAAGAGAAAAGACTTTAGTAAGAAGTCCATACGTACTCGTCGGGGAGGCGAAAAAATCGAGACCACAGAAAATATTTGCCGTAGGCTGGCCGTAAATGAAAGCTTAGGGGGCGCCGCACTCCACAATATGTACAATGAGGTGCACTGAGAAGTAATGGGACGGCCCCAAAGACTGTAGAAATTATGCCAAGGGGTGGGGGATCATCTTGAGTTAAAAAATAGGGTTTCTTGGACTCTTGAATTTTCCTTCGAAAAAACAAAAAAATCCTGCAGTGAGGGGTGGACGAGTATGTTTGCCCCTATCATGTGGGGGGGGGGCGATGAAAAAGGGGGCAAAAGATTCGAGCGCTTGCACGAAAAGTAGTTTAGGAAAGGGGGTGACGATTATCGCGGTGCAAAAAAAACAACGACAGTTGGGAATGGCCAGGCCGGATCATAAATAAGAAATAACCACTCTGCCCCTCCTCGCATAAGATTACTACCTCTACCGGACGACTAATGTATGAAGGGAGGGGGAGACACCGGGAAAGTCTTTCTCGTTGTGAGAAGGGAAATCAAAGAGCGCTGCATGGCAACTACGGCAACTGGAGGGTCAGGAGGGAGGTTCAAAAAACGATAGGAAGCAGCGTAGCGTCGTGGTACACGTGGTGGGGGGGGGTCGTCACTGGGGGGATGAAAGGAGAAAATGTGGTTGGGTTCTTGGACACAAAACGGACCAGGGTTTTTGTTCTTAAAAGGGGGACAATTTCGGGGACAAAAAAGGAAGGAAAACCGATTACGTCCCATACATTTGTCGCCGGAGAAGAAAGACCAAGTAAGAAAAGAAAAACAGTTAGAGACGCTACTTTGTGGGAGAGAAACAGAGGAGATGGTAGAGGAGCTTTTCTCTAAGGGAGTAGAAAAAAATTAAATCGAGGAGAGTAGACGAGCCGTCCTCGGCGATCAGTCCAAAGAAAAGCTGTGATGCTGGCGTGACCAGAGATGGGGGGAACAATCAAAAGGGCACGTTGCAGCGTAAGAAGAAGGGTTCCACTAGGAGCGGAAGAAGGAACTTATCTGGGCAGGAAGGACAATGCCTCTTCATCACTTGAAAAAAAAGTCGAGAGGAAAGAAAGGGCTAACTGTGCCCAAAAGAACAGAGCCTTCATCAGTGAGAATGACGATAGATAAGAGTGGAGTGTGAGTTTCTCAATCAGGAAAAGTGGGGGGAAGAAGCGATGGGTTGAGCTTTCGCGACCATTGAGGCATTCTCTAAACAAGGAGGATAGAAAAGGAAAAGAAGGTATCCCAGGCGCAACAGCCGCTCTACAAAACAAAAAACTGATTAAAAAGAGAACCGAAACCACTCAAATCTTAATACTTCAACGAGCCGAAGGGAAAAGGGCGTCTAGGGCAATTATCGCAATTGGGGGAAACGGAAGGTGGAGGGGAAAGGGGGTGCAGAGGATGAAAGGAACTGAATCAAGGGGAAGAACCAATTTGTTTAATCACACTGTGTCAACAATATCATGACAAAGGACGGCAGGGAAAAAAATCCCTAGGAAAAAAAGCATCCAAGCACAAAGTTTGTGGAAGAAGCTGCTTCTTGATTGCAGAAGGGCGAAAGACCGAGTTCAAAAATGAAGAGCCCTGTCTTTAACAAAGTCGAACACAAGAAAAAAGGGAGGTGACTCGTAACATATCCTCTCTCCCAGAAGAAAAAGGTTATAAAAGAAAAGGGGGCTATTAATGCGACCACGTAAGAAGGAAAGGGGGGACTGACGACCGTAAAAAGAACCATGGATAATTGCGGCAAAACAATGAAAGGTGGAATCCGGAAGAGAAACTCACACCTTGACACGTCAACCCTCTCCACAGGGACTTGAAAAAAAAGCCCCGCGAAGTACGCTGTTAAAGGGAAGACTAGATAAAAGTAATGAGGACATTCACGATATTTCAATGCGAAGAGAAAAAGATGAGGGGGGGGGGAAATCCGAGTAACAAAGAAAGGGAAGAAAAACTCCATCTGTACCGAGGAGAAAGTAGATTAATCTACCGTCAGTAGTGACTTTTACAAGACCTCTTTATATGCAGGAATTGCCATTGTCACAGACGCGAACACGGATGTGTGCACCTCCTATCATCGCAAAAGTCCAGACAAGAAAAAAATCTATGAATCCCTTCGGAGAAAAACAAGAGAACTGACAACAAGTCAAAAGAGAGGGACCTATCAGTAAAAGCTGCCAAAGAAGGAATTTGGGGACTTGAGGAAGTAGTTTTGCTTCGACAAGACCCAGGACAGAAGAGGTAAAAACCGAGGGGGCAAGGAACGATCTTCTCAATGGGTGGAAGGGAAAGACATTTTGAGGGTCCCGGCTCTTTCACAATTACTCAAGCACAAAGTAATATTGTTGAAAAAAGAGAAAGGAAAAAAAGCCATGTACCCGCCTCCGTCCGCTACATATTGAGCCTATGGGCCTATTGCAAGCAAAATAGGAATAAGGAAAAGAGGGTATATCGGTTGAAAACCCAAAGGGAGTCGAGGGTTTTGGATGTCAAGTCTGGGATAGGGGAAATAAGCCCACGCGGGGATTCTCGAGGCTCCGGAGGAAAAATGACACACGGGAGCGTAAGCCAAAACGGGTGGTTCACCAGGGGCGGAAAATAATTTCAGTTAATTAAGCAGGCTTTGTTCAATAGGAAAAATTTAAAAAAGCACTAACATCATCGGACATAGAAATCCGAAAGTGGGGGGGATGAAAGAAACCAACCGTGCGTAAGAGACTGAAAGAATGTGTAAGGATACAGACATCGGAGAGTGAAGACAGGGAAGAAAGTATTTGGTTGCAAAAGCTTTTTTCCCAAACGAGTTTTGAAGCTCCTAAAAAATAGGGAGGAAGGGGGTGCAGACATCTATAGCGATTAGCACCAACTCTTCTAGCATCCTGAACTACTGGGAAAAGAGGAAGAAAAAGCTGCTGTGAAAAACATCGGGATAAAGAGACACGAAGCGGTAATGGCCTGGTGATTTATGGGGGGAAAAAAGGGTAGGGAAAACCAAATCAGGATTTTTCGGAAACTGCTTAACTAAAAGTTCTAGGAGAGAAGAAAAAAGCAAGAGCAAAATGCTTACAGACGGGGAGGAGACGTACGTCTGGTTCGAGTGAAGTAGCGGGGAACCTCCAATGTCGGTAAAAGTAATTTGAGTTAGGTGTTCGGAGAGTTGGGTATAAAAAATCGGACCTGAACCTAGGGGGAATAGTCGCGCTACTTGAAAAAAAAGAGAAATCAAAAAAAACCAATTTTTCTGACTCCAGTTAGGAGGACGACTTGGCATCAAAATGGAGAGGAGAGGAATTGTTAGTGTTCGTGTCGTTGAAAGGGGAAAGTAAGGGCGGGGTCGGGAATTCATTCTCTGTAACCGAGAACTGGGATAAAGGGGTTTGCCCTATTGCAATGCCCAGTCAAGCTAGATCAGGTCAATCTGTAACTGGGGAGGAACAGGATTGAGGCTGGCTACGACTAAGCAGGATTTGAATGTCGACTCCTCATTACACTGGAGAAGGAATTAGAGGGACAAGAAGAGACGAAGCCTTTCCAAGCAAGATAAAGACTTCTGACTTACGAGCGAAAAACAAAGGAAGAGGGAAAAGACGAAGAGTACTTGCAAAGACGAATACAGGTTGGGTTAGTTCGTAAAATTTGGGTTTGGGGACAAACAGGCTGGAAAGATCACAGGGGGAGGAAACCGGCGGAAGTCCAATTCGTCAGTTTCTCTTAAGAAGGAGGTGAGGTAAGAACGGGGGGAAAAATCCGAATAAAATACGAAGAGGCGGGGAAGCACAAGGAGCAAAAAACTTCAAGGCGGGCGCTCGTACTTTGAGAGGAAGGGGGTTCCGAAAAAAGAGTGCGGCAGCCTTGCGAAGACGAACCAGATTCAAGGGAAAGGTGTTTGTGGAGGGAAGGAGCCTCTAGTCCTTAAAGAAAGAGACACCCGAATATTCCATGAGTGAGTATTGTAACGGGGAAAAAAAAACGGAGAAAGGTAGAGTACAGTGACTGAGTAGGACCCGGGATTGGGGAAGGCAGTGTCAAAGACTGCGGCCTTTTCATTTGAAAGGGGGGAAGAGGAAAGAGAACAGCGGGAAGATCCATGTGGGGTGGTGAGGCAGATTAAAGAAAAAGGACCGTCGGTTCAAAGGCAAGCGAGCGGAATTGGAACGGACTTCCGGGCCTGGTCGGGAAGAAGAAAAAGGAAAAAGGTACGAACAACGGTAATTGTCACTTCGCTAAAGACGAATACTTTGTGAAGGGTGGAGCTTAGGGGAAACAGGATTCCATCCTCGCAACCCACAAAAAAAGAGAGAGAAGACAAATGATCCTTTCGTGGAAGGACAGAAAAGTACGATTGTCCAAAAAGAAGGTCAAATTACGTCTCGGAGGCTCTGTGGGAGAGCAGAAAAGGAGGTATAAACTGACTGGAAAAAGAAAAGGCATATGGAGGACAAAACGCGAACTAAAACAGTTCTTGGAAATTCCCGTCTTTCAACCTGCACATACACAAAAGGTCGCAAGAATGAAAGGAAGAAAAGAGGAGAAATACTGGTTTAACACCAGGAAAAGAGCTGAATTACATTAATGCCAGAAAAAGAACGGTAGAACGATTAGCGGGGTGAGATGAGGACGATATCCACGATAAACAGAGGGGGGGGAAAGATCAGAGGCTAAATTCACGGAGCTCAAAAAACAAAAGCCAAAACCTGCGGCGGATATCATAGTCAACAGTTCACTTATGGGGACACACACGTATAAAAGGCAATGGCGAGACGAGAAAAGACGCCAAACACAACCAAACGCCAACTCCTCCGGAGAAAAAAAAGAGGAAAGCGGCTAGAAAAACGGCAGAAAAATTGGGATTGGCAAGGCCCTCACGGGGGGAATAACGGGGTTCTCCGAAATAGAATTGTTCAACAAAGGGCAGTTGGTGGGAAAGAAAAGGAGACTGTGCCTCTTCGAGAACACGAAGGGTCAACTGGAGTGGTAAATTGCGTGA
>Ga0179591_1297187_pt1 | contig 15267 bp, 15 predicted proteins | sample CZOMad2_1_08_16f_FD_182891 | JGI IMG/M metagenome (GOLD analysis project Ga0179591, IMG submission 182891) | Vadose zone soil fungal communities from Angelo Coast Range Reserve, California, USA - CZOMad2_1_08_16fungal (PacBio error correction) | ecosystem: Environmental > Terrestrial > Soil >...
GGAGAAGGTCGCATAGGATTTGGGGATCTTGCAAAGAGCCACAAGATGAACTGTGGCTCTCGTAGGTATGAACCCCAGCAAGAATACAAAAGGGGGAAACGTGTTTTAAGGGTGGGCCTGCAAAACTCTCATACGGCGGACGCATTATGAAAGGGCAAGAATGACGGAAGGATCCACGGATCCTTCGCGGTCGATCACTTGGCCGCAGATCAAGCCGTTTGAGGAAAAAATGGGCGGAGATGGGGGCTAGGATTCGTCCTCGCATCTTTAAAAAAACCTACTCGCCAAAAATAGTCGCGTTGGAGTCGTCTCTTACTACATTTATTCACAATTCTGGAAAAACGACATGGAGGGAATCGCCCAAGTGAAAAAAGGGGCAACAGGGTACACAAGAGGCGGGATGCCTCGCGCGAGCAGTTCGAACAGGGGGGGAAAAGTCCGTTGTGCGTTGTAAGGTAGGGGATTAGAACCGCACACCCGAGACGTGAGAGGTAAGGCGTAAACCCTTCATAGGACGGCTCCAGTGGGGTTGTCGAAATAGGTTAAGGGGGTTGCGCTCAGAACAGGCACAAGAAAAAAAAAGTAAAGGGTACTCAAATTAGCTCGAAAGAAGTTCACGGCCAACGGCGCACTCGCGCGTGAGCGGGGGAGGGAAAAGGGGACGGGGGAGGACTACAAAAGGAGGAGAAAACTAAGAAGATGGGGGGCAAAGGTGGAGCCTTATCGAAAGAAGAAAGGAAGCCAAAGATAGGAGACGACAAAAGGACACCCGTTTCTACTATACCAACAGTCACCAGAATTGTGAGCACGGTCTTTCGCCTGAGGAAAGTGCGCAAACCGCTTTCCGAGGGAAAAAAAGGAAAGCAAGTGGGAAAAGGCGGGCGATGAGAGAACCAACCGGTAAAGAAGTACATTAAATTGGCATCGTGCAGGAAAAACCGCAGGTCTACCAATGTCAAGGAAAGAGGGCAATCAGGGTGATCTACCGAAAAAACAGGGCAGGAACCGTGAATCGCAATACAACTAAGTAACGTTGGTACGATCCGCGCTTTTGGGTTGGAGAAAGCAAGGCTCTCTGCAACGTTGTACGGACAAAGCCCCGGATTTTATCCTCGAAGTGGTAGACCGGCACAAGGAGTTCCAGGAAAGGAGGAAAAGCGAGAAGGAAATCAGAGATAGACAAAAAAAAAAAAGGAAAAAAACCCCCCCCCAAGAGCCGGAACGGTAGCTGAGGTCCCTTCATCAGGACCACGGTGCATGTCAATCGAGCGAGAAAAGGTGCCCGACGATGGGTAACCGGACCAATTTTCCCATCTCCGCAATAGAAATCAGAACAAAAAAGCCGCCCGGAGAGAAACTGAAGTTGATGCTGCAGGAACGTACGAAAACCTGTGCGGACTCTGCTTAGCCAAAAGCCCACGCTGGGGAACGTGCCACCGATGGTAAGCACATCGGTAAAGACCGCAGTCAGATGACGAAAAACTTCACCGCAAATGATAAGCTGGCGAATACGTTGGGTGTAATCTGCGCCCGTCAAGTTTAAAAGCGGAGTCATAAAGTGGAGAGAGGAAGCGGGGTTGCGCACGGCAAGGAGAAAAGGGGGCTCACACGGCCAGAAGTTCATGTTGGGACTAGAGCTTATAAAACCGTGAAATAGAAAGACTATTTAAGAGAGAGAGGGGGGTAGGTGGCCTATAGAGACCACATGGCAAAAGAATGTTGAAGGGGCGGAAAGCTTTGTTAGTTCACTAAAACGGGAAAAGGAATAAACAAAGGTCTCAAAAACCAGAATTGAGCGAAAAGACCAAACTCAGGTGAGGAGAGGTGGGAGAAACGGAGTGATCGCTGCAGAGTTAGGAAACAGAGGGAAGGTGGGGCGACGGAAGAAAGAAAGGACGGCTGATCAGAAAAAGGGGGAAAATACTACACCCAAAGGGTGATCCCGGAGGGGGGCAGCAGTGTAATCGAACAGGGGGTTGTGGGGGGTGCGGGGGACAAGAAGAGGCAAGAGACGAAGCAAAACAATTAGATCACCTATTAAAGCCCACTGAAGTATCCGAGAGCGCATAAAGAAAAAATAGAGTAAACCCGGGGACTTGTGGGGGGAAAAAAGGGAGGCGGAACGATGTTAAAAAATGTAGAATGAAGTTAAGGAAGAAGGATTGAGAAAGGCACCGAGAACAACATGAACTACGAAGAACGTCCAGGAGTGTCCGTCTAGTAAGCCGAGAAAGCTAAGGAAGGAGTACGTAACTGCAATCCGATCGAGCAAGGGTCCGGTCTGAACGTCTGTTATCTCGCCAATTGATCTTGATCCCGCGTGGAATCAGTTGATTACATAAAGAAGGTTTACTAGGTAAGACAGCGGTCCGCAACGTAGGGGAGGTCAACAGAAACAACCGTAAACAGTAAAATTTGGTCAAAGGGAAAAAATTAAGGCGGGACTCAAATACAAAAATCCATACAGTCATCAGAGTGTGAAAGAAGGACAGGTGGGCGGAAATATAGGGGGAAAACGGGTTCCGCTTGGAGTCTGCTACCACCGACCGAGACTGAGACAGTTAGGAGATCCGAAATAGGGTGTTTGGCCAGGCGGTCACGGTAACTTTGCTTCGCGTTTTGGTTGTAAAGGACTGGGGAAGCGCAAGAGGTTGGCCGAACGGGGGATAGGCGGCAGAGATACTCCGCAAAGGTGTGCTTGGAATAGACCATGACAATCCAATTGATGGTTTTTGATGGGTCGTCCGGTAGGGAATCGCCGCATGCTGAGAAAGCAGCGTGAACAGGGGGGGGGGAATCCCCAGGGATTGGGGGGTCGGTCGCCGGCAGTGTTGGTGCCAAAGTTCACCACATCAAGGGTTGAAGGATAGAAGGTTCCCTGAGGAGAAACGCGTGTACCAAAACAAAAACTCATTCACAGAGGTCGGAGGTGGAATAGGGTGTGGACAGCACATTACTCTCGAGTCTAAGAGCTTGGGTTTGCATCGAGATGACCCGACTCGTTGACACGCCGTATCGAAGACCCTAGGAAAGACACAGAGACATGGCGAGAGAATTACAAAATTACAAAAAAAGCGAACGAATTCCCCAGATGCTGGTCACCATACGAAGAGATTGGAAAGGCATAGGGGAAGAAGGCTACGTCAAAACCTGAACCTTCAGGGGGTGTTATAAAGGGGAAACGAAAGGTTGTTGGAAAAACTGGGAGGCGGAAGAGGGGTACACACCAGGGCAAACACGTGGGAAATGCAAAAACCCTTGCATTAAAACAAGACAGCCATATGAAGACAGCTTGTTGAGGAAAGGGAACAGCTGAGGGATATGGAGAGGGCCAGACGAATAAAAAATAGTCGTTCCCTTTGACTGGATTATTGGCTGTAAAGTAGCTACAAGCATTGAAAAGGGGAGGAAAAAGAAAACGCCCTAACTGGGTTGCCGGGACTTCTTCCACGTTTTCTCAGTGGTCATCCGAACTGACTAAAGGTCCTGAAATGACTCGTAAGGACAGCGAAAGATAAACGGCGAAAAAAATCTTGATTGGAGTCTGGACTGACAAGAGAGAGGGGTAGGGAAGAAATAAGCTCAAACTACACGAATGTCTAATTTCGAGTGTCATCAGCTGAAAAAGAATGAAAGCGAGGCGAGAAGGCGGGAGGGCGCTAGAGGCTAAAAAGAAGGTAAATTTGCCCCCGTTGAGCGATCTCAGATACGTGTTCTGGATCACGGTGCACCTCTTTCTCTGCTGAAAGATTGTAGCCGCCAAGAGGACAGACTCGGGGGGAAAGCAACGAATTGCAGCGTGAAGGAAAAGAATGGCCCCAATTGTCTGACTAGCAAAAATTGCTCGACAAGAGCAGTGTAAACATACGGCAAAAAGAGAGACAGAGGGACGCACGGACGGGGGAAAAAGAGGGGGGTGACGACTAGCAGTTGGGGGGGTCAGCACTGCGGAACCCCTCGCATCGAGTGGATTGAGGGAGAGGGCGGCGCGCTGCCCAAACGGAGAAGAAAAAAGGAACGCAGATTTTCTGCTGAAAAAAGGGGGACACATTTGTTCGGGAGTCATGACCAAAACGGAAGTGGAGATGAAAGAAAAAGATCGCAAAAACCAACGGAGGAGGAGAAAGAAGAGGGAGCACGGTATTTGTTTTGGAGGTCAAATCGAAAAAAATCTGGAACGGGGGCGCCTCTAGGTCAAACGACGGACTCGCAAAAGGGGAGGATGAAAGGCAGCGGGAGGGTCGAAAAAAGGACGAAAAGAAAGCAAATTTATCGTCTCGGGCCCTTCGGCCAAAAAGTAAACTGAACGAGCCAAATGCGTCTCAACGGGGAAAGGGTATTGCGCTGTTCCACCCAGAAGGTACAGTCGGAAGCAGAGGAAATAGGATCATCAACAAGTGGACAGCATACCCGTCTCTACTCCCTGTCCGGTTCGATAAAAAAGGGGTGGAGTGGCAGCCATAATACACTCAGAAAAAGAGCTGTCGGCCCTCGTCAAAGTTTCGAAAGTCCGCTCCGGTAGGAAAAGAAACGCAGTAAATCCGAGACGAGTCTCCAAAGATTAATCCTATCGCTGAAAGGAAGAATGAGCAAGTAAATGAGAGAATTAGGAGCAGTTCACCCAAAGCGAGGTCCGCACGGACCAAACTTACTACTGTTAGAAGTAGTCGTACGGCTGCAGGGAAAGGTGAAGAGTTCTATAAGAAGGATCGTAGAAATGCCACTCAGAAAAAGACGAGTAAGATCCATACACGGCGCGCTTGTGGGCTACACGATAATCTGGAATTCGGTATCGGTGAAGAAAAAAAGGGGGAACAAATGCCAGAACGGACTATGGCCGAGTGACGGCCCGAGTCCGATCCTAAGCTGTTCAACTGAAAAAGCTCATGCTCTAGGACAAAAGAGCAGAATGGCAAGCCCTTTGCTGGGGTCCCAAGGGACTCTCTAAGACGGGGGAAGAAATGTCTAGCAAAAAAAGCAGGAGGTTACTAACAAAAAAAAGTGACTAGCCAAGGGGGTACAATGTCCTGCCCAATAAAGTCGCCAACGTTGCTCTGAGACCAAATTTCGGAGAAAGCAATGGGGGAAGAAGACGTCAGAAGACGCATGGATAGGGGAGGGAAGAAGGGCCCTAACGGGCGACGAAACCATCTCCGTCCGAGAAGAGGCCGGAAGAACTAAGAGAGGACTCACCCATGGAAAGGGGAGGAGAGGGGGGGTGGGTGAGAAAGCAAGAAAAGGAATGACGGTTGGATGGTCGGTTCGCACTCCAGCGACAACCGCTTGGGACTGTGGTGAATCGGGGCATAAAAACGTCCCTTGGGACCGACCACATACTGGGGCAACCACAGGCACAGAGCTCTTCATGGGCGGGGGGGGAGGGGATACTCGTAAAGTCCCAGGCGCACAAACACCAGAGTCAGGTAGACATTAAAGAGTGCAAACAACCTTTGCTTCCGGGAAAAATAAAGATAGGGCGGAAACAAGCGCGGGGCAAGTCAACCTGAACCAACTCACAAAAGTGAGTTACCGACGGCACACTTAAACGAGGACTCCTACTCAGAACTATGTTCCCGAATGTAAGCGGTCGCACTGCACTGCACAATGCTTCAACGATAGTAAGGACCCGTTATAAAGTGTACTGGGAGACTAGGGGGGGGGCTTGGAGACCTCAGCCATTCTCTAAAGGGGACTGGATGTGTTTTCTAAACAGCACATCCCATACGGAAGGGTAACGGGAAGTACCAAAAGGGTCTTCAGGGGGCACTGAGCCGAGCGGAAAACGGCACTTTGGCCGCAGATCGATTTGGAATAACGGAACTAACGATCGTCTCATAGGGAAGATCAGAACTAAGCATGGAAGACTACGGAAGAAGACTGGGGAGGGGAAGCGGGAAAACTTTAACAATCATAGGTCGGCACTACCATTGGCCGAATGAGAGGAAAAAGAGCTCAGCAAGGGGAAAAACCCAGGGTAAGACGGTTCAAGAACAATGCGCGTCGTAGGGTCGCTCAAACGGTATTATAGAAGGGGGAGTAACGAAGCGAGTACAACACCCTATGTAGGGGCTGAAAAAAAAACGAATACAGGGTGGGAGAATAACTGGGGAAGAAAGGAACATTAAGGGCGTAGACAAAAAAAGAATCCGCCGCCATTATCACGCGACTCCTTAAAAACAAGAAAAAACCAGAGGGCCGGTCTCGCGCAAAGTCGCATGATCCAGTTGAATGACACAGACAGAGGAAAGAACAAAGCGAGCAAAGTAGCAGATAAACTTAACTCCCGGGAAGACATCTATTAAGATGTCACAAGGAGGAAGTCGAAAAGCAAAAGGGGGGAAGTCTGCTGACCGTCGACGTGAAAAAAAAAAACAACGCACCGCGCCGTGCAGAAAAAATTAAAGGGAAATCCCGATCGCAAACCGAATGGATATCCAATTCACCGACGCCGCATGAGAGGTGGGAGGAATAAAGAAACCAGGAAGGACCTAAGGAGGATAGCGCGATGCACAGTCGTGGTGAAAAAAACGAGACAGGCCGGTTTACAGAAATCCCGCCTTCCAGTTTAACGATCCTGCGGCTGGGTCGGAAAGGCAACGGACGGGAAAAGAGGGGGACGACCTATTCGCTCGCGGGGCGAAAAAAAACACAGAGTTCCGATGAGAAAGGCTCGACCTTTCCGGCTCGAGGAGCTTGAAAAAAAACAACAAACTGAGAGGAAGGAACCTCTAGCCGGAACTGAGCGAGTGCCAGTCTTCACGGAGAAGGGGGGCAGGTCGATGAGGGGAAGGAAAAAAATCCGGAAAACCGACGAGGGACCGTCCCAGGTGAAAAAAAAGCGAATCATCGCCGAAAAGCGCGGTACCAACGTGAGGCAGTTGCTGGGATGTAACCGTGCCACCCTGTCGGTTCCGGTGGGGGGAAGGGCGGGACGTATAAGCAGGGCCATGCCAGAAAAGGGTAAGCAAATGGGACTCCCAAGCCATATGCCTCCAACTGCACAAGCCAGGACTTAAGGCGAGGGGGAGGAAGCGGTGGGGGAAGCCATGCATGGGGGAAGCGGTGAAGGATGAGAAGCGGTTTGCCACGGGGCAGAAAAAGAGAAGTGCTCCACAGTCCGCATTGCGTGTGTGAGAAGAATCCTAAGGAGAAAAGAGTGTCAGTCGAGAGTTGGGCGGTCCGGCTCCAAAGTTGCCAAAAATGTGGGGTGGCGCAGCCGGGGTATTTCGCAGGACAGTCCGTCACACAACTGGATAAGCGAAAAAATAAGGGGGGACAACTTGGCTCCGGGAAGGCAAAGGGCTAAGGGGGGGAAAAAGCTGGCCAAGCCATAAAGGGGTGCATGGCTGAGCGAACCCTTAAAAGAAAAAAAAAGGGAGAAGTGGAAGCTGAGACAGCAGGCGAAAAGGGTGTTAGGTGCGAAAAAAAAAAGAAAGAAAAGGAAAAATCCCCAGGAGACACTGGCCCAATCAGAAGAAAGGGGGTGAAGAAGAGAGGGAGTACCCCTGGTTAAATGCGAGAGAGTCAGCCAAATACAGATGACATCCTTAGTAAGGGCGCCGAAGCCCAAAGCAACGAAGGAATGAAAAGGAGGACTAGAACTTATAGGACTCTCTGCCGATCTTCCGTAAAAAGTGAGATCCAAGTCTTGATCACCGTAAGGATCATGCATGACCATAAGAGGAAAAAAATGTGCGGGGGGAGGACTCGAAGACTGGTTCCTCAGTGGATTGCGAACCAGGACAAAAGTTTTATCACGGGTGGCTCGTAACAACCCGGGCAAACCGAGAAGCCACAGTCCATAAGGTGATCAGTTAAGGGTTCAGAGGTGCAGTCTTACGCGAAGTCAGGCGAAACTGCAGCTCATCTGAAGATAAGAGTCTAGGAAGAAGAAGAGAATTGTAAGTCAGTGCAACAGGGGACTTTATAAAACCGTGGGTTGAAGGTGAATGCCGCGCAAAGGGGGGAAGACCTGTTTAGTGCGCAAAGGCTAATCCCCACGAAGAGAAAGGTGGTTTCCACCCAATGAAAACGGGATCCACAAGGGGAGGGACTAGGAAGGAAGTCGGACGCAGTGAAAACTGATCAGCGAAAGTGACGGTAAATGCACCGGGGGGGGTCGGGCCTGGAAGTTTGGGCCAAAGATTAAACATAATGGGAAGGGGGAGGTTCCGCTTGGAGTTGAAAGAAAAGAAGCCGGAGGAAGAATGAAATTTTAGGGAGGAAAAGGGGTGAAATACATTACTGATCAGTAGGGAGTCAGGGGTGGATGGGCTTTATGCAGAGGTGTTAGTGCACCAGAGAGGCCATGGAAAAATCGCGTTTCAAAGGACTCACAATACTCCATGAGGGATGAACCCGTGACAGGTCCGCGCAACCCGCTAAGTTGCTTGCACTCAGCGCCCGGACGGGGGGGAGAGAAGGCCGGGAGAGGGAAACCGTATCAAAAAAGGTCCGAGGGAAGGCAGAACACAACCACAAAAAAGCGTCCTTTTGTGTTTTGTCCGTATATATTTTGCCACGGGGACACGGAGAGCGGCAAGTGGGGGGAACGAAAAGTGCCCTGCTTACCCCACCGTAGCTGAAAGAGGTAGCAAGAAGAACAAGCTCGTCCAAGTTGCCATCATAATCAAGAAGGAAGCGAGAAGAGAGGACTGGAACGGCGAGTTGCAGGGGAGGGTAAAAGTAACCAGCAGCGAGAGAGGGCGGAAAAAGCGTGATACTGTGGGCTCAGGAAATCGTCAGCAGAACGGAGGGGGATGGACAAGGTCCAACGAGGTCGCGGATAGAAAGGACCGCACTGAACTAAGCTCAGCGGCCACAAGGATTGAAGGTCGGTCAGTGTTACGGACAAAGGAAGGGGGTGACAAGAGGGGACTGGCAGCCCGCGAGTCCTGAGGTGAGCTTGCCGCACTGGCCGATCTGGCCGGAAGGGGCGAGAGCGTAGAACGGTATGAAGAGACAAAACATTTAGAGTCCCCCGTAAGGAGACGAATCCGGGTGTCAGACGGAATTGGAATTGGTCGGCGGGGACAAATGTCAAAACCGACTCAGATAGCCGGGAATGGGGGAAGAGGTGTGAGAGATACTCACTCGATGCTGCTGCACAAACTGGAGAAGGCGAAAAACCCTGCTCTGCACTGACCGTTGGTACATACGGTTGGGGAAGCAGAATCAACAAACTGACTGTCGTCATCCCGTCGACGAAACTTAATTGGTGAGAGCAAAAACGGAGGGGGGAAATGTCTCCCAGCAAGAATAACGGAGGTTCGAAGAGGGGGGGGCAAAGCGCGCCGAAGCGGGGAACTCAGCAGGTGAGCATAGTGGGAATGACGCTGAAAGAGGAAGGAGAAGGACGGAGCCACGTGGTCATTGGAAGGGGCTCCAAAACAAAAATCAGGTCTAACATCTAGGAAAAAAAAAAACAAAAGGAGGGAAAAGGGAAGAGGAGAAATCACTGGGATGACATCAAGAATTGTAGTAGAAGCTCGGCAAGGAATCTCACGAGCGGCAAGCTGAGGATAGCTTGAGGAAAACTTGTCGCTTCGCGCAAATCAAAAGAAAACACAACACCGACACGGAGTGAGTCCACAAACAAAAAAAAAAAAAACACCAACCAAAGAAAAAAGTGCCAGGGGCACTTAACGGGGACTAGCGTCCAAAAGCAGTTGGAAGGAAGGGGAAGTGCAGCTGGGGGGGGGGGAGAGGATGAGGTTCACCAGGCGGACACCGACAAGAGAAACCTCATCAACAGGAAAGGGAAAGAAAAAAGTGCAACGCCAGGAGGGGCGATCTCGTATTCGATTGGGGAGCCCGAAGAAAAAACAAAGCGCGAAGGGAGGCACCGCCAGAAAGGGGGAGGACTTAAAAGGAAGCTCCTATGTAGAAAACACACGGGGATTTTAATACGAGATCGCCACCGAAAGGGGAAGGAAAAAGAAAAGGGCGGCAACTCGGCAAAAGTCTGTCAAAAATATCATGTGAGACTGCACGCAGAGAAGGGGTCAGGAACACGGACCCTATCAGGGCGGGGAATAGTAACGCTAGGAAGGTTTAGTACGGGAATCGATCCCGATTTACGGACATGAAGCCAAAAGCAAGATGCGGGAAAAAGAAGGAAGGCGCCCAGGTATAAGCAAGGGAGGTCTAAAGAACGGACGCTATGGCGAGCTAAGCAAAAAGAAGGGAAAATGCCGTTCAAGGAACGAAGACTCGATTGTGAGAAGAAAAACACGAAATAACGGAAGAAAAAAACGGTTCGAAGGGCGAAAAAAAAAACGGTGGGGGGAGAAAAAAAGGCCAATTCGATAATGGGGCGTGTCAAATTTGCGGTGTCCCAAGGGAAAGAGGGAAAGACGGGGAAAAAGGAAGGGGGTGCATCTACGACTGAAATGCTGACGCAGTCAACGTGCGATCCGTTGAGCAGGCCTTCCCTACTAGCCGTCAACAGGTTCCGGGAGATGGGATGAGAGAAGGATTAGGAGGAAGGGAAAACCGGAAGGGAATACTCCGCATGATGTGATTCTCTAAGTCGAAGTGTCAATACAGATACTGGGGGAGACGAAGAACAGGGAACAGGGAACAAAAAAGAGAGGGGGCAAGAATCCGAAGGGGAACAGATCAATTATAGGGCTCGAACAGTCATCCCAAGCCGAGGGAGGGCCTGGGGGAGAACTGTCTCAAGAAAGAGGAACCAAGAATTCAAACCCTATTGGTGAATCGGGTTGGAAAAACCAGTGCGACAGCCACCCTCACCGGAGTAAAAGGGGCAAGAGGAAGGGGGCTCAGAAGAAGAGGGGAGGAGTAAAGGAAAGAACGCAAACAGCAAACACGAGAGTGGATAACGTTAGGATTCATTTAATCAAACCTTGAGCATGGGGAGGGGGAGCGCGGCAGAACTATACCAGTCGGCATTGGACGGGAGATGCACTACCCAACTGCTAAAAAAAGTCCGACGTTAACGGGGACACAGGAGTATCAGACGAGGAAAATAGTTAGAATCTGTAGCGGCTAAATTCTAAGCTGGAACAGAAGGAAATATATTGCACCACTATCACACCGAGATGCACTGGGTGGCTAAGTTGCGTAGGGAAGGGAAGAAGAAACACGAGTACCATTGCTTGAAAAGGGGGGGGTTGCAAGTGGAAACTGGAGAGGCATGATAACTACACGCACAGGCGGCAGGCGAATGAACTGATAAGGGAAAACAAAGCATGAAGAAAAAATCAGTAATTAACCTGATCAGGGAATACTCCGATATTACTTCTCGGATCGAAAAGGGAACTCACCGGAAAAGTTAGTTTGAGGTGTGGCTTGAGGCCGAAAAAGGAGGGAGAAAGTCCCATGAGATGGAACCTCGGGCAAACTTTTCACAAAAGAAATGTCAATGGTACACGAATAGGTTCTTTAAAATGCGCTAGAGGGAAAACTTTTCAAAGGGGAGTAGAGAAACGGGATTACCTCTCCGTTATTGGGAAGCAGCAACGGCAAACGATACGTTTCGATAGGAGGACCTTCATCGGCAATCGGAGGAAAGGTGGGGGGAAAAGGTTGGAAACGGTTTCGCAAACATACGTACACGGATGCTTCCGCTCCAACACCGATCCAGGGAAAGAATAAAGAGGATCATCCAGCACATCCGGAGCAAAAACAAGGCGGGAAGGAATCAAGGACAGCAATTCGCGACCAGGAGAAAGGGATTAAACTACCAAAATCAGGAAATAACAAAAATTGGGCTTTGACCTTAACGTAGACGACACTTAAGAAAAAGAGACGACAAAAGGAGCGTGGAAAGGATCGAGAAGAGAGAGACGCAACAAACTCTGCCGGACGGTCCTTCGAGAATGCTAGCTAAAAGGTTATAGACGCTCTGAAAGGCCTTCGATGATATCACCAAAACGAGTGAAACGCCGTAGTGGAGAGGGAAGGGTGTGGAGGAAAGGGGAGGAGAAAAGGTGCTACATCTGCTGGAACAGGTATACGGCCGACCCGAACGCGACAGACCGGCAAAACGGTTACCTCAGCATCAAAAAGAAAGGAAGGGGGGTAACGAGACCGCGGGAAAGGGTGTAAAGAGGCAAGAAGGCGGGGGCAGCGAAAAAACGGGCCCGAATTCAAATATTTCAGAGGAAAAGGGAAGGGCAAGCCAGTCCGGCTAGGATCTCTCGAAAAAACAAAACGAGAAAAGACGCGAAAGGAACTGAGAGAGGGGAAGGAGGATCAACAACCCTGTGCGTCATCGAGCGAGAAAAAGTCTGAGACGCTGTGTTTTAACCTGGCCACGGGGCAAAAAAAAACAGGCGCCACGACACAATCACTGATCGTACAACGGAAGGTGGGGTGAGGGAAAAGAAACGGGCGGGGGGGAAAATGGAGAGGGGGCGGAAGCTTATATCCCACAAAAAAACATTGAGAGTAAGAAAAGGGGGCAATGGACCAGAAATGTAAAACACGGCCAGGCCGCAATGACGAAAAAAAAAACGGGGTGGGGAGAAAAAATGCCGCTTGCCGTCGGGAAGTCAAAATTTGGAGACGGTTGAAAAAAGGACAGTGCTCACACTGAGAGTTGCAGGGTTTTGAAGATAGAAAGGAAAGGAGGAACACATCGTTCTCGAAAGAGCAGTACTGTAGCCTATAAGTCTCCAGGGGACAAAGCGCGTGAGTTTACTTAGAAGCGTTGGTTCGAGTTAGCCCCTGAAGTCAAACAAAGGAAAGAGGAGGAGGGGAGAGACAGCAATGGCATTCGTCGCGTAAAAGGAGTCAAGAAAAGGACACGGAATCGGCTGTTGCAAGGACGCGGAAGCCAGACGGAAGAACGGATACGTTCGACACCCCATGAGGGACCCAAAGAAAAGATTGGGGCCAGCTGGGAATAAGGTACAACCGTTAGGTGTGAAGAAAACAGACGAAAACGAAAAAAGAGGGAAAAAAGAACAGGCGTACAACGTCAGAGCAAAAAAGTAGCAGGCAATATTCAACCCTGGACCTTGGGGTGACAACGATCTGCCCCAGGTTCCGCGCAAAGTCGAAGGGAATGGTTGGCCAATGACTAGGTAAAATCCCACCACACAACAAGAAAAAGTCCAATAGGAAAGGAGATAGGAGGACGATGTCAAGATTCAATGAAGAAGAGAGAGAAAGGCCTATGCAAGGCGATAAAAAAGCAAGTAAATTGAAAAATTATATCAAGAAAAATGCCCGGAAACGGGCTTTAGTTACGATCCTGCGGGAAACGTAGGGAGAAAAAAACGGGAAAAAAGACAAGTGTGAGGGGGGGGTTTAAAAAATAAAGTGATGGTTGACTCAAACAAAAGAGCAAGAGAAAAGAAATGTATCAGTGAAAGGTGGAGCAATTATTAGCATTAGATTTATACAGAGGCGACATTAACTCTACCCTCTAACGATACATAGTTGCCGAGGGAAACAATCGGGGAAGGAGGTCAAGTCAAGGACGGATTTTTGGGTTTAAGCTCACACCAAAGCCGAACTGGTTTGGTAAAAAACTCGGATACTCAAAAAGGAAAGGTGAGGGGAAAGAAAAATGAAAAAGGATCCAAAGATTTGTGGGGGGGGGGGGGAGGTTTTCGTAAATCGTACAGTCTAACGATCCGCGCATAGTGAATTGAAAGCCCCAGGTGAGGGGGTGAGTCGAGGGAAGTAAAACCGAGAAAACAACAAGAATGTAGCTAGTTCCATTAAAAAAAATGAGGTTTATAAAAAACCAACAGGTCACTGAGTTAGAAGAATGGTGGGGTCCCGCTCAAATATGGAGTAGGAGCTGTGTGCAATAGATTGGAGGACAGGAGAGGGAGGGGGTGGAGGTGAAACCGCTAGGAGGAACGAACACTTCATGAAGACTCCACATCCATAAGTACTAACCCTAAAGTTTGGAACCGCGAAAAGTCCCCCTCGTAAGCTGGGCAAAATCCAGACCCACTGGCAGGCAGAGGAAAGGGGGGGAAGGAAGAAGAGTCAACGCTCGAACAAAGGTCGAGGGAATGTGTGGCAATCAGTTGGGGACGGTAGTCCACTTAGATATTGAGAAAAAAATTGCAGGAGGAGAAATAGCAGGAACAAAATGGTGGCCCGGCCCATTGCCTCCGCCGGAGCGCGTTTAACAAATAGTTTCGGAAAAGTTAAAAAGAGGGATCTGGAATCGGGACCGGAGAGAAAAATGGGAGGCAATTGAAAGGACAAGGGGATGGCAAAGGTGATTGGGCGTGAAAGTACCCTCGTGAAACATCTAATATACGTAAAACTAGAGGCCTTTACTGGTTGAAGCCGGGAAGGAGGAACCATGATCTTCGCATCCTACTCGAAACGGAAAAGCCGAAAAAAAGATTGCAAAATCAGCGAGGAATCGAAAAAAACATAAAGTATTGAAGGGGGACAGGGGTCCGTTGGCTTCCTGGAAGAGTACATGAAAAAGAGGCCGCCTGCAAAGAGACTACTGATGGGAGGGGGAGTCACCGAAAGAGCGATGCGGGAAATATGGGGCGAAGGAGGGGAGTTGGAGCTCGGCAAAAATTTGGTATTCAGAAAGGAAAGAGAACGATCCCCTTTCTGTGAAATGACTGTCTGTTGGGAGCGCGGGAACCCACGGCAAACCGATGGCGGAACGGCAAGAGTTCCTTAATCGAGAAAGCTGCAGTAAAAACTACTAATGTTGGGAGAGGGCATCCGGAAAAAAAAAACACTCTTAATTTGTCCAGGCCGGGTGAACAGAAAACTAGAGCCCCAGAATGCGACTCACCTCGAACTGGGGGGGGGTGGGCTGACGCAAAATAGGGTACGTAACTTGCAAAAGCCCACCGCATCACTAAAGTGGCCGGTGGGGGGGGGGCCGAAGAGGGCAGAAAAACCAGAGCAGATCACATTGGCAGGAGGCTCCTGAAAGGCGAGCACGAAAAACAGATTTGGGGTCAGGGGGGACCGCAAACAAGGACCCCGATGATTTGGAATCTATCAAACAAAAACAAGGGAAGGAGAGAAGATATTGGATATCACTGCCATGTTTGTTGGAGGTCGACAGCGGGGGGGAGTCAGGGAAAGCTCGGTCATGCAGATCGCACGAATGGCGCACGGAGGGTGCAAGACGGCAACGCATTTCGGAAAAAGACGAAATCAACGAACTTTATGCTCGTGGGGGCGTGCCAGTGGACAAACGTAACGTTTGAGACTGAAAAAAGACAGTGGAGGGAGAAGGGAGTACGAAGGCTGGGGGATTCTGCAGGGATGTTCCCGAAGGGCCAACCTGAAGGATAGCAA
>Ga0179591_1203468_pt1 | contig 15266 bp, 11 predicted proteins | sample CZOMad2_1_08_16f_FD_182891 | JGI IMG/M metagenome (GOLD analysis project Ga0179591, IMG submission 182891) | Vadose zone soil fungal communities from Angelo Coast Range Reserve, California, USA - CZOMad2_1_08_16fungal (PacBio error correction) | ecosystem: Environmental > Terrestrial > Soil >...
CGACAAGGGGTCTCCTGGTTTTTACCTAGCGTCGATCTCTATGTAGCAGCACAGAGGAGGGGAACCGCTAGCCTCATGTCCCTCGGGGGACCGGCCCACCTGTAGAGTACGATCCAAGCCTTAGCACTTTTCTCTTCTTCCACACTATGAGCCCCGACCACAGAAAACGTCAGAATGGCGGAGGAGGGGGCTGGCACCTCTGTGCTAGCATTTCACAGTGGGGAAAAGAGATCGAGCATCCTTCAAGCAAGGTGCCAGGAGGGGTCACGATCGGGAAGAGCGGTCGTCGACGTGGGTGGGTGCGGATAAATTGAAAAAAACGGGGCGAGAGCCCAAAAGAAAGAGAGGGAAGCTTGCCCGTAGTTCTTTGAGGGACAAAACGAAGCGCCAACTCGAACTGAACCCCGGCAACTGGGGTAAAGGGGTCCCGATAGGGCCGGGGGGTTGGCAACCAGAGGCCATCGAGAAGAAACTAAGTCATGCGTTGCAACCGAATCTCCTGGTGCGGCCTTGACGAAGCGGCGAAGGGAGAAGCTAAAAGAATCGTGGGAAAAAGGTGGGCTTTTACTCCTATTCGTCTCGTGCGGTGGGTGACGTAAATTCGCAGGTCGGGGTTCCCACGGGTATCTCAGTCTGAGTGGCAGCATTCTCTGGGGGGAAAATTCAGGCAGGGCGACCAAACCGTATCCTAGAAAAGAGCGAGGGAGACTGCGTCAACTTTTTTCCTAGGAGGCCAGGACGGCAGCAGTCGAGGAAACCGAAAAGGACTAGAGGGCATAACTAGATGGGCGTATTCTACTATTTGCACGAAAAGAATTGAACGAATCCGAGGGGGGATGAGCGGGAAGCGGGGAAGGATTCGGCCACTCCCACTACGTCTCGAGGGGTCGAATAAGTTTAAACACCTAGGGGGAGGAATCACTCGCGCAAGTAGAGGACCTTCTGCGAGAACCTTATCCTAAAGACTTGCACGTCGGGAGCAATGGGAGACAAGTTTATGACACTAACTCAATTCAATCACAAGACACAAGTAAAAAACAGGGTCAGCCAGGGGGGTATCACGTACAGAGGGGAGCCACCTGGTCTCCAAAATCAGAAAGGATGATCTTTCTCTGAAAAAAAGGGGGAGATTAAAAAAGTAAGTTTGACTTCATCTTTCACTCTGGTGGCAAGGAAAAGTAAGATGTCGTTTCTCACAATACCCTCTTTTCGAATTCGGCTCTCACAAAAGGCCCGCCCCACGGGCGTACGGACCAACTTCTAACGGGATTTTTTTGGGTAGGTAAAGGAGAAAGCGACAGAACACCACGTCCTAGCTCGCTGTCTCAATTCATAGAACTGGAGGCCTAGTCGTGTGAACAGCACGTGAAGTCCTAGGGCGCCTTCAGGGGGGGCACGATAAAAATCGTAAGTTGTAACTTTCTCATTCAGGGAACTCTACGAGTCTTTGAATACACGAAGGCCCGGACTGATCACAAACAGGGAAATGACGGAGCTCTTATGTGGTCTGTCTAACACATCAGTAGAACGGACTCATGAATGGGGGGCTGAAAAAAAAACGCAAAAACAAAAGCGGGGTAAAAAAGTAGCCATAGAGACTCCTAACCATACACATCTGTAACAGTCCTCTCACTCCATTGGCGTAAGTATGACTTGTCATCGGGGAGAAAGAACAAATTGGACCGTCAAGGGATGGGGTCTACACTAACCTCCCATTATAACCTTTCTTGTGAAAAGTAAAGAACGGGAAAAAAGCAAGATCTCGTACCAGGATGGAAATTGGCACCCGCTTGGCATGACACAGAATCCTCTAGGGAAGATTAACCTCAGGGGAACACGCTGGGCTCTTGGTCTCCTCTCCTGGGTGAGAGAAGGGGGTGAGAATGCCTACGGAGATAATCCTTCAACTTTTAAAACTTGCCGTTTGGGAACTTATCGACAAACCATACATGGGTAGGGAATTTAGGAAAAGAACTAAAAGAGCCTAATTACTACCTGCTTCAAACACCATCCGCGGAGGAAAGGATGCTGGAGGGAAAAGAAGGGGTTGGGGGACAGTGGCAGGGTGAGATCTTAGAGGGTTTAAACTTGGGGTCTAACTCCCGCTGGTCGTGGGCGCGACCAACGAAATTGGCACGAGGGTAGTAAGGGGAAATGGGACATCGGTATTATCTGACACCTGGGAAACTAAAAAGGGGGGCGACTCTCCTCTATACTAAGCGTATGTTACCTAGAAAACAATCGGTGGAATCTCTGGCAGCCAGAGTCCTATTCCGACCATTTCGTTAGTCACCCTTTTTCACCAAGGATCGTACTCTTCGGGGGTACGAAAAGAAACGGAGTTCGTCACCACTGAATTGTTTCCCGCGCTGACACCTTCTCGATAAAAGCACCAGGGGTCACCTATACTGTCTGTTTTGTTGTGGTGTGGGCGAACGAACTGAAGTCTAAGCAGCGTCCGACCCTCTTTTCTATCCTCGCACGCTGAACAAAAAGTGTCCGGTTTGACTGTCCGGCGCTTTGCTCCCCTTCGTGGACTGCGCGGCGAAAAAATGCGCGAAACACTGACGAACAAGGGTATGGGCACTCCGAGTCAAGCAGGCTGAGAGACATGAAAGAGGGGGGCTAGGACGCAGGAGAATAAAGTGCTCGCGCCCAAGATACAATTCCTATTACCTAACGGGTAAGAGGGAGGGTCTTATATTGTCTTTGGTAGAAGTAAGGGAAAGTTGAAGTTTGGGGGTTCCCATGGAGAAAACTAGGCCTCTCCAAACCTTCTAGAGTTTTCTTAGCATAGAATGAAGAGGAAATGAAAAGTCGTAATAAGTCGGTCCGATAGATAGGAAAGGCTCTCCCGACAATTCACCAAAACATACTGTAAAAAAAAATAAAAGAAGCGGGGCAGGAAAGGTGTAATGGGAGGACCACAGGCTAGAGGCGGCACGAATCTCTCTATCGTCTATACTTTGATCTATAGGTAGACTATATTTGAAGAAGGTCAAAGGGATGGAACGGAGGGAGGGGCTGACTCGAACAGACAAGGTCAAAAAAGGAGGAGAAAAGGCCCTTTCTAGTTCGGCGCAGCTTTTCTCTTTCATCTGACTGATATCGTTGATGGAAATTAGTTTAAGGAGAAAGACACCAACAAAACAAAGGGGGAGGGGGAGGGGAGATAGAGCGCAAGGATTACGCGTCTAACCTCAAACTACGAAAAAATACGTGAGATGGGACAATCGAAAAGGCGTAGAAGGATAAAGGAACAACGGGGGTCCGTCTAAGACTTTAGCCTTTCTGGTTCTACATCGCCAGAGGAGAAGAATGGGGGAAATCAGGCGGAAGGCTTCGAAAAGGTCATCAAAGAGGGGCGATCGCGCCTTCTTACTCGATATCGAGGTGGGAGGGAAGGGCGGGGACGAACGGAGGGGACCTCAAACGGGAGGAAACGGGGGGGTCAAATTTCGTTCTATTCGGTGAAAGGAAGTCCGCGAAGGCGACGAGTCAGGAAAGCAGTCCTCCGTTACCGGCAAACGATTTTTTACGAATCACCGCTTCCTTTTGCGGAATGAGGACAAGAGGGGGTGAGGGGACCCCACATATTACAATCAAAGAAAAGAAAGTCATAGCTAACTGTTTGGAACGTCGGGAAGCGCTGGGGAAGGGGGGGCGGGGCTTGTTAGTCAGGGGACCTTAGGGTAGGACCGCGTCGGGAGAGCTTCCTGAAGGGAAGAAACCTGATTGTACTCAAGGAGGGAGCCTACAGTAGACGGGGAGCAGGGTTCTTTCGTAGCGAGCATCACTTGAGCCACTGGGGTCAAAGATAAAGGGAAGTTGACGACTCTCTTTCTATCTGTGTAATCGAATAGAAGGTATGCAACGAGTGGGGGGAGGGGATGAGACGAAAGGATCTTAAGTGACGGGCGAAAAAACACCACCCATTCATTACTACAGGTGAAACGGATAGGGGAAAAGGGCAGGTTTGGCCACGGGGCATGAAAAACTCCTTTTTTACTAACAATCCAATGGGAAAGAACTCGAAAAAGGGGTAAAAGAATCCCTTTTGAAAACATTGAAGGAGCAAAAGGGTAGGTAAACCTAGAATGGTACTGACAGAGCGTGGGGAAATAGGGTTCGCGTTTGTCAAATACTAGTTAACTAGGAGTGAGAGAAGACTAAGAAATGGTTATGTCAAATCGGGTTGGAGGAATACTCACGAGTTAGAAAAAAGGGAATAGGTAGGCTGGGAGGTCCTCGGGACCTCTCACAGCTGAGGGAAGACCACAGGGATTCCCCCCCACCTCGCGAGAACATAACAAGGCAATGATGCGAAAACAAGCAGCAATTCCTCTCTGCTCTCTCGGTGTTTGGACAGGGCTACGGGCGACGAGCCTGAGCCTGAGGCACCTTCCACTAACTACAAAATGGAACGGGGGGTAGGGAAATTTAAAAACAAAACTCAAGTTGGCCACCTTCAGTATCGCTCTCTTGGTGCCGGAGCAAAAGAGGGAGAAAAGGCGGAAGGGGGATGAACATAGCCACTATGTGAACAAGGGGCGTTCAGTCTCACGAGTGTGGCTGTCGGTGCATTCAAAAACCAATACGGGGGGGTGAAAGAAGGGAGAATCGGAATTGTCCTTTTATCCTCGCGGAAGTTAAATAGGGGGGACAAGAAGGGGCTCAGAATGCTGTTCTGGTCGTACACCCAGGAAAAGGCAACCGGTGGTGAATTAGGACAACGACCCTTCAACTACTAACGGGAAACAATGGGGGGCCGGAGGAAGGTACCGAGAGTTTTAAGGGTACAGACACTGTGTCTATTGATCTCCGGCTACTAACACGTCTGCGTGGAGGGGTTAGGGGGAAACGATGTTGGAGAGGCAATGCAGGTCCCAGATGTTTTTCGACGGAAAGCGTCGATTTCCTACCTTGCTTTCTGCAGGGGGTTGATTGGGAGTCCCTGCGTCTTAGAGGTATAACTGTCAACGTGGAAAGTCTCTTCTCTTTGCATAATAAATCGTACTGGCTGCATGTTGCACCACTTTAGCCCCACTCGTGACTTAATACGAAACGGGGGGAAAATGGTGACAAAGCGGCGGCCTGAGTCCCTAGGTTCTCTTCGATCTTTTTTAAACCGCCCAAGAAAAAAATAAAAGGAATCCGGTCAAGCCAAGTTTGGCGGGGGGAGAGCTGAAAAAGCAGGGGTGTGTCCCTCGGAGTGTAGCCGTCCCTCATCGGGAGAGGAAAAAAAACGCTGGACTCTCATTAACTACTAAATGGGGGGGGAGGGTACGGAAATCAGTAGACCTTCTCTGAGGAATAAAAGGGCGAATTGGGAGTTTTGGGAATCCTTTGTAGTCCCTCTCCTTTTCTCCTTCTGCCAGGGGACATCTCAAGGGTGTCTTTTGCGTATATGGGGGGCAAGGGTGGTCATCGCAGGTGTCAGACCGGACTCTGAAAAAAAACGAATTGCATCGTTCGCTCGACGTGTAACAACTCAACAGGGCAAGGGGGACTCATCGGAAGCAGCGTGAAAAACGTTCATGGGGAAAGCCACACATCGAGCCGGCGTGTGTCTCGTTGGACGGAGGAAAGAGGGGAAACAAAAAAGACCTTCATGACAGAGGGGGAAAAGAATCACCCAGAAACGAGCACCTTCAACGCAAAATAGTCGAAAAAAAGACCTAAGACAATGGAGCAGATCGAAAGGTCGGTTGAAGAGAAAAAGGCGGGAGCAGAGGAAACAGTGGGTGCCTATCCGCCTGGCCTCGATCAGGAGGAAGGGATGGGATCAAGGGGAGTGGGGTCGGGAGAAAAGCCAGACCCTTCCCCATCCGACGATCTAGCGAAGGGATGTCCCCTACTTCTCTCCTCTACAGAACTCCCTCGATAAAATAACGGGCTTTTTGTCCAATATGGATCGTAGGAGGAAAGAGAGGAAAGGGGGGGAAACAAGAGGAGAACAAAGGCGGGGTCGAGAGATTGAGAAATGTTTAATTCACCTGAAATCGTGGAAGAAAGAGCCAAAACCTCGGAGGGAAGTTGGTGTCATTTTCTATGTTTTGGAGCTGGGGCGGTTTCTGCCGCTACCTCCCCGAAACTACTGGAAAGGAAAGGGGCAGCCTGTCTCGTGAGGGGGCATAGTCAGCTGACATCTTGTTTCCCTACGTGAATCGAACAAAAAAGGTTCTCGCACCCGCTACAAGGGCAAAAGGAGAATCTTGAAAAATTAACCTAGGGTAAAAACTTTCGTTTCAGTATCTCGCTGGCAGCGTTAAAAAAAAGAGGCCGAGATTTACGGCACCCGAGCTCTCTATTACGTGGTCTTTGGGAGGGGGGGGGAAAAAGATAAGAAACCGTTTTGGAGAGCAAGACTAAGGGGGCGGGTTTTTTGGGGTTCTAAGAGAAACGGGGGAGGGACTGGTAGGTCTTCTTCAAGAGTGGTGCGGGGGAGCGGGGCCACTCGACCCTAGGGGGGGGGGGGAGGAGACATGAATTACAAAGGTCTCCAGGCCTAGCAAGGAAATCGCTCCTATCTTCACAAGGGCGGAAACGAGAACCGCCTGCCCAGCATGGCCCCGATTCGAGTCAGTAACTACCCATGGGACTAGAGGAAAAAGAATCGACAACAGGTCCTGGTAAGAAGGTGCTCCCATCCCAAGCCGGTCTTTGCAATTAGGGGGGAGAAGATCCTCTAGAAGGGGAGTTAAGTTTTCTCTTTGGCGATCACAGAAGGTAAGGAACGAGGGAATAGGGATGGGAAAGGTCACAAGCCTAAAGAATCACTTTTCCGATCCCCGCCGGTCAATTGACCGTTTGCAGGGGGGGTACGGGTTCCCGGGTGAGTAGAGATTGATACTAAAAGAAGGGGATTCTATTCAGCCACACATCAACGCAGAATCACTAAGAAGTACTACGAAGAGAAGGTCCTTTTGCCTATGTGGTAAGACGGACACCAAGGAAAGGAGGCCGGTGGGAAGAACTGATTATCAATCAAACTATCCTGAGACTCAAAAGAGAAAAGGGAGAACAACAGGGGTGGCAGGAGGGGTGATCAGCAAGCACAATCGAGGGGAGCCGTTCTGTTAAGTCTCCCCAACTAGTTTTTCGATTCTGAGCCCCTTAAATCTCTCCCTCCTGGCCAGAAACTGGGGAAAAGTGGGGGCCATAGGGGGCCAGCTTGTCTCGAAGGCTTGTTTCAAGGACTGCTGGGGGAGACTATTCTTAAAGTCATCCTACATTTTACAACTAAGAAGAACCACTTTGGGAAAAAGGGGAAGAACGCTTGGAGTGGCATGTTATTCCTTCTTTGGCTCTCCAAAGGACAAAGCTTAGGAAAGTGCTTGTCCTAGGGGGGGAAAAAGAGGGGGGTACTCTGGCCGAATCCACTAATCTGGAACAACAACAACTTCTATAAGGAAAAGGATATATCGCCGTGGTCAAACGAGCCAGGGAGTTCTGTCCGAAGGGGACTCAGCAAGAGGGCTTGGGCGATCCATCCGGCTCCCCGGAGAAAATCCGGCAGTGCAGACTTGTCCACCCGTGGGCTTCGTCGTTGTAAAGGTCGGGGCCATTGAAAGAAGTTCGTCGGAAAAGGAACGGACGGCCGAGTCTAAAGAAAAGGGAAACTGAACTTTGCGCGTTGTTGAAGCGGCGGTGTCATCGCGCGGCCAACGGGAAGGGGGGTGGGGGAAAAAACCAAAAGGCTACTTCTGATTTAAGCTAACGCTTTCATCCTGGAAGCTGGGTTAAGAAGGAGGGGAAGTAAGAGGTCTTGATGTATCACTCTCTCTCTACACAAGGGGACAGTCACTGGGTAGTCATTCTGGAGCCCTCTGCCCCCTTCCTGCGAGAGCGGAGTCGAGTTCTTATTGCCGTGGGCTGGGGGGGGCTCATTCAACCGGCTGAAGGATTCCAGAGGAAAAAGCGAAAAAGGGAAAAAAAAAGGCAAAAAAAAAGGCCGCCTGTTGGGCTGTCCCAGGGCGTGTCTTGACGACTACGCCGATCTCAGATTAGAGCTGCAACGGAGAGCAACTCGACAAAGGGGAAAAAAAAGGACTCGCTCGAATGTAGTCGCTGGAGGAAGTGGGGGGGGGGGGGGGGGGGGGGGGGGGGTCGGGGGGAGGAGGTAGGCTGGGCTGGGGGGGTTGGTTGGTGGAGCCGGGGGGAGCAGGCAAATTCCTCTGAGAGACAGAGAGTCGTGACGCTTTATTGACATCCCTCGAGTGAGGGGACCTGCGGGGGGTGAAGTCAGCAGTAGTAATTGTTTTCCTATCGTTATAAATGGTAAGACGAAGGGGAGGGTTGGCGCAAGGGGGAATAGGCGGCATCTAGGGAGGGAGGCCATAGTCCAACCTATTAAGAATATCTAGAGGGACAGTCTCTTGGAAAAACTCTGATTTGTAAGCTAAATACGACTGTCTTATGAACGCAAAATACACCTTCTTAAGATTAAAAGTTAAATTTATGTTCTTTCCCATCTCGGAGCACACGTCCTGGGTTTCCGCGCGGGGCATAGAGTTCTCTCCTGAAACTACATGAACGCGTGGGGCAAGAAATTGGTCGCGGGGGGTAGTACGACGGTGGAGATCAAGTCTTTAAAACTCTTGACTCAGAAAAAAAGGAAGGGGACGGAATTGGCCGTCGTTTGTCCTTTTGTCTGGGTGCTTTTTCAAGAAAGAAAAGAGAGCAATCGAACTGTCAACAATTAAGAGTGGGAGGTGCAAATATCGCCCTGATTTCACACTTTCAAAAAAAAATTTGAAGTGAGGGGGTGGGGCGGTTTAACGCCTCTACGATCGGCTACTTACTAATCACTCTGGAAAAGAAGCCTGTCGAGATCAGGAGGAAGGGAAAGCAGCCCGCGTAGGGGAACCTATGAGAGAGGGGATGTGGGCAGGTAGGTGGGTGCGCCTAACACTCCACTAGGTCTCATAGTATGCCGGAGAAAGGATTCAGGCAGTGTGTAAGAAAAAAAAAAAAAAAAAAAAAAAAAAAAAAAAAAAAAAAAAAAAACAAAAGAAAAGAAAAAAGGAAAAAAAAAAAAAAAAAGAAAAAAAAAGAAGAAAAAAAAAAAAAAGATGTATCCACGACTACTTCTATCAGGCCAAACAAGCGGCGAAGGGACCAGTCATCGGATAGGAGAAGTGTGGGGTCAAAAAGATCAAGGAGGTGCGAGCAACTAGTAGGAACGGGATTTGAGGGGGAAAGGCCCTTCAAGGGCCATCCACGTAAGGCATAACCAAGAATGTAAAGAGCTTACTTACCTTTTAAATCTTCAGTCCTCCTTCGTAAAGAGAAGAAGGAAAAGGGGAATCCGAGCGAAGGAACGTAGTGAGTAATGTCGACCCTTTACATTCCATCTACTCTTTATGATAAAGAGAAAGGAAGGTAACAAGGGGCCAGCCGTAGATTAACGGACTGAGTAAGAAATGCTTCGAAAACCAGACCGTGATCGCTGTGGAAGGAGACGATATGGATGGAAGGGAGCAAAACTGGCGTGGCGTGAAAGGAAAACGGACTGGGGATGGTCTATTAACTGATCGTGGGCTTGAGAAAAAAAAAAAGAGGAAAGAGGAAGGCCCCTCGACAAACCACTGCGGAGGGCAACGGAGGTAACGGGCTGTGGGTGGGGTTTAACCCTCATTGCGTGACTGTACCCCTCGGGTCCTCGGCCCTCGCGGGATGCAGCAAGGTGAAAAGCGGTCCTGGTAAACCTCGGAAGTACGCGGACTCAGGATTCCACGCTAAGAGAATGGGTAGTGCGAAGTAGAACCGAGGCCTAACTAACGAGGGCATATTCCCTTCAGCATTCCGTCTAAGGAAGAGGTGATTGCAGAGCAAATCTGTCATTGCCTGGCCTATGACAACAGCGTTAAAAGCCAAAGCGCATCCGTTCTGTAGCAAGAAGGAGAAATCACAAAGATAGGGAAAGTCCTCTCTGTCACCAGTACGTGGGGGGCAGTTCAAATGGGGGAAGCAAGATTCAACTTACTTCTCTTTGTTCTCCCCTACCGAAACGGACGGTAGGGGAAAACACGGGTTTTGTTCAGCGAGGACCCCCTATGCTTCAACGCACATCAGCGGTCTCGCTCTTCACGACCCTCTTTTCTGCCCGGCTCCGGTAACAGTCTGAGACCTTCAACAACATTTGAACCGCTTGGAGATGGTTTCTCGACGAAAAGTCCAAAGTTTCGAAGGCCAGAAGGCAGTCATGGTTAACCGTTCTGTGTTTTTAAATGGAGGAAAACGTAACGTATGAATGTCATCACTCCTTCCTCCTACTTCGTAAGAGAAGAAAAAAAGGAGACGCGATCATTCTTCGGCTTTATCATCAGTGTGCCTTGGATGGAGAAGAGGGAGGGGGAACCTGGTTCGAAGAAGAAATGTTAGTGTCACTCTCCAGACAATTTCCAATGGATAAGGAGGGGGAAGGAGGATGATCGCCACCAAGGGATGCTCTTGTGAGAAGGATAAGCTTGTCTAGCTATCCTCTGTATTTGAACGCACAGTGGAGCTTTTCCGGCCATCGACGGGGTACCGGAACTTAGATGCACGGGTTCAAAAACTGGACTGTCTGGCAAGAGCTATGTAGAAAGGGGAGGGCACCACGAAGTTTCCTAAGACCCCTGAATCTCGTACTCTCCTAAATTGGAAAAAATGATGGGGGTGTGGTGGGGTATACAGGCATGACATAAGCTGAAGGCCTCAACATGTGTCAGAATAGGAGGGGAAATTGAACGCTAGCAACTAGTTGTCAAGTGGTTCCCTCCCTTTCTCTGCTCTTGTTGAGGGAAAAGAGGAAGCAGAGACTGGAAGGGAAAGTAGCACAATATCCGGAAGGTCTACGCCCGTATTACATCATTAGTCTATGATTAACTAGAGGGGTACCTAAGCGAGATCAAACACGTCCTCGCTCAAATGCCTTCCCGACTTGCGCCAACAGTTCTAGATGAAGTCTGTTGTTGGAAAGACAGAGGGGGAGGTTTGTCCCATGCCCGCCAACCTCGTAATAGGCCAACCGGACCTCGTTGTTCTTCGACATCTCCTTAACGGGAAAAAAGGTCGGAAGAGAGTATCGGACGTGGGATCAATAATTAGTCTCCGAACAATTAACGCACTTCTGGTTATAATAGGAAAAATCGACTACGATGGTTGGGCGCCGATCCACGATATCCTCTCGGTGACGGGAGAGAAACGCGCATGTCTCGACTCCCGTTGATCCGATAATGGCCGGGATCTAGACGAATTAGGACACTTCTGCAAGGCTGGTCGTCAGGGGGGAAACCGGATCACTGATTGCGAAGGCGGGGGGTCGGGGAACTCAAGCCGGGCGCTTGCGAGACGATCTCTTTGTTTGCTTCTGGTCCTCTCCAAGCTTAGAGAAAGAAAAAAGGGGTTATTAAAGAGAGAGATGACGCTGGCGAAAACGGAAAGAAAGAGATCTTAATCCACAGGAAGGAAACGAACAGGCTATGTAAAAGCCGACGAACCTTTCCTCAGCAATACTTTATACCGGGGTCTTGTTGTTCGAGTAGGAAGAGGCGAGGCATTCTGGAAAGAGAGGCGACAGATCGAGAAAACCTGACTCGACTAGATCTGCTGACTGGGAGGAAAGAAACTCTTGACGAACAAAACGCCATCGTCGGCAACGCAAATCTTGGACGCTGTGACTACGCTTTTTTGTCATGGGGAGTTCTGAAAGAGAAGGGCCGCTCGTGGAATCAGCTCGAACCGTGAATCGATTACTCTATTCGAAGCACAAGATGTCCGGTGCGGACAAGAGGGGACAACATTGAACAACCATAGTCCCAGGTTAAAAACGGACAGACGTAGTTCATCGCTGAACTGTGTGGGAAAAGTAGAAAGAGGCGGGGGAAGATGGGGCAGGGGGTGAGGCACATTGTCGTACAGTTCGATCCGGAAGGGGACTCTAATAAGGGAAAGGGAACCGGCGTAGACAATGAATCAGTGTGGCGCGCAGGTTTTCGAGCTAAAAATGGGGAAGACCAGCTACAGTTCAACTTTAAAACGCTGTCGAAATCGGGTCAAGAGAAGGGATGGTCAGTCAGATTGTGGGCTCGACAGCAAACTTACATACAGTGCCGTGGCGAACACACACAAAAAAAAAAAAACTAAGGGGACCCCTTGGAGGGCGATGAGGAATGTGTCAGTCGGCAAACTCCTTGGACGAATCCTTTCCTGCAACAAAGAAGAGGAGGATGCGCCGGTTTAGTGATAAGCCATGTTCATACCTCAGGCTATGAGGACCAATATAGACGTAAGAGGGGTGAAGGCAGAGAGCTGCGAGCGAGGGGACACACGGCATTCTCGGTGGACGCTCCGAAAAGAGGAAAAAGAAAAACAGGACTACTGGAACACTGGGAAGTTGGCAGGCGCACCGACCAAGCTTCGCACCGTCGTCACAACAACGACGGCGAAAAAAAAACAAGCCCGGACAAACTGCTTCTAAAAAGCATCAAGAATTGACTCTAGGATGAGAAAGGGTGGGAGACTGCCGAATTCGTCTAGTCCGTTCTTCCTCCCAACTTGAAAGAAAATGGTTGTTCGATCATGGCCCAAAAACTTACCCCTGCAGTAAAATCTCGTAGAATGTCAGTAGACAAGAAAAAAAATGCCTGGCGGAGAGCGAACATCACGACTAAACAACTCGTCTTCCAGTCGGGGATGAGTGGGGGAGGGATTCCAATTTGGCCGTTCCACCGACTTTGAGTACTCAGGGAAAATGCCGGGGGGATATAGAGGAAGCACGTCTTTTTCACACCGATTTCAATAGGGCAGGTGAAGGTACCAAAGTACGGGACCGGTCCCTGTGCGTTCTTAAGTATTCCCTTCATAATAAAGAAAAAAAGGTGGAGAAGAATCTTGGTACGTTCCCCTATCGGTGGGAGGGTGGGAAAGAGAAATTATACGGGACAGTCATCCTCACGTCATAATGTCTTTTTCTTTTCCGCTTGTTTAAGGCAAGACCAAAAATGATCAAAAGGTGTGTTCAGCACAATTGAAATCATCTATCCTGGAAGGGACTTTAATCAGAAGTGAGGAGGTGGGGTTATGCCCGGCTAGTAAGCGTGTCTTATGATGGTAAAAGAAAAAAGGCGATTACGCGTTGCCGCAGTCAATCGGACGGACATTTTTCCCACTAACAAGAAAGGGAGTAGCCGACGGAATGCGCAAGCGAGGACCTCTGGGTTATATCGTATATGGGTTAAAAAAAGGAGTGCAATGTCAGACAGGCAAGACGCCGTGGGGAGTTAAACTATGGAGCGCCTCCGGTTGCCCTTTAAAAATTGGAGAAAAAAGAGGCAGTGAAGAGGAGAAACGAGGTCAGTGAGGTCATTCAAGAAAGAATTTTCCTCTTAGACACTGAAGAACTCTCAGGGATAGAAAAAGGAGAATGGGGCGAACAGAAGGGTGCTAACTCCATCGACAGAGAACATCCGGCTGCCGTTGATCTTCTGGTGCGGGGGGGGGAAAGAGAGAGGCGCACGTTGGGAGTACGCTCTAACATGGGGAATTAAGTGTCTCGAGGTTCTCGAATGAAAGAAAACTGGGTAGCGTATGTAATCATAGTTACAACTGTAATTACTTCAACATCGGAGAAATAGGGAAACACGGTGCAGGTCAACTCAAACAGAGAGTCATCCAAGTTCCGTCACTGAGGATATCCTTCAGGCACAAGGGACAGAATGACACCGACGCCTGGTATTCCTGATCTATTGTGGACTAATCGACTATTATTGGTCGAAAAAAAGGAAAGGGGGGAGCGACATCCGGCCTCAAGCGTATCGGAAGACATGACCTAGTTCTTTTTCTGCTCAAATTCCCTCCTAGAAAATAGAGAGAGAAGGGGAAGACGGCAGGTCTTCCTAACTGGAAGAAGATGTACAGTCGTTGCCCAGCGTATTCTTACCGAGAAAAATTAGGTCTAGTTAACCCCTGTTAAAGTCAACGACATTAAGATTTCTTCAGATGATGAAGGAAAGGTGGGAGGTAAATTAGATCGTTTTCCCTCACAAAGTTACTGCCGTTGTAGATTCGATTTTTCTCTTCATTCTGTTTCGATAAGAAATGACGAAGCTCGACTGCCCAATAGGCACGGTCTCTTCTCTTGGGAGGCGAAGAAAGAGGGGGGCGAGCGTTTTGTCAGACGTTGATAAGAATCCATGCGAAAGAGACCATGTCTTCGATATATTGACAGAAAACGGAAAAGAGTGGAGGGAGCTCGATTCCGTTGACACACTGAAGGCGTCAGAGAAGGTGGAAAACATAAACGCGAGCATGAAATGCTTTTTCTTTTGGAATCATCAAGGTTGGGGGGAGAATGAAGAAGGGGGTGGAGTCGACTGACCTTATTGAAGTTGACGAGAGATCTGCTTCAGCGTTTTCCCGCCAAGGAAAAAGGCGAATCGAAATAGTCGCCCGTGGACCTATGGCATTCGAGTAGTAAGAGACTCATAGGCAAGACAAAAGTAATAGGTGGATCAGAACACTGGACATTTCCGATAATTCTATTCTTGAACTAAAAGGGAGAGAAAACTGCTGAAATCACACTTGACACTTTGGTCGGCCAAATGAATCCGTCCTGGTCAAATTATTGGACAAGGCAAACCTGGAGATAGTTATGGGGGGAGGGTAAAAGGTGCGGTGGCGGGGCCATCCTTTCATGATAGACTTCGGGAGTAAAGAGGGCTAAATGGAAAGACATCGGAGGGACATTGTTGACTTGGTAGTTTCCTGTGCACTTATCGATATGGAAGAACTGAAGGCGATGAAACAAATCAAAACATAAACTGACGCGACTACGCCTATTTACATGAAGGGGACGCTTAGTGGATACAGAGATTCACATACGAAATTGAGACCTGTTTTCGGAGATCTCTATTAGAAAGGCGAAAATCGGGCGATAATAAACAGAATGGGGACCGGATGTACCTTCGTTAGAGCATCCTCTCGACATTAGAAGGAAGGGAAATGGGTGTAGGGGAAGGTTGGAACGGCTGAAACACCTGACCTCTAACAACGACAGGGAGGTACTTAGGAAACGCCTTGGGGTGACAAGTGAAAAGTCCTGTCCCTGAGTGAAGAGGGGCTACGTCGGTGTGCCCCCGGACATTGGCCAACTCCTCTCCCACTTTTCTCCAAGGTTCTGGGGGCAGGAAAGCATGCTTATAGCTTTCTTATCCTGCGGATAGCCTTATGAGATGAAACACAAGCTTCAGAGGTATGGAAGAGCTCTCTGTGGACTCGGT